>Ga0209395_1000441_pt1 | contig 61531 bp, 54 predicted proteins | sample GOMGulsemesocosm_3_FD_184635 | JGI IMG/M metagenome (GOLD analysis project Ga0209395, IMG submission 184635) | Methane-oxidizing microbial communities from mesocosms in the Gulf of Mexico - GOM9D Gulf of Mexico (SPAdes) (version 2) | ecosystem: Environmental > Aquatic > Marine > Cold seeps...
CCCAGTCTTCGAACACTTTGGCGTCAGCTTCTGCAATGCGCTGGTCAATTACCACCCCTTCAGCATCGGTCAAAAGAACTGCACATCCGGACAGACCGACCAGAGAGAATAACTGGTCCAGACGCGGAGAGGCGATGGACATCAGTTTATCCATCCCATCAAGCCGTTCAAGCAAATCGCTGCTGTCCACTCTCTCTGGCCCCCGGTTTTCGGCAGGGTCCAGCCCGTGCATTTCCGTAGAACGCCGCCAACTTGCCGCCAGACGGGACCGCGCTGCAGCCGAAGAAGAGTTCGCAACTTTCAGGACATTTTCGATATGTGCGGTTTTCCGTAGCATCTCAACTCCCGTATCAGGACTGTGTTCGAATGGTAATTGAACCAGCAGATCTAAACAACCGGCAAGCAGTTTAATCCCACACTCAGCAGCAGCCCGAAAGGTATTGTCAGATTAAACCTGTAAGGCCGTCTCTCTCGCTCCAAAATTTTACAGATTGGAAAAATCTCTATATTTGACTGGCTTTCGCCAAACATCAGCAATTGAAACCAGCCCGATGTCTGCTCAAAAAGTATAGCAAATGATTTTAATCTGACTAATGACGGCCGAAGCGATGCCACCAATATCGGACAGCATCGTGGACAGGGCTGTGGTTAGTCGACTGCAGCCGTCCAGCACCAATCGGGTGCGTAGATTGCACTCCTCCAAATGCAACCAGCTTAAGGTCTTGGGTCAATGCCGTTGCTGGGCTTGCGCTTGATGTAAAATCACTGACTTCTTGCCACGATGTAGTCTGCGCTCATATCCGAGGAAGCGGAAATGCGGGTTGGAAGCCTATATCCATCAGGCTTTCTTCGAACGGGAACTCTGAGAGCAGTTCAACACCGGTTTCCTTCACCAAAACCTGCTGTTCCAACTTCACACCCTCATGCCCACCGTCTTCACCGATATAGCTTTCGACGCAGATGGTCATGCCTGCCTCAATTACACCATCATAGCCCGCATCGGGGAAGTCGCCGCGGTGATACAGATACGGGTATTCGCCTGTCATACCGCAACCATGCGAGGACAGATAATAGCGGTTGGCATAGTATTTTTCGGGGATGTTCCAAGCTTGGTCGGCATAATCTTGAAAACTCATACCTGCTTTGAGAATCCCCATATTATGATAGACTTGTTCTACTGCGGTTTGGTAGAGCGTCTTTTGCAGCCCTGTCGGCTTACCGGGGCCTGAATGAAAGGTGCGGGAAAAATCGCTGTAATAGCCATGACAACCGACGACATCCGTATCCAAGGCCACCAGCTCATTTTCACCGATCAGGTTATGCGCAGTTTCCTGAAACCACGGATTGGTCCGCTCTCCGGCGCTCAAAAGCCTCGTTTCACAATAGTCGCCATTTTGTTCAATCACCGATTTGTGCAGCACTGACCAAAGTTCATTCTCGGTTATTCTTGGGCGTAGGGCGTCTCGCAGTTTTCCCACGCCAACTTCGGTTGCACGCAAACTCGCACGGATGCATTTCATCTCTTCGTCTGACTTGATTGCGCGGGCCATCTCCACAGGCTCTTGCGCATCGACGACTTTGAAGCCAGCCTCTTGCAAAGCGATTGCGGATCCGGCGTTCATGCGCTCCATCCCGACAGAAACACCTACACCAACAAGTTCGGTGATCAGGTCCTTCATCTCAAAGGCCCATTCGCGCTCTCGGTTTGCAATATCTGGACCGGCAGCCACGAAACTGGCGGTCTTGGCCGGGCGCACCTCATCCACAGTCTCATAGCCATCAGCTAGATGCAGGCAGCCAGTGAATTCAAACAGGATTGATCGGCTTTCAGTCAGGAGTAAGTAACGAGATGGCGCATTACGCATCGAAAAGATCTGCATATTCCGCGTGCCGGTCGCATAGCGAATGTTGATCGGGTCTGACAGGATCACCGCGCCAATGCCCCGTTTGGCCATTTCGCTACGCACACGTCCCAACCGATACTGCCGCACAGCCTTAAGGTCGATGCCTTCGCTTTCAGGGGAACGGTCTAAAAGGGCAATGCCCGAAAGGTCGCTGCGCTCTGCGTGCCAGTCAAAATTTGCCATGTTGTTCTCCAGATTTGTGTAAACTCTCTTTCAGGATAGACAATTATGAAAGATGGTGTAAAATTCCTAATTATTACGAAATTGCCTAACTACAGGTTATGAAAAACTATCGCCGATTTCTCCCACCGCTAGACACTTTGATCTTTTTCGAAGCTGCCGCGCGACATCTAAGCTTTTCAGCCTCCGCCGAGGAGCTCCTAGTCACGCAGGCTGCGGTCAGCAAACGCATACGCCAGCTTGAGGACCATCTTGGCATGGCTTTGTTTCTGCGCAACGGGCGGATGATCGAGATAACGGATGAGGGCCGCAAACTCGCCGAACAATGCTCTACCTTGCTAGATTTCGCGGAAACAGCCTTGGCCAGTGTTGCCACACGCCCGGATGCCCCAGTGCGGATCGCCGCCAACAGCGCGGTTTCACTTTTCTGGTTATCGCCGCACCTAAAGCGCTTCGGCTTGTCAGAGATGGCATGTCCAGTGGAGCTTGTGTCCTCCGACCAGCCCGACACGTTGCAAGATCAGGCAAACGATATCTCTATCCTGCATGGCGATGGAGTATGGAAAGATCGTGTATCAATACCGTTATTTCCTGATGTTTTAGTGCCTGTGCTATCCGTTCAGAGGGCGGCGCAGGCAGGGCTTCAATCGGGTTACTCGCTATCGAGGTCACCCGAAGCGACGCGCCCTCCGTTGCTGAGCTTTCCCAGAGTTACCCCGGACTGGACCAACTGGGACAATTGGGGAAATGCCGGCGAGCTAGACGGCTGGCCTCGCATTGATTGTGGAACCTACGCGCGCTCAATCGGTGCGGCCTTGGATGGGGACGGGATTGCATTGGCCAACCCCTATATCCTGTCCAGTGAGTTGGAAACCGGCCAACTCGTGCAGCTCGCTCCCATGGCACAGTCAACCCACAACGCATATTTTCTGACCCACACCAACGCTCGTTTTTTGGGAGACCAAGTTACCCGCCTCTTGAGCTACCTATCTAGAAAACTTGATATACAGCAGCGTTAGGGGACTAAAGGCTGAGCATAGAGGTGGTGTCAGACTAATTCGAACTCGTCTCTGCTTGGACAGTATTGCTGCCCTTTATGCCACGCCAAGTTGGCGCCACTCGGCAAGAGCAGCAGTTCGGTTGAGCTTGAAGTTTGGTCTGGAGTAGAGGCTGCGCTCCGAGTTGAAATGGTTGTAGACCGAGGCATGAACGGCGACGAATTTCTGCAAACTTCGCATTCGGCGAAGGCGCAGCATGCTCGTTCTCGTCGTCGAAATGGCAAGTGTGAATTCTCGGCCCGATTGTTCAACCAGCGCCCGGTTTCTTGTCGGTCTGCATTGCCTATGACTTTCATAGCTGCGCCGTAGGAGCGTAGTTTATCGGTTACAATGACATGTGGTCGACCAAAGCGCTTCATTGCTTTTCTGAGGAATTTCAACGCTGCTTTACGATCACGGCGCTTAGTAACCCAGGTCTCCAACACCTCTCCCTCGTGGTCAACGGCCCGCCAGAGGTAGTGGGTTTCGCCGTTGATCTTCACAAAAACCTCATCCAGATGCCATTGCCAGTTCGAGTGTCCACGCATCCGACTGGTTCGCTTCTTGCGGATCTCGGCGGCAAACAACGGGCCAAATCTGTTCCACCAGAACCGCACCGATTCATGGCTGATTTCGATCCCGCGCTCAAGCAGCAAATCCTCCACGTTCCGAAGCGACAGCGGGAACCGGACGTACAACATCACCGCAAGGCGGATGATATCGGGACTTGTCTTGAAATACTTGAATGGGTCGCGTTTTGTCATGCTGGCAGGCTATGAAACCACCCTGCCCTTCACAACAGATTTTCCTCTGACAGGACCATTTGGCGGAGTATTGCTTTGAATATCAACTTTCAGTTCCGATCCACGACAAGAAAATCTCAGATTCCGATTTTGCCGCTCCCCTCGGAGTGAGAGAGCAAAAATACCCGCGCTCCGTTGTTATTTCGTGACTACATGCGAGCATCAGAGTTCCTGCGGCCAAATATTCGTCAATCATTGGTCGCCAACCAAGCCCAATACCCAAGCCACTCTGAATGGCCCTGAGATAAACCATATAGCTATGAAATTTCTCATTCTCCTTGGGATTCTCCAGTTCAATATCTGACTCGAAAAAGTACCTTTCCCAATCGTTCGCATGATCGCTACTTGTCATATGCAAAAGCCGTTCACCTGATAGTTTACCAAGCTCCAGCAGCCGGGTAGACAGGTAGTCTGGATGACAGATTGCGACTAGCTTTTCACTGAAAATCTTCCTGCTGGGTAAGCTGAACAATCCCTCGGATCCAAAATGTACAACAACATCACAATGCGTCATATCGTAGTCCGGGTTCTGGTCGCGGGTGACAATTTGCACTTTTATGTCCGGGTGCAACGCCTGAAACTCGGCCATCCGGGGCAACAGGTAAAGGCTGGTAAAGCCAATGGCCGCATTCACCACAATGCCACCCGATGTATTTTGATTGGACAGCTCCCCAAGGCCCCTCCTGATAAGATCCAACCCCTTTGAGATGCGCAGCGCCAGAAGCTCTCCGTCTTTGGTCGGGGTCAGATTGGGCTTGGTTCGCACAAACAACGCCGTGCCAAGCGCTTCTTCAAGGGCTGCGACCTGCCTGCTGACGGCAGGTTGCAGAACATTCAACTCCCTTGCCGCCCGCGAAAAACTCAGGTGGCGCATAGCGGCATCAAAGGCGCTGATCTGATGGAATGGGAGTGGTTTCTTGCGGTTCATATCATTCACCAAATGAATTATTATTATTCCTCGTTTACGGCTTTTTGATTTGTGAAAAAAGAATAATCTTATCGTCAGATCTTACGAGGAGGCCCTGCGTGGCGATAAAACTACTGGCCTTGGGAGGCGACGGGATAGGCCCCGAAGTACTCGAACAAGGATTGCGCGTCGCCCATCACGCGGCGGATTTGGCAGGGCTTTCGCTGGACATCAGCCATGGGCTTTTACACGGTGCCGCATGGGAGGCCGAGGGGGCGTTTTGCTCTGACGATGTGCTGGCACAGGCGATTTCCTCTGACGCGGTGCTGGTCGGCGCGGTGGGCGGGCCGCAATGGGACAATATTCGCGTGCCAGGCGGGGCCGAGTGTCAAGATGGCCTGATGTATCTGCGCCATCATCTGCAAACCTATCTGGGGCTAAGACCTGCCCGCGCCTGGCCAACCCTGCGTGAGAAAACGCCGTTCAGGCCTGGCATCGCAGACCAGGCGGATGTGATGATCCTGCGCGAGATGTGCGGCGGCGCCATGTTTGCCACCGAGCGCGGGCAGCGCCAGAAAGACGGGTTGCGGCAGGGATATGACATGACCGCCTATGACGAGGCGGAGGTGGCACGCTTTGCCCATGGCGGGTTTCAGATCGCGCGCAGCCGCAAAAAACGCCTAGTAAGCTGCGACAAATCCAATGTCATGGAAAGCTATAAGCTGTGGCGTGCGGTGGTCTCTGAGGTCGCGCGCGATTACCCGGATGTGGCCTTTGAGAACATGTTCGCGGACAATTGCGCCTATCAGTTGATGATGCGTCCGCATGATTTCGATGTTGTCTTGAGCTGCAATCAATTGGGCGATGTGTTGAGCGATCTGACAGCGGTTTATGCCGGGTCTTTGGGCATGTTGCCCTCGGCCTGTCTGGCGGCGAACCCTGCCGGCGGATCGGTTTTTGGCATCTATGAGAGTACCTCCGGCTCTGCCCCCGATATCGCAGGACGGGGCATCGCCAATCCCATTGGCATGATCCTGTCAGTGGCCATGATGTTCAAATTCACACTCGACAGGCCCGAAATCAGCAGCGCAATTGAGGCCGGCGTGGACAGGACGTTGCACGATGGGTTTGCAACGGCGGATCTGGGCGGCACGGCGAATAGCGAAGAGATGACCAGCGCAATTTTGGAGCGGGTGATAGTATGATCAAGACGTTCGATTACGTTATCGCGGGCGGCGGTTCTGCCGGATGCGTTATTGCCGCGCGGCTGGCAGAGAATAGCTCGGCCTCGGTTTGTTTGATCGAAGCGGGCGGCAGGGGGCGCGATCTGTTCATTCGCATGCCAGCGGGCAATGGGTTTGTCTTTGGCAATCCGCGTCTGGATTGGGGATATGAATCCGTGCCTCAGGAGTTCCTGAACGGCAGGCGGATTTACTTGCCGCGCGGCAAATCTCTTGGCGGGTCCTCCATTGTAAATGGTATGATCTACATGCGGGGCGGGCGTGCGGATTATGATCTGTGGCGGCAACAGGGTTTGACAGGCTGGGGATATGCGGATGTGCTGCCCTATTTCAAACGGGCAGAAGGGTCGCGGGATCGCTGCGACGCCTATCATGGGGTGGATGGACCGCTGAAAACCGAGCTGTCAGCCAATTTTGGTGCGCTGGATCAGGCCTTTGTTGACGCGGCGGTGGCGGCGGGGCACCCGGCCCTAGATGATTTCAACGGGGCGGAGCGCATTGGCGTGGGGCGGTCTGACAGCACCGTTTCGCGTGGTGTGCGGCAATCTGCGGCCATTGCCTATCTCAAGAACCCTCCCAAAAACCTGACCATCCTGACCAATCAGCATGTCACCCGCATTCTGTTCGAGGGCACCCGCGCGACGGGCGTTGAGACCCGAGACGGAACCATTGTCCGCGCCCGCAACGAAGTGATCCTATCACAAGGCGCGATTGGCACGCCGCAGCTTTTGATGCTGTCGGGGGTTGGACCTGCGGATCATCTGGCGTCCCATGGCATCAAAACCGTTGCCGACCTGCCTGATGTTGGCGAAAATCTGGTCGATCACGTTGACGTGCCGGTGCAATATGCCTCTGAGCGGATGGATCTCAGCCATGCGCGCCATCAGCGGCTGGACCGTGCGGCCTGGCTGATGGGGCGCTGGCTGGTGAACGGCTCTGGCCCTGGTGGCGGTGCGCTGTTTTCCTCCATTCTGTTTCATGCGCTGGACGATCACGATTTCCCCGAGCTTCAGGTCTATATGACCCCAATGGCAATTGAAGAGAACCTAGGCGATGGGGATGACGAAAAGACACCGCTCCTGCATCTTTTGGGTCGCAAGCTTCTGGTGCGTGGCCGCAAGGTGGCGCGCCCCGGCATCCAGATTGACATCAATCAAGAGCACCCCAAATCAAAGGGCACGGTACGGCTGGCCAATACAGATCCGCTGTCGCAGCCGCTGATTGATCCGAATTATTACGCGGATCCGCGGGACATGGATGAGATCATTCGCGGCGTCGAGGTTATTCGCGACGTCATGGCGCAGCCGCAAATCGCCAAATACCATCAGGGCGAGACAGAGCCTTGGAAAAACGCCCGGTCCCGGTCCGAGATCATCGAAGCGATCCGCCAAACCACCTATACCGGCCATCACATTTGTTCGACCGCGCGGATGGGGACTGATAGCAATGCGGTGCTGGACCCTGAGCTGCGCGTGCGCGGGGTCGAGGGGCTGCGGGTCTGCGATGCCTCGGCCATGCCGACACAAATCACCGGCAATCTTTATGCCACGGTTGTGATGATGGCGGAAAAGACCGCTGATATGATCCTGGGCCGCCCGCCCTTGGCATCAGAATATCCTGGGGAGATGGCAGATGCCTGACATGAAGAAATTTCAATATTTTGCAGGCAATGACTGGCACGATCCAGCGGGCGGCGGGTATTTCCACAGCGAAAACCCCGCCACAGGCGAGGTTTGGGCGCAGCTGCCGGATTGCCGCGCAGCCGACGTCGATCGCGCCGTTGCAGCGGCAAAATCGGCCTTTTACGAGGGGCCCTGGGGGCAGATGCTGCCTGCGGAACGCGGACGGGTGATGCGCCGGATTGGCGATGTGATCTCAAAACACGCGGACCGGCTGGGCGAGATTGAGTTGCGCGACAATGGCCGCGTGCCCAACATCGCCTCCGGCCTCAAGGCCGGCGGCTGGCAGGTCGATAGCTGGCATTACTATGCGGGGCTTTGCGATAAGTTCGAGGGGCGGATCATCCCCTCGGAACTGCCCAATATACACAACTACATGACATGGGAGCCCTTTGGCGTGGTGGGGTTGATCCTGCCGTGGAACTCCCCGATTGGTACCTTGATCTGGAAACTGGCGCCCTGTCTTGCGGCGGGCAATACGGTGGTGGTCAAACCTTCGGAACAGGCAAGCTGTTCGGTGCTGGAATTGATGGATGTGCTGTCAGAGGCGGACCTGCCGCCCGGTGTGCTAAACGTGGTGACGGGCTTTGGTCAGACCACGGGCGAGCCGCTCATTGATCACCCCGATGTGCGCATGGTCAGCTTTACCGGCGGCACTGCGGGCGGGCGCATTGCGGCCTCTGTGGCCGCGCGGCAGGTCAAACCTGTTGTTATGGAACTGGGTGGCAAGTCCCCGCAGATCGTGCTGCCGGATGCGGATCTGGACCTGGCGGTCAATGGCATTGCCGCTGGGATTTTCCCGGCAGGCGGGCAAAGCTGCATCTCGGGCTCGCGTTTGCTTGTGCATGAGGATGTCATTGCCGAGTTCACAACCCGCCTGGTCGATGTGGTGAAAAAAGCCCGCGTGGGCGCGCCAACGGACCCGACAACCCAGATAGGCCCGATGGCCAACCGCCAGCATTATGAGGCGGTGCTGGCGAAAATCGACGCCGCCGAAGCAGTGGGCCACAAGATGCTGCTGGACGGGCGCGGAGCGCGGCGCGATGCGGGCTATTACATCGGGCCTACGATCTTTGCCGATGTACCCAATACCTCTGATCTTGCCCAGAACGAAGTGTTCGGTCCGGTTGTCAGCACCGAGAGCTGGCGCGATGAGGCCGAGGTCATGCGCACCGCCAATGATACGATATTCGGGTTGGCTGCCGGGATCTGGTCGCGCGATGTGACGCGCGCCATGCGGATGGCGGACCGGATCGAGGCCGGAACCGTCTATATCAACAACTATTTCAACGCCTCGGCGCAAAGCCCAGTTGGCGGGTTCAAACAATCGGGCTATGGGCGCGAAAACGGGATCGAGGGGATGCGGTGCTATATGCAGACCAAATCCGTGTGGCTGGCCACCGATCCGCATCAGCCGGACCCGTTTGCATGACCGATTTCCGGCAAAATGCCGATGCGTGCCCCGATGACCGGGTTTTGTGAGGCCATCGGCACTTGGGGCGCGCAGGCGGTGTTCCCCAATCGCGCGCGCGACGAGGCACGCCTGTCCGTGCTCGACACATTCGGGTGCATTCTGGCTGGCTGGGATGAACGGCAGGTGGTTGCCGCAAAGGCGGCATTCGAGGGCCATCCCTCTGCGATGACCTGCGCCTTGACCTTAGGCACCGCGGCCCATGCGCTGGATTTTGACGATTACGAAGTGCCGGGCTCCACCCATCCAAGCGCGCCGATCTTAGGCGCCTTGCTGGGGCTGATGTCCGAGCACCCCCATAGAATTGACCGCCTGCTCGATGCCTATCTCGCGGGCTATGAGGCGATCGTGCGGTTGGGCGAAAGGCTGAGCTATAGCCATTACAACGCGGGCTGGCATTCCACCGGAACGCTTGGGGCAGTGGGGGCGGCAGCGGGCTGCGCGCGCCTGTTGGGGGCAAGTCAGGCGCAATTTGCCCATGCGATCGCGATCTCTTCCAGCCTTGCCAGCGGCCTAAAGACGCAATTTGGGTCGGACGCAAAAGCGCTCCATGCCGGGTTCGCAGCACGAGCCGGAATTGAGGCCGCTTTGCTGGCGCGTGCCGGGGCAGAAGGAAATTGTGGCGCATTTGAAGGACCCTACGGGTTCCTTGAGATCCATCACGGTCCGACCGAGCCGGCGATCAGGTCTAAAGCAGGGCAGCGGCTCGGCCTTGAGGAATACTCGGTTCTGCGCAAACCCTGGCCCTCCTGCGCCTATACCCACCGGGTGATTGATGCGGCCTTGCGGCTTAGCGCGCGCGTTGAAACGGGCCAGAGGATCGAGAAGATTACCTTGAAGATGCCGGAGCCTTTTTTCCGGGTTGCGGGCTTCATTACCCCCACGACCTCGAATGAGGCGCGTTTCAGCGCGACCTATTGCGTCGTCGCGGCTCTGTTAGACGGCGAAATCGGACCGGATTCATTTTGCGAGGACATGTATTTGCGCGATGACATCACCGCATTGCTTGGCAAGACAGATGTTGAGACCTACCATCCCGGCCCGGATTTGCAGGATATGAGCCCCGAACACCCAGATTGCGTCGCAATCTGCCTAAGCGATGGCACGGAAATCAGCGAAACCTCTTGGCATGTACGCGGCGGGGCCGAAGCCCCGCTGACTCGCGACGACTTGTCGAATAAGTTCATCACCTGTGGCGGCACCGAGGCGACACGGGATTTGATCCTCTATGGCGATGGTTCCGCTATGCTCACGCTCTCAACGGAAACGCCTATGCCGTCCCTTTCTCTTGCGCAGGACACGATATGACCCAACAAAAAACCCTTGATCCAACGATCCTTGCCCAATGGATTGGCAAGCAGGAAACTCTGCGTGACACCATCCGGGTTGACCCTGCGAACCTGATGGAGATGACGCTGGACCGCCCGGCCCGGCTTGCCACAGGTGACGCCTTGCCGCCTCTGTGGCACTGGCTCTATTTCCTGCAATCGGCCCGGCTGAGCGAATTGGGACGCGACGGGCATCCCGCACTTGGCGGCTTTCTGCCTCCTGTCGCACTGCCACGGCGCATGTGGGCGGGCGGACGCTTTGGTTTCAATGCCGCGCTGCGCATCGGTAACGAAGCGCAAAAAACCTCGACAATCAAAGATGTCGCGTTGAAACAGGGACGCTCAGGCACATTGTGTTTTGTCACGGTGCGCCATGAGATTTCAAACGACGCAGGCCTGACCCTTTGGGAAGAGCATGACATCGTCTACCGCGAAGATCCAAAGCCAGATGCGGCGCAGCCAGACGCCAAGACATTGGAGGGCGAGTGGGGGTTCAGTGAAACCCACTGCATGAGGGAAGTTGCCCTGTTTCGCTATTCGGCGCTGACCTTTAACGGGCACCGCATTCACTACGATCGCGACTACGCCCGCAATGTCGAGGGCCACGAAGGCTTGGTGGTTCACGGCCCGTTGGTCGCCACATTGCTGGCTGATTTCGCCCTGCGAAACAGCGCGGATCTCCCTTTGAAGGTCTTTGAGTTTCGCGCCTCAAAGCCGCTTTATGACAACGGCCCTTTCACACTGCATGGCAGGGCAGATGGCGGTGAACAGACCCTAGCCGTCACCGATCCCGCAGGGCTTATCGCTATGCAAGCCCGCGCGCATTTCTGAACAAGGACGATCGATATGACGCGTTTATTTTCTCCCCTGAAGGTTGGGGCAATGGATCTGGACCACCGGATCGTTCTTGCCCCGATGAGCAGATATCGCTGCACCGATCAAATGGCGCCCGATGCATTGATGGCGGAATATTACGGTCAGCGGGCCTCACAGGGCGGGCTGATCATCGTCGAAGCGACCCATGTAAACCCCGAAGGCACACCTGTCTGGAATATCTATGAGGCGATCCGTGACAGTGGCGGCGAGGCGCCGGGCTTGTGGACGCCTCATCAAACACAGGCATTCCGTCTTGTGACTGACGCGATCCATGACACAGGCGCCTATGCGTCCTGCCAGCTTCAACATTGCGGTCGCGTGGCGCAAAGCGACATCAAGGATCACCCACTGGTCAAGGGAACCGACCTGCCGATTGGGCCGGTGTCCTCGTCCGCGGCACCGATCCCGTCCACCGGCGAAGTGGGCAATCAGTACAACTGGGATCAACCCAGCACGCCGCCGCGTGCGCTGAACGTCTCCGAAATTGCGAGGTTGCATGAGGATTACGTCACGGCGGCGCGCAATGCGATAAGCGCGGGGTTCGATTGCGTCGAAATTCACGGCGGGCATGGTTATCTGATCCCGCAGTTTTTATGCGATTCCGTCAACAGGCGGGATGATTATTACGGCGGATCCATTTCAAACCGCTGTCGGTTCCTGTTTGAACTGGTCGGCAAACTGGTGGATGTGGTGGGGCCTGGGCGGGTCGGCGTGCGCCTCTCGCCCACGTTCAAGCATCACATTCAGTATTTCGGTGTATCGGATTCCGATCCTGAGGCGCTCTATTCTACTGCCATCGAAGGGTTGAATGACTTCCCTCTTGCCTATCTTTTGCTGACCGAGCCACGGGCCGCCGGGCTTTCAGAGGCTCCACAGACGGACGGCGCCTTTTCCGAGCCCCTTTCCAGCGCGCGCTTTCGGAACATCTACAAAGGGACGCTGATGGCGGCGGGAGGGTTCACGCCGCAATCCGCCAAACACGCGCTGGAAGAAGGGCACTATGACCTAATCGCATTTGGTCGATGGTTCCTGTCCAACCCGGATCTGCCCGAACGCATCCGGCAAGGATCCCCTCTCAATGTTTATGATCGAAGTAAGTTTTATACCAACGGTGCCGAGGGCTATACCGACTACCCGGACGAAGACGGGGCTATGGGCGTGGCTGGTAAATATCCTGTTATGGAGCAGTACAAGATAGGAAAAACACTGAACCAATCGTGAGTTTTGGGTCGGGACAAAGCCTACAAAGATGGTGTTACAACGACGGGTTTGTGCATTTAGTTCTGGTTCATACAAGCCGCAGCATCCGGCACTTTGGGCTCTCTTCGGACCTTAGCAGCGATGTGCACCAAGGTCTGCAGCGCGGACTTAGTTGCCAACTGAACGGTATCCAACAATGTCCGCTGCTGTGAAAGTCAATGAATGCGAAATCCACAATCTAGCCACATCACTGTATTATACCACTTGATTAATTAACTCATTGGTTTAGTAGTGGAGGTCATGACAACATCTGACCAGCTTGACGCGGCCTTTGCCGCATTGGCCAACCCAACCAGGAGGGCGATCCTTGCGCATCTGGCGCAGGGAGAAGCGACTGTGAACGCATTGGCGGAGCCGTTCGACATGAGCCTACCGGCAATTTCCAAACATATCCGTGTGCTCGAAACTGCAGGATTAATCACGAGGGGGCGGGATGCACAGTTTCGACCCTGCACATTGAACACACAGCCACTACAGGTTGTTGCCAGTTGGACCGACCAATACCGCCATATCTGGGACGCACGGTTCAACATGATGGCCGATGTTCTCCAAACAATGAAGGAAACAAAAGATGAGTGAACAGCAAACTTGGGTCAGGGTGCAGCGCGATTTCGACGCGCCAATCGAAATGGTCTGGAACATGTGGACTGACCCTGAGCTGTTCAAACAATGGTATGGCCCGATGGGAATGACTGTTCCAACCGCCGAAATGGATGTCGTTGTCGGCGGTACACGCAAGGTTTGTATGGAGATGAAATCGCCTGAGCGTACGATGTCGATGTGGTTCACAGGCGTCTACAAAGAAGTTAGCAGCCCTTCACGCCTCGTCTACACTGAAAGTATGTGCGACGAAGAGGGCACCATCATCTCTCCGCGAAGCATGGGTATGCCGGAGGGCCACCCTGATATTACCGAAGTCATCGTTGAACTGAGCGAAACCGATGGCAAGACCACAATGACGATGGTTCACGTCGGTGTGCAAGAGGGCACTGCCGGTGATGGTGGATGGAACCAAGCCATCGACAAACTTGCAGACCTCATAGGGAGCAACACATGACCACGGATATTTCACAGCCAACCGGCTGGAAGCCTATCCCGTTAGCGTTGAAGGTTCTTTCTGTTGTCATGGTTTTGTGGGCCCTTGGATCAGCAATGAACCTGCCAAACCTGATGGAAAGCGGTTTGCCAGTGTTAGGTGCATTTGTGTCTGGCATTGGCGCGTTACTTGTGGTCATGTTTCTCGATTTCATAGGGCCCGCAATATTCTTGTACGCCCTTTGGAATAGAAAACCTTGGGGTGTTAGGTGGGCCCTCTTTTACATCGGGCTGTTCATTCTCAACGGTGTTGTCGCGTTACTCACAGTGAGCAGCCAGCTTGGGTTTGTGCAAATTTTGGTCCCAAGCTTCGCCTGTATGGTGTTCTTAGCTGTGATCTTCTGGAAGCGTTCCTATTTTTGCTGATGCGAACTAATGTTCGTTCAATTGCAGACATTCGTACAAAGCGCGGCATCGGAAACTTTGGGCTCAGAGCATGCGTAATTGGGCTACCTCTGTTCTGAGGTCGAGCTCCCGATAAGATCACAGGATAGCTGTGAACAAGGGAGATAAATTATGGAATACTTTGCCGGACTAGATGTTTCGCTACGATCCTGTGCGATTTGTGTTGTGGATAGCAAAGGAACGATGCTGCTTGAACGGGAACTGCCTTGCGAGGTTAGCGATATCGCAGAATGCCTTTCACTCTTCCCACATCCGGTTGAACGAGTTGGTTTTGAGGCAGGCACGATGAGCCAGCACCTTTTCTTTGGATTGCAGGCCGAAGGATATGATGTTGATTGCATGGAAGCACGGCAAGTGAATGCCGCACTATCAGCGATGCGCAACAAGACAGACAAGAACGATGCGCGGGGCATTGCCCAAGTTCTGCGCACCGGCTGGTTTAGCCGCCTGCCCGTCTCAAGCTATTTTCTTCTGACAGCGCCACCTGCCCTTCTCAACAGAATTTCCTCTGACAGGGCCTTTCGATTAGACAACGCTCGATTTAAGCTCTTTTCAAGCGGGAGTCAGACGACTTCAAACAACGCTGCGGCCCCCATGCCTCCACCAACACACATGGACGTAACCACATATTTTACGCAACGTCGCTTACCTTCTAAAAGGGCATGTCCAACTTGCCTAGCGCCCGTCATGCCATAGGGGTGGCCAATGGAAATAGCCCCGCCATTCACATTATAGATCTTCGGGTCGATGCCTAGATGATCACGACAATAGAGAGCCTGACACGCAAATGCTTCATTTAGCTCCCAAAGTCCGATGTCTTCGATACTGAGGCCTGCATTCCTTAGCAATTTGGGTATGGCAAAGATTGGGCCGACCCCCATCTCTTCCGGTGCGTTACCTGCAATAGCCGTGCCTCTATAAATACCTAGGGGCGTGTAGCCTTGTTGCTCAGCCATTTTTCGTTCCATCAGCACACAAGCCGAGGCCCCATCTGAAAGCTGACTTGCGTTGCCGGCCGTGACCAGGCCCCCTTCAACAATCGGTTTCAGTGCGGCAAGTCTTTCGGCCGTGGTACCCGGCCTGTTGCCCTCATCTTGCGATATGGTCACTTCTTCTAGGGTCTCCTCCCCGGTTTCGCGGTTCTTGACCCTCTTGATCGATGTGATCGGGACGATCTCATCGTCAAAAGCGCCAACAGCCTGGGCCCGAGCAGTTCGTTCTTGGGAGAGTGCGGCATATTCATCCTGGGCCTCGCGGCTTATTCCATAAACCCGAGTCACATTTTCGGCGGTCATCAACATCGGCATATATGCATGCTCAGACTGAGCGATGACGCTGGCGTCCTTCTCGTCGCCAGCCCATTTCAGATAGGTATTCTGAACCGCTGAAATATTCTCCTGCCCACCTGCAACAGCAACGTTCTGCCCATCCACGATGATCTGCTTTGCGGCCGTTGCTATGGCCATCAATCCAGAAGAACATTGTCTATCAATTGTCTGACCGGCCACTGTGTTAGGTAGACCTGCCGCCAGCGCAGATAACCGACCGACATTCAGCCCGCCTGTTCCGGCAGTCAAAACCGACCCAATGACAACATCTTCGATCAAACTTGGGTCCACACCTGCACGTTCAACCGCATGCGCAATGGCATGGCCCATCATGGTCGGTGACTTGATGTTGTTCAGCCCACCCTTGAAGGCAACGCCTATTGGAGTTCGGGCAGTTGATACAATGACAGCTTCTTTCATAATTTTTCCTTTTTGGCATCAAAGTGCTCTGCAAGTGTCACGTCCTTGGAAACCAACTCTTTCAGTAAGCTCGCAGGCGTGAACCACATCTCGCCATAGGCACCAAGCGACTGCCGATAGTGGTTCATTCTTTCCAGAACATGGGCCAAACCGATTTCATCGGCATAGTGCATCGGTCCGCCGCGCCAGTTCGGGAAGCCATAGCCATTGGCCCAAATCAAATCGCAATCACCGGGGCGCGTTGCGATATCTTCTTCGAGGATAAGAAAGCCTTCGTTGATCAAGGGAAACAGACACCGTTCAAGGACCTCTTGGTCGTCGATATGTCGGCGCAGAACACCATGCCGTTCTGCCAGTTCGGCGCTGATTTGGACAACCTCGGGGTCTTCGACCCGTGTTCGACCCTCATAAAGATAGCTTCCACGCCCCGTTTTCTGACCCAGTCTGCCCAATTCAAAAAGCCTATCCTGAACTGCTTGGTATGCTTGGTCATGTGCGATTTCACTTCGCCGCTCCTGACGCACGCGCGCGCCCACATCGACACCGGCCAGATCTGCCATCGCGTGAATTCCCATGGCCATTCCGAAGGTCTCAAGGACATCATCCACCTGTTTCGGTGTCGCCCCCTCAAGAAGTAGACGGGATCCTTCGCGGAAATATGGCTCCAACATCCGGTTTCCAACAAAGCCGTAGCACACGCCCACCGTGACAGGGAGTTTTCGGATCCTCTTTGCAACTCTGATAGCCGTAGTAATCACGTCCGCAGCTGTCTTTGCGCCACGAACCACCTCCAGCAGCCGCATGACATTTGCCGGGCTGAAAAAATGGAGGCCAATGACATCCTCTGGGCGGGACGTGACTGCGGCTATTTCATCAAGGTCCAATGTCGATGTGTTCGACGCTAGTATCGCGCCAGGCTTCGCATGCTGGTCCAAAGCTTCAAAAATCTGGCGTTTGACTACCATGTTTTCAAACGCCGCCTCGATGATCAGATCGGCGTCGCCAAGGTCTGCATAACTAAGCGCCCCTGTGGCGTTTGATGAGAGGGTCTGAGCACGATCCGTACTGAGCCGCCCTTTGTCGGCTGCGCGCCGAAAATGTTGCGAAATCTGATCCAAGCCTTGGTCCAGAGCGCTTTGCGTGGTTTCCAGAAGCGTGACTGGATACCCTGCCTGAAGAAAGGCGATGGCAATGCCGCGCCCCATTGTTCCTGCGCCGACCACTGCGACTTTGGCGATGTCACGTGGTCGTTCCAAACGCGCAACGCCCGGAACTTTGGTGCATTCGCGCTCCGCAAAAAACAGGTGTCGACCTGCGCGCGACTGCGGCGTATCCAGCAATTCGGCAAAACCTGCTTTTTCCTGCGCCAACCCCTCAGTGAGCGGCAATTCGCAAGCGGCCTCGATGGATGTCAGGCATCGCTGTGGGGCGACAAGGTTTCTAATTTTTGGCTCAATCCCGTGCCGAAAATCCGCAAGGAAACCTTTCGAATCAGCGTGCATGACATCCATGTCCGCGCAGTTGCGCTTCGAGCCGCCCCGAGGGGTTAATTCGGCGGCGAAATCCAAAACATGTGTGCGAAAGCACTGATCGTTTTCAAACAGCTTGTCGACCAATCCGCACGACAGGGCAAAGTCTCCGTTCACGGGATCACCTGAAAGGATCATCCGCGTCGCCGCTTCCAGCCCGGCAATCCGTGGCAGTCTCTGGGTGCCCCCCGCCCCGGGCAGCAAGCCCAGTTTGATCTCAGGCAGACCCATCACCGCATCCGACGTGGCGACACGGTAGTCACAGGCAAGCGCAATCTCCAGCGCCCCTCCCATCGCAGGTCCAGCTATCGCCGCGATAACCGGCTTCCTGCACGTTTCAATTGTCAGGCACAAGTCTGGCAGATCCGGCGCATCCCAGACTTCTCCCGTGCGGAATTCCGCGATGTCAGCACCGCCACAAAAGAGCGGCAGGGCCGAGCAAAAAACGATGGCCTCGACGCGGTCATCAGCTTCCAATTCGTGAATGGTAGAAGAGAGCACCTGCCGCATCTTCAGGCCAAGGGCGTTCACTGGCGGAGCATTCAGTTCGATGCAAGCGACGCCTCCGGTGCGTTCAATGGAAATCATGTTTGGAAACCTCAGTTGAGTTGTTGGGCAAGACCCTGTTCGATCTCTGCCCAATCGTCGAAATGGATCACGTTGCAGCGTGAATTTATGTTCTCGATCCAGGCAAAGACCGAGATGAACGGCTTGTCATAGACCCGGGTGGCATGAGGCTCGCCCGCTGCGTTCCAGATAAGTGACCCAGCCGGGTAATCCTGCCATTCGCCAGACTTGAAACGCCAACCCGATTTTTCGGACAGGTTCAGGTACAGCTCTGGCGCGTCGTGGTTATGGTCCCGATAGAGTGTGCGCGGCCCAAGCATGAAGATGCCCAGGCTAAAATCCGGATGGTGATATCCGCATGCGTCAGGTCCGATGAGCAAACTATGCAGGTTGCACTTTTTGTACCCCTCCCCAAGATCAGCGCCGGGGGGATAGAACTGGGCATTGTCTTCGCGCCAGACCAAATCATCTTTGGAGGCCGCCAGACAGTTTGCGATTTCATGCAATTCGGGCGCGGCAATCCCGGAAATGGCTTCCATTAGGGTCTCATCATGGCGGGTTCCTTGAGGTGGAGCGTCAACGAGCAGCTGGTCTGACAGGTCCATGACCGCCAGCTTGTTCAATGTCAGGTCAACGCCGCGCGTGTCGCTCCGGTGAGCCTCCAAATACCTGATGATCGAATGGATGAGTGCCTGAATACGAGACTGTTTGTCTGTCATGATAATATGTCCGAACGTGTTGAAATGTCTTGCCGTATGACCTTTTTGTCGAGCTTACCGACGCTGGTTTTCGGGAGGTGGTCGACAAAGTAAATTTCGTCTGGAACCGCCCATTTAGAAAGCTCACCCAAGCCGACGCACGACTGGATTTCTTCCATGATGCTCAAGCGCACGAGATCCGGGTCGGCATCATTTGCGATCTGAGCAACCAGCACCGGCCTTTCGCCCCACTTCGCATGCGGCAGTCCAATCGCGGCTACTTCTTCGATGCCTGTGCAAGATGATGCAATGTTTTCCAGTGCCAGTGAGGATATCCATTCGCCTCCGGTTTTGATCACATCCTTGAGACGGTCAGTGATCTGCAACGATCCATTCTCACGGATGTATCCAACATCCCCCGTGTGCAGATACCCATCGGCCCAAAGAGTGTCGGAGGCTTGTGCGTTACCCAGATAACCTTGTGTTAACCAAGGAGCCCGAGCAACAACTTCGCCGGTTGTTTCACCGTCATGAGGTACGTCCTGCATGTCAGGTGTCACAACGCGCAGATCGACAAGTGGGCCGGGAAAGCCGGTTTGCGCCTGTATATCGGGATCGACGCTGGACAAATCCGCCACCGTCAGAAATGGACAGGTTTCAGACATCCCATAGGCCGCATGCAATGATATGCCCTCCGCCGCGGCGCGGTCCTGCAGGCCGCGCGGCAAGGCAGCCCCGCCAATGATGACTTTCCATTGGCTCAAGTCAGTTTGCGGGCAATCGGGATGGTCCAGCATCATTGACAATATGGTTGGCACGCAATGGGAAAAGGTGACGCCTTCGGCCGCAATCAATCGCAAAATTGTGTCAGGCGTGTAGCGGCCGGGATAGACTTGGCGCAGGCCCAGCATCGTCGCCGCATATGGAAACCCCCATCCATGGACGTGAAACAATGGCGTCAACGGCATGTAGACGTCGTCTCGATGAAACCCAGCATTCCCCGAAAACGTGCCAAATCCAGCGATCAGGCCCAATGTGTGAAGCACCAGTTGGCGGTGTGAATAGCTAACCCCCTTGGGGTTGCCAGTGGTCCCGGTCGTATAAAACAGCGTTGCTGTTTGATTTTCGTCAAAATCCGGAAAGTCAAAGTGGATTTGGGCCTCCCCAATCCACTCCTCATATCCTTCACCATTTCCGATCGGAACAATGGTGATGTCCCGCTCAAAATCTGACTTAATGTCATCAATGAGCGGCATGAAATCCTGATGAACAATAATCAGGTCCGGCTGACCGTGGTTGATCGTATAAAGAACCTGCGCGGGTGACAAACGTACGTTGATCGTGTGCAGGACGGCGCCCATCATCGGGACAGCGAAGAAACACTCAAGATAGCGATGCGTGTCCCAATCCATAACACCGACACGCATGCCTTCGCGAATCCCATTGGCCTTGAGGGTATTGGCAAGTTGCCCGATGCGTTCGCCGAATTGTGCATAGCTCAGCCGCATATCTGTGCCGCTGACGATCTCTTGCGTGGCTGATACAAGTCTCGATCGGATCAGAAGTTGCTTGATCAACAGCGGGTAGCCATATGCATTTGGTGTAGGTGATATGGGGGGCATGCAGGCGAAATCCTTAGGTCTCTTCGCCTACCAATCTGGCATTTCTCAGTGAGTAGAAGAATTGAAAGATTTTTTCGTTCATTAAGATTTTCTAACCAATCTAATCGAGCTGAAGATTGCAATTCTACCCACTGAAAGTTATAGGCAATAGATAATAAATCCTGACACTGCAGCTTCCGAGGTCAGTTAACCCTGCTAAGCGATGAACGGGTATTTGTTACATCGAGGAGGCCCATTGGTAATGACCCATATACCCACATTGGTTTCACTCCGTGCCTTTGAGGCAGTGGCACGTCACAAAAGCTTCCGCAAAGCAGCCGACGAGATATGTGTGACGCATGCGGCGGTCAGCCACCAGATCAAAGCTCTGGAAACATCAATTGGCGTTCAACTCCTAGAGCGTACAAGCCGCTCGGTTGAGCTGACACCGGCCGGTGAACAATATTACCAGCCGATCCGCGAACACATTCAGGGAATAATCAAGGCCACGCTACGCATCCAGACACCTGAGGAACCGGAGGTGTTGCGCGTTCAGTCCTATGCCAGTTTTAATACAATGTGGTTACAGCCCAGATTGGCCGGCTTTCTCCAAGACAATCCGGACACACGTGTGCGCATTATCTCAACATTTGAAGACGGTGATTATGACATGCACCGGTTTGATGTCGGCGTGTTCAATGCGCCACCATTTGACAAGAGGTTTGACTACAGCCCTCTGTTTGAAACCGATATCTACCCAGTTTGTGCGCCCGAAGCTTTGGGCGATTCAAGCAATGGAATACCGTTGGAAGAGTTGAGAAATTTCCTACTGTTGAGTGTCCCAAGCACTTGGAACGAGCCCGATGACTGGGATTGTTGGCTGGATGCAGCTGGCCTCCGCCGTGAAACCATGAAATTTGGATCGATCTTCGATAATTATCCGCTGGTCCGAGAGGCCGTTCTGAACAATCACGGGATCAGTGTCGCACGGGCACCGTTTTGCTCGCGCGACCTTGAAAGAGGACGTTTGATAAAGCCGTTCGATATCTCTGTCCCAGAGCCAGGGCAGTGGTATCTTGCAACCCCAAAAGAAAGATCACCAAACCCAAAGCTCGATACGTTTGTTGACTGGCTGTTCGCGCAGATTGAAGCCGACCCGACAATGCGGTTCTTCCGCGCCTAATGGGCTGAATCCTGATTTAGAGGATTGCTCCAGAACGCGACGCGCTTGCATGGGCGGGAACGAGGGCCTTGACTAGTTCCTTCATGTCCAGAAAACCGACGGGCACACCTTCAGCACAAACACGATAGTTCTTTTGCGTATCTCCCTCCGATAGTTTGATGACGCTTTCTAGTGTCGCATTTTGATCAACTTCACCTGCGATGTGATCGCCGTCTTCCCCAGGATGCATGATGGAACGGACGCGTAAAACCCTTGCTCGGTTGATGTCTCCAACGAAGTCTTCGATGTAGGGATCAACCGGATTAAGAAGGATATCCTGGGGCTCGCCTTGTTGCACCACTGCACCATCCTTCAAGATGACAAGGTGATCCGCCAGCTTCAACGCTTCGTCGAGATCGTGCGTGATGAAAACGATGGTTTTATGCAGTTCTGTCTGCAGTTCAAGCAGCAGGTTCTGCATATCGGTGCGAATAAGCGGATCAAGCGCCGAAAAGGCTTCGTCCATGAGCATAATGTCGGAGTTTGAGGCGAGCGCCCGTGCAATCCCCACACGTTGCTGCATTCCGCCTGATAGCTGATGGGGATAGTGGCCTTCAAAACCAGCCAACCCGACGCGATCCAGCCATTTAGCCGCTTCAGCCTCTCGTTCGCCGCCGCTTTCACCGCGCACCTCAAGCGCCATGGCAGCATTTTGCAGAACCGTCCTGTGTGGGAAGAGCGCAAATTTTTGAAAGACCATCGACATTTTGGTTTGCCGAAACTGCAAAAGCTCTGTGGATGATAGGGTAAGGATGTTCTGTCCGTCGATTTCAATTTCACCAACCGTAGGTTCGATCAACCTGTTCACGTGTCGGATCAGCGTGGATTTACCTGACCCAGACAGCCCCATAACCACCGTTATTTCCCCGGCTTGCATATCCACGTTGATGTTCTGCAACCCAAGAACATGACCATGCTTTTGCAATAGCTCCGCCTTTCCCATTCCGGCCAAAACATGCGGCAGTGCTGTCTGAGGGTTGGTCCCGAATATTTTATAGAGGCCACGGATGCTGAGTTGTGTTCTATTCATCATGTTTGGATTCCTCACCCGTTTTCGTCTGCGACGTTGATACGGGCAAGCGCCGCTTTGGTTGTGCGGTCAAGTACTACCGCCAGCAGGACGATTCCAAGACCAGCGGTCAGACCCACGCCCAACTCAAGATTACGAATGCCACGCAAAACAAGGACCCCAAGGCCCGGTGCTGAGACAAGCGAAGCAATTACAACCATTGCAAGGCTCATCATGATAGTTTGGTTCACGCCAGCCATGATATTGGGCAGAGCCAACGGAATTTCGACACCCAAAAGCTTTTGCCGCGCATTCATCCCATAGGCATTTGCGGCCTCAATGACGTCCTTATCAACGAGACGAATTCCTAGGTCGGTCAACCGAATGACCGGAACAATGGCATAAACAATGATCGCAATACCGTAGAGTTTGCTTTCGGTGACCGAGAACAGAAAAATTAGAGGAATTAGATATACAAAACTGGGCAATGTCTGAAGCAAGTCAAGCAATGGGATCATAGCTCTCTGAAGGGTGTTCGATTTTGCCATAAGAATGCCGATTGGAACCCCCAAAAGTACACAAAGCCCGGTGCAAACGAAGATGATCGATAGTGTCTGGATGGCCGCATCCAGGTGATCTATGGCCCCCAAAAACAGAAAGGAGCAGGCAACAAAGATCGTCACACCTACAGAGCGCGATACATACCAAGAAAGCCAGAAAAGTGCGGGGAGTAAAATCCACCAAGGGACCTCTAGGAAAGCCCAAAGAGCGCCATCCAAGGCCCAGGACAACGGCTGTGTGACCGGATCCAGAACAACCTTCATAGCATCCTTTGCGGAAAGGAATACGTCCTCCATGCCAGATGTCATGTCACGGGTTTGCGGAATCGCGGAACAGGATTCATGAAGATTGTCGAGTGATGGAAAGGGAATACCACTGTTTGTCTCGGCGTTCGCTTCGCCTCTGCTTTTTGCCAGCAGTTGCGCCATGCTCATCGGGCCATCGTTGCCCTCGCCACACCAGGTCCTGAGGCCAAGCACTTCGAAAATCTTGTCATAGAATGCCATTATTCCCGCTTCCTTTTATCAGGTTGGGGCGTCAGGGGCGACGCAAAGCACCCCCCTGATCATTAAGTTTATTGCAACAGTGCAGAGAGGTTCTCGCGTGCAGCATCGTTCAGCCATGAGCCCCAGACATCATTGTAGGTCGTCAGGAAATGCACAGCACCTTCCTCATAAGAGGCTTTGTTGTCTTCGACCCAAGCCAGAGTTTCACCCATCTGCGCATTGGTGAACGACAGGTTGGTCATCAGATCCGAAATTTCTGCATTTTCGGCCATGAATTCTTTGGAAAGAACGGTGGTCACGGTGCTGCGGGGGAAGGCGCTCATCGTCGGTGTTTCGCACTCCGCTGTAATGTTGCAGGCATGTTTCTCCGGATCATGCGGGCCCATCTCGACCAATGTCATAGGGTATTTCCCCAGAATTGACGTTGGGGCCCAATAAAAACCGAACCACGGCTCCTTGTTTTCAAAGGCCGCAGCGATGGAGGCCGCAAGGGTCTCACCCGATCCATGCACGAAATTGTCAACACCTGCATCAAGAAGCCCGCTTGCTTTCAACAGGTTGGTGCTGGCGTTCAGACACGTCCACCCCTCGGGACAATTGTGAAAGCGGTTCCCGACAAGATCAGGATTCGCAGCAATACCTTCGATGGTTGCCAATTCGGGGTGGGCCTCAACCAAGTAATTCGGAACAAAGAACCCTTCAACGCCGCCGTCAGAAAGAACCTCGGTGACCGGAATAATCTTACCGGATTCGACCAGCCCCTCGTAGGCCGGGGCGCCGTTGGTCCACAGCTCTGTCAGAATATCAGGTTCACTCGTTTCGGCTACTGATGCCAGTGCAGGGTTGCTTGAAAGTGGGACAGGAGTGACGTCACACCCATAACCTTCCTCCATCAGGAACTTCGCAACCTCTGTCACGATTTGCGCCGATCCCCAGTCACCCTGCATGATTGACACTTCACCGCATTCATTTGCCTGGGCCGCCGAAGCTGTCATCGCCGCCGCAAACACGCACCCGAGACCCGCTGATACCTTGAACATTTCTTTCCTCCTTGCTGTTGGCGCACCTTGAATGCAATAACGATCCAAGCCAAGTTACGCCTTATATATTAGCAATTTATATCGACGGGCCTATTCTCAAAGAACTGAAAAGAATTACTCATCATATACAAATGTTAACCAATGTGAATTGATGTGGAGTTCAAATTCAGAGAGGCGTCGTTAAATATTTCGCCCAGTAAGGTGGCTAATGCATCGTGCTTATAGCTAGTACCAGCCTATTTCTGAGGCGTTCGTGGACGCACGGGTTTTAAGTCGACCATATCCGCAAAGACACTTGATGTCTGCTGGCTACATTCGACTGACAGGCACTGTCAGAGGAAAACTCTGAATACATGAAACGGTGCGGATTCGTTTAGTTCGCTCCGAAAAAACCGTGAGAAATCAATGGGAGATAAATGAAAGGTTTTCGTTTGGGCGAGTAAATAAACTCACTCTAACCGTGCATCCCCTAGTTCCATGTCATTGGATGGCCGCAAAATTCATGAGTAGCTTCAGGCCAACAACAACAAACAATAAAATGAAGACTGTTTCAGCGACCAACAGGCCGATTGCCGAATAACCCACTTTCACGACTTCCCGCAGCGAGGTTTTCAATCCGACCGAACCAATCGCGGTCAGCAGGGCCCAGCGGGATACTTCAGAGGAAAGCGCAATTACGTTTTGGGGAAAAAGACCAAAGGAATTGAGCATGACGACAACAACGAAGCCGATAACGAACCCAGGAACGATGGGGGGCCTTGCCCCGTTGTGCTCTGACGTCGGAACATAGTTTCTGATGACAAGCGACGCCACCAGAATGACGGGGGCAAGCAAGGCAACGCGGATCAGCTTCGCGATAGTTGCAACATCCCCCGTCTCCTGGGAAATCGAAAATCCGGCACCGACAACCTGGGCGACATCATGTACCGTCGCACCAATAAAAACTCCGGAAATTTGATCGGAGAACCCGAGGTTACCAGCCAAAATCGGGTAAAAGATCATCGCGATGGTCGACAACAATGTGACGCCCACGACAGTAAAGACCAGACGTTCTTCGCTGCGTTCATCTGCTGGCAGAATAGCAGCAATCGCCATGGCTGCCGACGCGCCGCAGATTGCCACGGAACCGGCCGAGAGAAATGCGAACTTTGGCCCATGTCCCGAAATCCGCGCTGCCAGCATGCCAAACAGGATCGTCAGAACGACACCCAATATAACGAGGGCAACGATACGCCACCCCAATGCTGCAGCCATCTCAAAGCTGATCCGCATTCCCAGAAGAACCACACCGAACCGCAAAACTGAGCGTGCGGAAAACGCAGTAAGACAACTAAATACGGCCAATAGTCTTAGCAATTGTTTTGAGCGGAGACTACCGCTAGACAAGCAGTCAATAATTTTGAAAAAACGGTGTTTCATCCGTCATAAGAGCTATTGAGTTTTGACGCTTTGCCTCTGTCCGAAAGAACAACATGATTATTTACTGTAAGGGTGTAGCCAAAATTGAGCATGAGGCTACGGGACAGCTATTCGAAATTCAATTCGACGAGCTAGAATGGGAACCAAATGGCGGCAGTGATCGCAGTATGGGGTCAGAAGAAATCTATATTGCAACCGTCGAGCATGATGAACTCGGCGAGCTCACCTGGACGCTGTCAGAATATCCAGTAGGAACACAAAATCACCAAAACACGGACGTAGGCAAGCACCAAATAATCGAAGATTTTGACTTTGGGTTGAGAAATGATCCGGAAGAATGGTTCGATCCAGATGACCCGTCGAGTTGGAAGGATGCAAACCCTGAGGAAACGTCTTTCAGAACTTTGTCGGGTCATGTCAGTCGGTTAGTTCAGTGGTTTCACCATTTCTACGAACACCCCCAAAATGAAATGCCGCCTGACAAGGAAGAAGGTGGGTATTTTTTTGTGTATGGCGGTCCATACGATGCGGAAACGGAACTTCAGGATGAATTTGGGAGTACAGTACCCTATGCAGCAATAGAACAGGCTGTCGAAGAAATTCAAAGTGATGGAACCTTCGAATGGTCCCCATCGCAATATCACCCTGATCAAATCGCAGCGGCCAAAGAGTACATAGAACGGGAAGAAGCTGAAGCAAGAAGTGGATTTGGGCTTCACCTTAGTCGTGAACCTAAGGAGATTGCGTTAAATGGCAAAGGGTTTGCGCTGGCTGTAGCCCGTCTCTTTAAAAACGCTGAGGGTGAGTTCTCGTTCGCGCTTTTGGGCCGATGGGGTAGTGGCAAAACTTTAATTTCAAAGTTAGTTAGTGGCTATCTACAAGACCCCACAAATTATAAAGAGGAATTCACGAAAACCTTTGGGGGTGAACCTGAAGACGAGCGTGGTGAAGATAAATATAAAACCGTACAATTCAATGCTTGGCGTTATAGACAAAAACCTGAGCTTTGGGTCTATCTTTATGAAAGTTTTTTGACGGAATTCCTTGATTGCAACCTATTCGTACGCATTCTTAGGACAATTCGCGTCGGCATGCACAAGCACGGTATTTGGTCAGCGTTATTTGCCCTGTTTCTACTCGCATTTTCAGCATTTCCCTTGATGTGGATTTCACTTTTATTCACTCATGCGCTGCCAGTATTTGGTATCTTTAGTGTTGTAGGATTGGTCCTTTTAGCCCAACGCTGGAACACTTCTCTTCGACGTCTCTATAATCGATATGGAATAATTTCATCGCACCGTGAGCACTTAGGGATGCAAGCCGTGATTGGCGATGATTTGAAAGCACTGGTCGCTTCTTGGGCAAAGACAGAGCAATTCAAACCCTGGGAAACAAGGACACTGGGAGGTATAACTCTCACAATTGGAGCTGTCTGGTTTTGTACATTCTTGAAAATTGATTTTGTAGGAATCGCCCCCCGTGGAGGTGAAATTTCTAGCTCACTCCTAGTCCCTTCGTTAGCTGGGTGGTTAGTGTGGTGCTGTATCAGCGCGATTTTTTATATCTCAACAATAACCAATTTCGACCGTATTGATCGGATATTCCTAGTTGTTGATGATCTAGATCGATGCCCGCAGGAAGAGATCGTGGACTTGATTGATGGTATCAAGCTGATGATTGACGACAAAAATATTGGTAACGTTGTTCAAGCGCTAATCTTAGCTGACGATACAATATTGGATGCTGCAGTCAAAAAACGTTTCGAAGGACTTCCCATCGAAGATGCACGCAGGGCGGAAGCAGTCAGAGAGCATATGGAGAAAGTGTTCTTAAGTCATGCTCATATCCCGAAGCTTTCTGGAAAAGATGTTAACGAGTTAGTAGGTGTTTACGCCCACGAATTTGGCCTTGAAGCTGATGATCCTGAAATGAGAGAACCGTCTCGACCTTCGCCGACACAAAAAACCTCAAGCAAATCCAGCACTTCTCCCGAAACTACAGAACAAACAACTATCAGTTCCGTTTTAACGCTCGGCGAACAGGGTTCAATTCGCTTTGCCTTGACGCAAGTTTACATGGACGAGAATATGCCAATGACCCCTCGCATGGTGCGATCATTTCTATGCAAGTATCAACTTGTGAGAATGCTTCTGCAGCTAAATGGAGTGAGTTTTCAACATGGTGAGCTTGCCACCGAACTGGCGCTAGCGATCTTACAGGCACGAACTTCAGATACGGTTGAGGTCAAAGAAGCCGGAAGTAGTTTGAGTGCATATGTACGAATGGTTGCCTAACCACCTGAAAACCTCTGAATAGGCTAGATCCAAACCTATCGTGCTCCAACAGCCGCAATGCGATGAACTAGACTACTTTTCAAGTTTCTGGATACAGATTCATCGTCTACAGCGAAAGTCTGCTTCCCTCCCAAGTGGAAAAGTTGCGTGTTTGATCCTTCAATTCAAAAGGGGGATAAAAAGGGGGGTTTGGTTTACAAAATCGTCACAATAACGAGTTAAAACAATGAGTTACCACAATTAGGTGGCGGAGGAACAGGGATTCGAACCCTGGGAGGACTTTCACCCTCGTCGGTTTTCAAGACCGGTGCATTCGACCACTCTGCCACTCCTCCGACGCCTGCTATCTAGCGCGACTTTCCGGCGGCTTCAAGGGGGAAAAGCGCCTGTTTTTCACATCAATCGGATGCAAGGGTTTCCAACATTGCTTCCTGTAGCTATTATCTATGCAAATCGGGTTAAAACCCGGGCGTATCAGGTAAATGTATCATCATAAAAACAAGACCCATTTTAGAAGGTCTTAACCGGCGTCTCATTTTGACGCGCCATCGGGGATAATGAGGGCAAAACATGACAGGCACAAAAAATTCATATTATCCAAAGATACCTACAGCGGTACTTGGAAGCGTGCTGGTATTGGCTGGTTGCGTTGAAGGCGAAGGCTTCAATCCTTTCAAACCACGCGCAGAAAGTGCCATTGCGGAGGTGGCGCAGCAAAGTCGCACCCGCACCTTGGAACGCGACGTAGAAGCACCGGAAATCTTTCAAAAGAATGACCGTGGCCTCTGGGATGGTCGTCCGTCCCTTGGTGGGGTTTGGGTCGCCCATGCCGATGTCGTAGAACCAGGCCGCGTGATCATCCGCAACGAAACCGACGGGAAATTCGTCGTCGGTGCTCTGTTTCGCCGCGAACGCCTGTCCCCCGGACCTGAATTTCAGATCTCATCTGAAGCCGCCGCCGCGCTTGGCATCCTAGCCGGGCAGCCCACAGATCTAAGTGTCACTGCGTTGCGCCGTGAAGAAATCGTCGAAACCCTAGAAATCGAAGATATTGCCCCGCAAGAAGCCGCGGTTTCTGAAGCTGAAGTGATCGAAGAGATCCCACTTGATCCAATTGAAGCTGCCGCCGCTGCAATAGAAAATGCAGCGGATACCACAGACGTCGCAGAAGAAGCCGCCGTTGCGGTTCCTACCGCGACACAGCCAGAAACCCCGTCCATCAGTAAGCCCTTCATTCAGATTGGTATTTTCAGCGTTGAGATAAATGCAAACGACACCGCGACCGCCATGCACACCGCCGGGATGGAAGCTGAAGTGCGTGCGCTGACGTCAAACGGGCGCGAATTCTGGCGTGTGGTTGTTGGCCCCGCTGCTACCAGATCTGATCGTGCCGCCCTGCTAAGCAAAGTCAAAGATCTTGGCTTCGCGGATGCCTATTTCGTCCGCCGCTGATAAGGAGATTCCCCAATGGTTCAGTATTTATCAGGCTTTTATCGCTGGTCTTCAGCGGTGATCATCATCGTAACGGCTTTCTTTGCGATGACGGCCGCGACAGTTGGAACAGCCAATGCCCAAAGCGTTTCAACCCTTGATACGCGCGCAACAGCGGCTTGGATTTATGACGTCAAAACCGGCACGGTTCTGTTTGAAAAGCAGGCTGACGTCGCCCTGCCCCCGGCGTCTATGTCCAAACTGATGACGCTGAATATGTTGTTTGAAGCCCTGCGCGATGGCCGCGTCACCATGGATACACGGTTCAGTGTTTCGGCCCGCGCCGCAGCGATGGGCGGCTCGACCATGTTCCTGAATGAACGTGACCGTCCCACTGTAGAAGACCTCATTCAAGGCGTTATTGTTATGTCCGGAAATGACGCTTGCGTTGCAATCGCCGAAGGTCTGGGCGGAACCGAAGATGGTTTCGCACGCATGATGAATGAACGCGCCAAGATTGTTGGCATGGCCAATTCCATGTTCGCCAACGCCTCTGGCTGGCCCAACCCAGGGCAGCGAATGAGCATGCGCGACTTGGGCACGCTCGCCACACGTCTGATCACCGAGTTCCCAGAATATTACGGTTATTTCGGCCAAAACGAATTCGCCTTTGATGGCCGCGCAGCAGACAATCGCTTCAACCGCAACCCACTGTTAAAACTCAACATTGGAGCAGATGGGTTGAAAACCGGCCACACCAGCGAAGCGGGTTATGGCATTGTTGGTTCGGCAGTTCAGGGCACACGCCGTATCGTCTTTGTGATCACCGGTATGCAGTCTGAACGTGAACGTGCCGAGGAAGCCGAATCTGTCGTTAACTGGGCCTTTCGCCAATTCCGTGAACAAACCCTGCTGCAAGAAGGCCAAGAAGTGAGCCGTGCCGATGTCTGGCTTGGCGCAGAACGTTCTGTTGGGCTGATTGCGGCGGCAGATACCAGCGTTTTGATCCCTGCTGTTCAATCCGCAGATATGGTCGAAACCGAAGTCGTATATAAAGGCCCGCTGCAAGCCCCCATCACCCAGGGCGATCAAGTCGCAAAGCTCATCGTGCGTCGCAATGGCTTGCCGGATGCGATCATTCCATTGGTCGCGGAGCATGACATTCCACAGGGCGGTGTTCTTGTGCGCTTGCAAGCCGCGGCCTCTGTCTTGATGGCACGCTGGTTGGCCCCCGAACTCGCTGCTGACTGATCCACAGGAAGTTTCACCCTTTCGCTGGCCAGCCGTAAATTTCCTCTGTATTGATCGCATATGACCAACGGCATTTTCATCAGCTTTGAAGGCATCGACGGCTCGGGCAAATCGACCCAAGCAAAACGTCTGACCGAAACTCTGCGCAATCAGGGGTTTGAGGTGGTTCATACCCGTGAACCCGGTGGCTCTCCTGGGGCCGAACAGATCCGTTCGCTTGTGTTAGAAGGCGACCCGGATCGCTGGTCCGCCGAAAGCGAGATCCTATTGTTCACCGCCGCGCGCCGTGACCATCTGGAGAAAACCATCGCCCCCGCTATCAACGCAGGTAAAATCGTAATCTGCGATCGCTTCGCCGACAGCACCCGCATGTATCAAGGCATCTCTCGCGGTGATCTGCGTAGCGTCGTGGACCAATTACACAGCCTGATGATTGGGCGCGAACCTGACCTGACAATTATCGTTGATATGGATCCCGCCACCGGCTTGTCACGCGCCTTATCACGCCAAACCTCAGAGGAACGCTTTGAAGGTTTTGGCGAAGAATTGCAGAAGAAAATGCGTGCTGGGTTCTTGCAGTTGGCCGACGAGTTTCCCGATCGCTGCATTGTCATAGATGGTGCCCGCGACATGGATTGCGTAGCCTCAGATATCTTAACACAAGTTAAGGCGCGCATGGCATGAGCACAGGTCAACACGCCCCCGAAGCTGACCGCGTTGACGGCGCTCCACACCCGCGTGAAACCCGGCATCTCTTTGGCCAAGGCGCGGCAGAGCGTGAATTTCTGACGGCTTTCAATGCCGGTCATTTACACCACGCATGGCTCATCACCGGCCCTCAGGGCATTGGGAAAGCAACCTTAGCTTGGCGTATGGCGCGCTTTCTTTTAACCCAACCCGTTAAGGCTGACGCAGGCGGTGGATTGTTTGGCGAAGACCTGACACCACCCATGCCGGAAACGCTTGATATCGCCGACGATCACCCGGTGTCGGCCCGTGTCGCCGCCCTGTCTGAGCCCCGCCTGAGACTTTTGCGCCGCCCTTGGGATGATAAGAAAGACAAGCATAAAACCGTCATCACCATTGATGAAGTGCGCGAATTGAAGAACTTCCTCATGATGTCCGCCGCCGATGGTGGCCGTCGCGTGGTTATTGTGGACAGCGCCGATGAGATGAATGTCTCAGCCTCCAACGCCTTGCTAAAGCTGCTGGAAGAACCCCCGGCAAACGTCACACTGTTGCTGATTTCGCACCAGCCCTCCGCCCTTCTGCCCACCATCCGATCGCGTTGCCAGACACTGCGTCTGCATCCGCTGACACCGGATGATATGGCAAACGCCCTTGCGGCCACCGGCACTGACCTGCCCATGAATACCGCCGCTCTGGCGACCCTCGCCTCTGGTTCCGCGGGCACCGCCCTACGCCTCTTGAACCTTGGCGGGATGGAGGCCTACCACAATCTTGTTACCCTATTCGGCACCTGCCCCAACATTGATCGCCCCGTTCTATTGCGTATCGCAGAAAGTGCCGCTGGCGCGAAGAATGCCGACCATTTTGACCTACTGTTGAAACTGCTAGATTTCTTCATCGCCCGTCTCGCGCGCGCTGGCGTCGCAGGCCCACCTCGGCATGAGGCGTGCAAGAATGAGATTGCGATCCTCACCCGCCTCGCCCCGAACCCTTACGCCGGGCGCGCTTGGGCCCAAGCCCAGCAAGAACTTGGTGCACGCGCCCGCCACGGCAAAGCTGTGAACCTTGATCCCGCTGCTTTACTTCTTGATATGGGGCTGAAAATCAACGCCCTCGCCGCCACACACGCCACGAGATAAAATATGACCGATACACCCACGATTACAGACAGTCACTGCCACTTGGATTTCCCGGATTTTGGCGATGAACTGCCCGATATCATCACCCGCGCGGATGCGGCAGGCGTCAAACGTCTCGTCACGATCTGCACCAAGATGAAAAACGTGCCACAGGTCCAGGCGATCTCTGATCAATATGACCAAGTTTTCTGGGCCGGGGGCACTCACCCGATGAGTGCCGCCTCAGAACCGCTTGTAACGGTTGAAGATCTCACCGCCTTGGCTGCTCATCCAAAATTCGTTGGCATCGGCGAAACAGGCCTTGATTACCACTACACGGCGGAAAGCAAAGACATCCAGATCGAGAGCTTTCTGATCCATATTGAGGCCGCACGCCAGACATCCCTTCCCCTGATTATCCACGCCCGCGCGGCTGATGAAGACATGGCCCGCATCCTATCCGATGAGCATGCGAAAGGCGCTTTTGATTGCGTCATGCACTGCTATTGCTCTGGCCCCGAACTGGCCCGCGCTGCCATTGACCTTGGCTTCTACCTGTCCATGTCCGGCATCGCGACATTTAAGAACAGCCAGGAAGTGCGTGACATCTTCGCCGCCGCCCCTGTTGAACGTATATTGCTGGAAACGGACGCACCATATCTTGCGCCAATTCCCTTCCGCGGCAAACGCAATGAACCCGCCTACACCGCCTACACGGGGCGTATCGGCGCCGATGTTTTCGGCATGACATACCCCGATTTCGCTGCCCAAACAGAGGCAAACTTTGACCGCGTCTTCACCCGCGCCCGCCTAAGCGAGAAACCTGTATAATGGCTGAATTGCGCTATACCCTGCTTGGCACCGGATCCTCTGGTGGCGTTCCACGTCTTTCAGATAAACCCGGCGGCGACTGGGGACAGTGCAATCCTGACAATCCCAAAAATCGCCGTCGTCGCTGTTCCATGCTGGTGGAACGCGTGACGGAAGCAGGCACCACCCGCGTACTGATTGATGCCTCACCCGATATGCGTGAACAATTGCTATCAGCCGGCGTTGGCAGCCTTGACGCAGTGGTTTTCACCCATGCCCACGCGGATCATATTCACGGTATCGATGACCTGCGCGTTGTGGTTTACAACCGCAAAAATCGCCTGCCGGTCTGGGCTGATCAACCGACCACGGATCAACTGCTTGAGAAATTCTCATATGTTTTTGTTCAGCCTGAGGGTTCTTCTTACCCTCCAATCCTTGATCTGAACCTAATGAATGGCCCCATTACCATAGACGGCGCTGGTGGCAAAATCACCTTCAACCCCTTCTTGGTTGGTCATGGCCGCATTGACGCACTTGGCTTCCGTATCGGCAATCTCGCCTATCTGCCCGACGTTGCCGAAATGTATGATGAGGCTTGGGAAGCCGTTCAAGATCTCGATATCTGGGTGCTTGATTGCCTGCGCCGTAATCCGCATCCAACCCATACCCATTTCGCACAATCGTTGGAATGGCTAGAACGTGCCGCCCCAAAACGCGGGGTCCTGACGAATATGCACAATGATCTTGACTATGATGACGTAGAGGCCGAGAGCCCCGATCATATCACCCCCGCTCATGACGGTATGGTCCTCACCCTGCCTGACCCGGGCGACACATAATGCAGGCCCTGCTTGACGTAATCTTACCGGTTTTTCTGGTTGTCGGGTTTGGGTATGTCGCTGTATGGCGTGGGTTGTTTTCGCCCGAGGGCGTAGATGGCTTAATGAAATTCACCCAGAACTTCGCAATCCCCTGCCTGTTGTTTCGGGCCATTGCGACACTAGATCTAGATCAACAGTTTGAGCCCAGCCTGCTTACGTCCTTTTACGGTGCCGCAAGTCTTGGCTTCGCCGCAGGGTTGCTGGCCGCACGATTTATCTTTGGTCGCGATTGGCAAGATGCCGTCGTTGTCGGTTTTTCCTGTATGTTCGCCAACAACGTCTTGCTTGGCCTCCCCATCACAGAACGCGCTTTTGGTGATGATGCCCTCGCCGCGAACTATATGATCATCGCTTTCAACGCCCCGTTTTGTTACGGGCTTGGCGTTACCGCGATGGAAATTGCGCGCAACAAAGGTGGTGGTGGCCTTCAAACCCTACGCGCTATCCTGACCGCCATGTTCCGCAATGCGCTTGTGATCGCAATTGCCCTAGGGTTCATCGTAAACCTCACAGGCCTCGCCCTGCCATCGGCCTTGATGGACGCTGTGGACATGATGATCCGCGCCGCCCTCCCCGCCGCTCTTTTCGGTCTTGGAGGGGTTCTGGTTCAATACCGTCCCGAAGGCGACATGCGCTTGATCCTATTCGTCTGTTGCGTGTCACTGTTCATGCATCCGGCCTTGGCTTGGACATTTGGGCGTGCGCAATCTGTGCCCCCAGATATGTTCCGCTCACTCATCCTGACAAGCGCGATGGCACCAGGCATCAATGCCTATGTCTTCGCCTCAATCTATGGTCGGGCACAACGGGTGGCTGCCTCATCTGTGTTGATTTCGACCGCGGCCTGCGTGCTGACCGCATGGTTTTGGCTGTCACTTTTGTAAAGACGCAAGACGTTTTCTAGTAAAAAGACCATAAATAATTTGCCAAGCATCAAATGGAAACGGCCCCTAAGGGCCGCCATTTATGCATCTTCCGCAACATACCCTGCCGAACTTTCCAGCAAGTGTTTGGTATAGGGGTGTTCCGCATGGCCACGCCGCAAATCATCGGTTTTCAACATCTCAACGATCTCACCGTGCTGCATCACTGCGCTCTCGTCACACATATGCCCCACCACCGCGAGGTCATGCGACACCATCAGATAGGTCAGTTTGTGTTCTGCTCGTAGATCAGTCAGCAGGTTCAAAATCTCTGCTTGCACCGATACATCCAAGGCCGACGTCGGTTCATCCAGCAACAAAACCCGCGGCTCAGATGCCAAAGCACGCGCAATCGCCACCCGTTGACGTTGTCCTCCGGACAGCTGATGCGGATAGCGGAACCGGAACGATGGGCCAAGCCCCACGTCATCCAACAGCCGAATAATCCGCCCATTCACATCGTCTTTTCCATGCAGCATCAAGGTTTCCGTCAACACTTGATCCACAGAATGACGTGGATGCAACGACGCGTAGGGGTCTTGAAACACCATCTGCACCGTGCGGAAAAACTCCTTGTCGCGTTTTTTTCCTAGCTCAACGCCCTGCACAGACATGCGCCCGGACCACTCCGGCGCAAGCCCGGTCAAAGCTTTCAAGATCGTGGACTTACCAGACCCGGATTCTCCTACCAAACCAAAGCTTTGCCCCAGCTCGACAGAAAGCGATGCATTCTTAACCGCATCCACGCGATCACGACCCTTACCGAACCAAACATTCAGGTTTTCAATGATAATTCCGCTCATTTCGCACCACTCACACTTTCGGTTTCACGCCAGGCATCATCTCGTTCCAGCACCTGCAAATGCGTCTGCGGACGATCCAGCCGCGGCAGAGAATTCAGCAACCCCTGGGTATAGGGATGTTTCGCTTCATGCAGCTTATCGGCATCGCAGACCTCAACAACGCGCCCGCCATACATGATCAACACCCGGTCACAAAAGCTGCTGACAAGGTTCAGGTCGTGACTGATGAAGATCAACCCCATGCCACGTTCCTTCACCAACCGATCCATGATCCGCAAAACCGAGGTTTGCACAGAGACATCCAGCGCCGAAGTGGGCTCGTCCGCGATCAGAATTTGTGGGTCCGGGATCATCATCATCGCGATCATCACGCGTTGACCCATGCCCCCTGACAATTCATGCGGATAGCTGCGGAAAACACGTTCCGGATCCCGGATTGACACTGCTTCCAGCATCTCAATCGCCTTCTTGCGCGCATCCGTTTTGCTGACATCGGCGTGCAGGCGGTAGGCCTCAACAATCTGTGCGCCAACAGTCATCACCGGGTTCAGTGAGAACTTTGGATCCTGCATCACCATCGAGATCTTCTGCCCGCGCACGTCGCGCATCTCTTTCTCGCTGATGTCCATCAGGTCTTGGCCCTCAAGCGATAACTTGTCGGCGCTCACCATGCCTGGTTTGCGGATCAAGCGCAGAATGGCACGGCCAGTCATCGACTTGCCCGATCCAGATTCCCCAACGATCCCGAGGCGTTCTTGGCCCAGAGTAAAGCTAACCCCGCGCACCGCATCAAAAATGCCGTTGCGAGTCGGGAATTTCACCCAAAGGTTGTCGACCTCAAGCAACTGGCGGCCCGTATTGGTTTTAGCAGCGTTCATTGGCCACCCCCTTTCGGATCCAACACATCGCGCAGACCATCCCCCAGCAGGTTAAACGCCAGCGACACAGTGAAAATTGCGAGGCCCGGCATAATCGCCACCCACCAGTTTGAGAGGAACACATCACGCCCATAAGACGTCATCGCGCCCCATTCTGGGCTGGGTGGTTGTGCACCAAGGCCAAGGAAGCCAAGGCCCGCAGCCGTTAGAATAATACCCGCCATATCCAGCGTAACACGTACGATCAGCGAAGAAATACACAGTGGCCAAATGTGTTTCGTTAGAATTCGAAACGGCCCCGCACCTTGCAGCTTTACCGCCGCGATGTAATCAGAATTGCGGATCGTCAGGGTTTCTGCCCGCGCCATCCGTGCGTAAGGTGCCCAAGCAGTTAGCGTGATCGCCAGCACCGCATTTTCAAGTCCAGGCCCAAGCGCAGAAGCAAAGGCCAACGCCAGTACAAGCCGCGGAAAGGCAAGGAAAATATCGGTTATGCGCATCAAAACAATGTCAACAACGCCGCCAACATATCCAGCCAAGGTGCCTACAAACAACCCAGCCACAGGCGCAATCATTGCAATCAATGTCACGATCATCAGGGTTTCCCGTGCACCGTAAATAATACGCGATAGGATATCGCGGCCCAAAGTGTCAGTGCCTAAAAGATACCCTTCACTTCCAGGCGGCAGCAGGCGATTTGACAAGATTTGCTCAACCGGGCTGTGTGGAGCAACCCAAGGGGCAAAGGCGGCGGATAACACCAGTAGAACCAACACGCCCAAGCCGAACATCGACATGGAGTTGCCACGCAAAATAAGCCACCGCGCGTAAAGTGTCGACAGGCGCGCGTGGCGGCGCGAGGTCGGTATTTCAGACAAAAGCCAAGCGCGCATGCCCAGTTTTTCGGCGGGTGCAGATATGTCAGTCATGCTCATTTTGCCCTCGGATCGAAGTATTTATACAGAAGGTCTGAGAAGATATTCAGACAGACAAAGATCAGGCCAACAACAACGGTTGCCCCCAAAACAGCGTTCATATCCGCAGACAGAAGTGCCGTGGTCAGATAGTTACCGATACCGGGCCATGCGAAGATTATTTCCGTCAAAACAGAGCCTTCCAGCAAGTTTGCGTAAGACAGTGCAATCACCGTAATGAGCTGAACCTTGATATTGCCAAAAGCGTGGCGCCAAATCACAGCCCATTCCGACATGCCTTTTACGCGCGCGGTGGTCACATATTCGCTGCTCATCTGTTCCAACATGAAACTGCGTGTCATCCGGCTGATATAGGCCAGTGAATAATAGCCCAGAAGGCTGGCCGGCAGCACGATATAGCTGAAGGCATTCTTGAAAATTTCCCAGTTGCCATCAAGGATAGCATCCAGCGTCAACATGCCGGTGACTGTAGGCACAACACCTTCATACCAAACATCAAGGCGGGAGCCAAAGTTGACCCATTGCAGATTGGCGTAAAACACAACAATCGCGATAAAACCTAGAATAAAGATCGGCATGGAATAACCAACCAGCGCAATGACGCGAGCAACTTGGTCAATCCAACGGCCTTTGTTCACAGCCGCAATCACCCCAAGCGGTACACCAAAAACTACACCAATAATGGTGCCGAGCGTTGCCAGTTCAAGCGTTGCGGGGAAGACCCGTTTGATATCATCCAAAACCGGGCGCGCAGTCAGGTTTGACTTACCAAAATCGCCTTGCAGAACCCCCAACAGGTAATCCCAGAACTGCACAAGGATCGGTTGATCAAGGCCCAATTCACGATAGGTCTGTTCGTAAGTTTCTTTGCTGGCGCTTTCGCCAACCAGCGACAGAACCGGGTCAATCCCGCTCATACGGCTGATAACAAAAGTCACAAACAGCAACCCCAGCATGGTGACACTCAATGACCCAATGGTCTTGGCGATGGCAATCAGGGTCAGTACAAAACCGGGTAATTCGCGCCCATGGTTGGGCTGCGCATCGGATGTATTGGCCCCCGCGGACGTCGTGGTGGAGGTATCAGTCACGGAAACGGATCGCTTTCTCTAGATACATCAACGACCCGGCCCACAGGCCGGATCAAAGGAAAACACCGCAACCAAAAAGGCTGCGGTGTCTGGTTTAGGTAGATTTACTTACTGACGTTCCAATAAGCCGCTGAGGTGACAGCGCCACCAAGGCTCAGGCCTTCAACATTGTCACGCAGACCAGTTTGTTCGATCTTTTGATACAGAACCGCGAATGGGGATACTTCCAGGAATTCACGCTGGATTGCACCATACATCGCCGCACGTACGTCGCGATCATTCTCAATAACCGCATCTGCAACTTTTGCAGTCAGACCAGAGGTATCCCAAGCGTTACGCCAAGCCAGAAGGCCGGTTGCGCCAGCTTCCATGCTGTTGTCTGGGTTATACGCAAAAGTACCTGCGTTGGTGTGTGGATCAGGATAATCTGGACCCCAAGCACCCATATACATGTCGAGATCACGTGCACGGTAACGACCCAGAACCTGCTTGGCAGTACCAACAGTGATGTTCAGAGTGATACCCGCTTGAGCAAAAGTGTTCTGCAAAGATTGCGCGATTTCGATACGTTCCTGCGCATCACGCACACCAACTTCGATTTCGATCGGGCCAACATTGGCTTCTGCAAGAAGCTCTTTCGCACGTTCAACATTCAGGCTGTAAGGCGCATCGGTGATCGCACCCAGATATGTCGCAGGCAGGAAGTTCTGGTGAATTGTGTACTGACCATCAAGGAAGGAATTCTGCATGCCTTCATAGTCAACCAACCATTTGATCGCTTCTGCAACCTTCGGGTTTGCCAACTGTTCGTTGTTCTGGTTCAGCGAGATATACATCAAACGACCGCGCAGTTCGCTTTCAACAGTCACACTGTCAGCCGCCATTGCGCCTTTGATATCTTCTGGGTTCAGGTTGCGGGCAACGTCAATATCGCCTTGCTCAAGCAGCAAACGCTGTGTCGCGGATTCTTGAATGTGACGTACAATCACACGTTCCATCGCCGGTGCACCCAGATAGAATTCAGGGTTTGCAACCATGGTCACGCTTTCATTGGGCTTCCAAGACTGCACGATATACGCGCCGGAACCAGCTGTGTTTGTGCCCAGCCATTCGTTGCCCATGTCGCCGTCAACTTCGTGCTCCATCGCGGTTTTCATATCGACGATGCCACCAATAGTCGCTGTCAGACAGTTCAGAACGAAAGAGGTCGCATAACGCTTATCAGTGGTGATGGAAACGGTGTTGCCATCAACAGTGATGGTGTCATTCGCATTTTCTGCGGTGAAACCAAACTGTGTCAGAATGAAAGATGGCGTTTTATTCAAAATTACCGCACGACGCAGTGAGAAAGCCGCATCTTCAGCGGTCACCGGGTTGCCGGATGTGAATTTCACACCTTCACGCATGGTGAATGTGATGGTCATGCCATCGTCAGAAACGGTCCAGCTTTCCGCGAGATCTGGTTGATAACCAGCTTCCAGATTGCCCGGCTCAAGGTTGACGAGTTTACCATAGACGTTACGGATCACATCGGCGCCTGCGAACTCAAAGCTCTGCGCTGGATCAAGGGTTGTAATGTCGTCAATACGGTTCGCAATAATAAGCATATTGTCCGGCGTTGCCGCAATTGTTGGCAAAGCGCCCATGCCAGTCGATAGCGCTACCACAGCACTCATCAGAATCGGTGTTACAGTTTTCATTATCTTCTCCCAGTTTGGTTATTCTTATTCACGCCGTTATAAGCGCTTGTTATTATGTGTGTTTGACTTAGGCCAAAGCTTATTTCCAAGTGCGGTCAAGCACATTCATCCAGTTTTCAAAACACAACTTATGAATGCGCGCGGCACTATATCCGTGATCTTGCATTGCTTTGACCAGTGTTGGCAATCCCGTAACATCACGGATACTGACAGGTACTGTTGCACCATCATAATCGGACCCCAACCCAACATGATCTTCACCACAAACTGCAATCATATGGTCAAGATGTGCCAACATATCAGACAGTGGTGTCTCAGGCAGCATCTTCCCATCTGGCCGCAAAAACGCCGTGGCAAAGTTCAAACCAACCATACCCTTGCTGTCGCCAATCGCCTTAAGCTGTGCGTCAGTCAGGTTGCGTGCGTGCCGGCAAACTTCATAAGCATTGGAATGCGTAGCAACCAGCGGCGCGTCAGAAATCTCTGCTACATCCCAGAACCCCTTCTCGTTGAGATGGCTCAGATCCACCATCACACCAAGGGCATTACATTTCTTCACCAGCGCCTTGCCCGCATCGGTCAATCCATCACCGATGTCACCATCAGACGGATAGCGAAACGGCACACCCTGGCCAAAGATCGTTGGCCGGGACCACACCGGCCCAAGGGAACGCAAGCCCGCAGCGTAAAACACATCCAACGCCTCAAGATCCGTAGCAATCCCCTCCGCACCCTCAATATGCATGATCGCAGCCATAATCCCATCCGCTTGGGCTTTACGCAGATCCGCAACTGAGCGGCAAATCTTCACCGCGCCTTGACGTTCCATCTCAATCAGGATCGCGGCCTGCGACAGCGCAATCGGCAGTGCATCAGTATATGCCACGGGTTTCGGCAACGGCAGATCATAGGTCGGCTTGATCATTTCGGCATCCATATCGATGCCCATGTCAGGTGACGGAACATAGATTGCGAAAAACCCACCCGCAAAACCGCCTTCACGACTGCGCGGCACATCAATGTGGCCACCACAACCTTCGACGAATTGTGAAACCGCCTCAATGTGATCATCGCCCTGCCCGGCCATTTTCCACAGCTTCAGCAGCACATCATTATGCCCGTCAAAGACGGGTTGCAGCGTGTTCTTCGTCATAAAACCCTGAAATCCCCATGTTCGTTAGTATACGTTTAAACATAGTGAACGCCAGTTTGACAAAACTTCCAAGCAGAAAATTCATGCAGACTAATGACCAAACGGAATACAATCGCCAACACACGGATATTTTTCGGAATTTTATTCTGATTTTAAGGGGGTAAATGGTACCACCTCCTGGTCTCGAACCAGGGACCTCCTGATCCACAATCGAAATGTTCTGTAACATCAAGAAACCAATTGGAACGTGATTTCTCTTATTTTATATGCTATTACCGCAATATCAATACTTCATTGAGTTTCATCAAGTTCATACGGTTTAGCCTAATTTGGTACCCGAGTGGTACCCGGAGGTCATATGCCAAGGAAATCTTTCACAGCCCAATGGGTGGAAAACGTTGCCAGCACTGACCGCAGGATCGACTATTTCGACCAGAAGCTGCCGGGGTTAGGCCTGCGCGTCAGCCCTTCAGGTGTGAAGTCATGGTTTTACATGTACCGGCCTAAAGGGAACTCTAGGAAAGCTCGCATGACGCTGGGCCGCTATCCCGCATTTTCACTGGCTGACGTGCGCGACACCGTGCGCGAAAAAAGCCTGATGGTGGCGAGGGGTTCCGATCCGGCAGAGGAACAGCGCGAGAAAAACCTAGCACCGACATTCGCTGAATTGGCAGAGGCATTTATCGAACTCTATGCGAAAGAACATAAGCGAAGCTGGCGTGAAGATCGGCGGGTCGTCAGAACTGACCTCTTGCCAGCTTGGGCAAACAGAAAAGCACAGGATATCACGCGGCGTGACGTAATTGCCCTGCTCGACAAGATCGTAAAACGCGGGGCGCGCATTCAGGCGAACCGGACACTCGCTCTTATTCGCAAAATGTATAATTGGGGCATCGGGCGCGATCTTGTCCCGACTAACCCATGCGTGCAGATCTCCGCACCCGGCAAGGAAAATCAGCGCGACCGCGTCCTTACAGAGGCGGAAATGAGAGCGCTGTGGGCGGCCTTCGACAAACAGAGCCCCCTCATGGCAGCCATGCTCAAACTGCGCCTTGTAACGGCACAGCGCGGCGGTGAGGTGTGTTCCATGGCGTGGCTGGATGTAGACATCGAGAACGGCTGGTGGCTCATACCGGCTGAACGGGCAAAGAACGGTTTAGCCCATCGGGTGCCTCTGTCCGGCCTTGCCCTTTCGATACTTGCGCCGTTGCGGGAAATCAGCGGGGAGCGCGAATGGGTATTTCCCTCACCAGTGCGCAATGCAGGCTATATTGCGAACGTGCAGAAAGCCGCAGAGCGAGTGAGGAAAGAAGCCGGTTTCGACGACTTCGTCCTTCACGACCTGAGGCGCACAGCGGCGAGCTATATGACCTCTCTCGGCGTCTCACGGCTGGTGGTGTCCAAGATCCTCAATCATGTCGAGCCGGGGGTGACGCGTGTGTATGATCGGTATTCTTATGATAAGGAGAAGCGTGAGGCTTTGGAAACGTGGGCCAAGCACCTCGAAGAATGTATGGCGTCCAATCAGCTTGGTAAGAAAGGTCACACATAGTGAATAGACGTGAACAGAAAGAAAACGTTTCAGTCTGGTTCAGGCCTGAGGACTACACCTGCGTTACGGAGTTTAACTTCGAGGATTGGTATCATGCACTTAGCTATCGAAGGATGTTCAAAGAGCTGTTTGAAAGTGACTACGGAGACCATTTTACCTCTGGAGTAAAATGGCACATGTTCAACAAACGGCGTGTGCCTTCGCATGACAATTTAAGGTATTATGTGCCGGATGAAGCCGACGGAATTTCAAGCGAAGCCTTTACTCCCATTGAAGAATTAGACATTCGTGAAAACCCGGAAGCAGCTAAACACTACGCAGAAAACGGATGGGTAATACTTGCCATCCATCCAGATGCACCAGATACTGAAATTGAAAAGAATTTCGAGCGGTGGAAAAGGAATTTTCGACGCAAGCACCCCCTGCCAACATTACGGCAAGGCCGCCAGCACTTTAATATCGAAGTCACGCTTCAGCACACAGCGCGATGGGCACGACATCATGTTCTCGAGTGCTTTGATATCAATTTTTGGTCAAAAATTCACGGAACAACTCCGATATCGGAGCAATCGCTTTACGAGCTCATTTCAAGCAATGATCTGCCCGACCATGGAGATTGGGTGCGTAGCGCAAGGCGTAACGTAGACGAAGCTATCAATTGCACACACTTAATATCCTATAGGGTATAGGTCCAACCAACTGAAATTAAACAGTTTATAATCGCATTAAATTAGGCCTAAACTGTTACCTATTATGCTCTTGAACTTGTTGCGACTACTGGGAACAACATGAATCAGCATGGAGCCCAAAACATGTCTAAAGTTCTGAGAAATGCCGCAGTTTGCGAAATGCTCTCGATCTCGCGAACAACCCTCTGGCGGCGAGAGCGCGATGGCGACTTTCCTGATCGAGTTGGCCTTGGCGGAAAGAGCCACGGTTGGATGGAAGACGATATAATCGCCTGGCTGAAAGCTCGGCCCCGAGGATTAAAGTCCTCCAGATAGCCCCTCCACCCGCGATGGTCGTAACTAAATCAGACCGTCGTATGGAAAGCCAAATCCTGAACTGAAAGCGAACACCAACGATGGCGCGGAAAACCCCTTCGCCGCGGCTCATCCCCGGTGTGTCACCAGCATATCCCGTTCGGGAAGAGCTCTGTCCTGACGCGGCACATGCGAAGTTGGAAGAAACGCTGAAAGGCTTTCTGGAGCGAGTAGGCAGACAACAGCAGGCTGACGAGCTTGCCTCGGAGAACACCGATGAACATTGATTTTGAAAAACTCGAATATACACCGCTCTTGCAACGCAACCAGACGGTTTGGTGGATTAATCTTTGGCCGCCAGTGGAACCGGTTGTCAGCATTGCTGCCGATGCGATGCAGATCAAAGCAACCACGGGTCTGGGCAAAACGCAGGCTGCAATATCGTTAATCGCGAATGATCCATGGTTTCGAAAAAAAGAGATCCACTTCTACACCCCAGACCATAAGCACTCCGACGAAGTTGCCAAACAGGCGCGAGCACATGGGCTGCGTGTGGTGGTCATGGCGGGGCGGACGCTGAATTCGGACAGTCCCGGATACTGTGCCAGATACAAAGTTACCGATAAAGTCGCGAAGGCGGGACTAAATGTTTACCGCACATGTTGTCAGGGTAGTTCAGGCAGCGGGCGCAAGACCTGCCCCTTCTTTGAGGAATGCCCTTACCTGAAGCAATGGGCCGACGACAAACCCGCCTTCAGGATCTTCAACCACGTGTATGTGTTCTTGCCGAAGCCGAAGAGAGATGGAGAGGGATTGCCAGAAGCTGCGCTGGCCATTGTTGATGAAAGCGTCGTGCAGAAAAGCGTTGAAGAACACAGCTTCCACGTCGACCGGCTCGAAGACCCGTTTCTCGAAGCAGCTAACGAACACCTGCAGAACTCCAGCGATTTCCAAACCGCTCTCACTGAGCGCAATGTCGATGCGTTGTGGGCGTGGGATTGTGCAGAGGCATGCGACCCTGAGGGCCAGCGTGAAATTCATCCGGAAACCGACGAAAAAGAGGCCCTGAAGAAACTCGACGAGATAACTCAGAAAGAAGCTCTGGGGGTGACGGCATTCTATCGCGCTATCGCCAAAGAGATTGAATTTGAGCGGCCCATTCAGGCTATCAGAATAGCCCGGGATGAAAAAGTTCGGGTTAACGGCCAGAATGAACGTCAGAACCGGGTACATGTATTTACGCTTAAGGAGTGTTTTATCTCTCCTGCAACGCCGATAATTATCCTAGACGCGGACGCCAGCTTGGAGCTTAATCAGAAGGTATTTGGCAGAAATATTATATCCGTCGAGATTCACGCCAAGCAAAATGCTGAGGTAATTCAAGTTTATTCAACAAGCCTAAGCAACTACAAATTGCTTATAGAAAAAACGAATTATCCCGCGTTGGAAAAGGTCTCGGCGATTGTAGCTAGGGAAACTAAAAGGGGTGGTCGGGTCCTAGTCATCATGCCCAAGAATGTTGAGATCGGGCTTTCTATTTCGCGTCAACTGGAAGTGCGCAACAAAACCAATTTCTGGCATGGAGCAGAAGTTGCGCACTTTGGTGCAATTCGGGGGAAAGACTGCTGGAAGGGATTTGACACGGTTGTGATCATCGGGCGGAATGAGCCCCCGGGGAAAGCCGTCGACGTTTTGATGCGCGGCCTGTTCTCAGACGAAGCTGGTGAACGCGATTTTATAGGCGAGAAACGCTTTCCGAAACAGCCGCGTGGCTACCGGCTCAAGGACCAGTCAAACTTTGGCGTCAAGACATCAGTACATCCCGACCCGCTGGGCCAGCTTCTTCTTGAACAAATTCGCGAGAGTGAAACCACGCAGGCAATTGGTCGTCTGCGCCTCGTGCATGCGGAGAAGCCCAAGCGGGTTGTGATTATCTGCTCGGTCCCGGTTGATATGACCGTCGATGAATTGGTGACGCTGGATGAGCTGGCTGGCACCCCCGGACGGACAGGCCCCATAGGCCGCCTCAGGTTGGCAATGGATCAGGTTGGCATTCTCCCGCTTGGCGCTCGTGATCTGGCTTGCGCCTTCCCCAAAATATTCCCATCGAAATCGAGCGCAAACGATGCCCTCAAGGCGTTGTCGGCGATGGTGAGAGGCGGCACGGCCTCAGAGCCCCACAGCGACCTCACATCGGGCGCGACGGCTCCACAAGGGTGCGGGCGACAAGTCGACCCGTCAACGCCTGATGAGTCCGCACAGCTACGCTCAGGGCTTATTGCGAGCCCGGGGCGGCAGATACCTACGAACGGCCAAAGATTAAATGGGGGTGAATATCAAATAGAATATTTACTTGGTGTTCACCCCCATTATCGGCGAGCCACTTACCGCCGTGCCGGACAGCGCGGGAAGGCTTCAAAAGCCCTCATCGACACCTCACGTCATAGCGACCCGAAATTCGCGCTCTCAGAACTTTTGGGGCAAGAGATCGCGATGTTCGAAATGCCCTGAGTACCAACCCTAAGACAAAAGGAGAAAGACGATGCGATATGCACACTCTAGAGCGAAGAATCTGACTGAATTTGAAATTGCTATGATCCTTGTGGACTACGCGAACCCAAATATGACAGCTTCTGAAATCTGCCGCCTTGTCGGGCAAAAATCCGGATACTTGGCAGGCTTGAAACGGCGAAAATACGGTAAGACACTTTTGCAGTGGGCAAAGGATAAGCATGACCCCTCATACTTTTGCAACCACCAGATCACGGAAAAATACCCAGTTTCCTACGTTCTATTTTCCCTAGATGTACATCCGGCTCCGTTAGAGGAGAAGTCTCTGGACATGACGCAGTTCATACCTAAGGAAGCGACGACGGGCGAAATCAATGACTAAGCGGCCATACCCCGCATGGCAGCGCCGTCACGAGGCGGTGTTGCTGTGGGTGCTGCAACACCCTGCAGGGAAGCAGTATGAATGTGCTGAGGCGACGGGGTATTCCCGCTGGCACATCAGCAGGATCATTTGTTCGCCAGAGTTCAAGCGCCGGTTCGAGATTGCGCTGGATATGCGCCTGCAGCATATGGTTGTGCGGAGGTCTGAGTATAAGAAACCCGCATAACAGTTAGGATTTTTAAAAAGAAAGAATAACTATTTTGCGGTTTGTTGCGGTTTGGCTATCCGAACTGACGGAAGACGCCCACAGCTTCCTACTTCAGGAAAACAAGCTCAGCAACGCCCTGCGCCGAGTGCAGCCGTTGCTTCACAGACGCGATATCTCCATAAGCTTTCGGCGCGACGGAAAGCGGAGTACGCGGTGAAGGTCCGGCTTGAGCCTATTCGTGTCATGGGCTGTAACTATGGCGACCTTATACCGATGGAAGAAAGTGTGCGCCGGGATGCTTCTCAGAGAGTCAACTGGCGAAGACAATAGGCTCTATCCCCGACAAGTGTTGTATTAGCAATATCCTGCACGGCGCAGGCGTGACCGCGCAGCGGGCGTCTCCAAATGCCGGTATCGCCCACCACTGTAACGTTGACAATCGAGCGCATGCCCAGCGGCGATGACCGCAGCGCCAATATCCTCACCGTTGGCATAGCAAACGCCGACATACCGGTCGTAGGTTCGCTCACCTGTCAGCTCGCATTCGATACTTTTCCCGCTCAAATACCCGACCATCCACCGTCTAGCACTTCGCCCTGAAGCTGTTCCGAGTTCCGGTGCATCAACGCCTTGCAGACGCACGGGCGTGCCACTGACAACGATTGTGTCCGCGTCGCGCACTTGCACGCCCTCCGCAAAGGTCGGCGACGCCACAAATGCCAACATTAACATCAGTATCCGCATAAGTTATCCTCTCAATCGACGACTTCGGTTGCGATGCGCGTTTCGGTCAGTTCTTCTTCGACTAGCGCATAGATTTGTTCAGGGGGTGTCTTGAGTGAGTAAACCATGAGGGATGGATCCACACCCATTTCAATCAGGTATTCCATAGTTTGGCCTTGCCCTGACTGGATACTCTCAACAGCAAAAAGGACGGGCATGAATTTCGGCTGATCGTAGTAATGCTGATGCAGGCCCACGATTCCCCTCCGCGACACGATTCGCTCCCCGCCGCCAGCTAGGATGTATGGACAGGAAGATACGCAGAATGCGCCTGCCAGCACTGCCGAAGATATGCCCTTCTCCCGTATATAACGTCCGATCTGCAAGGCTTCAAACACGAGCCCTCCAGGGCTGTGCAAAGCAACAAGATCTGGCTCTTCTGACATACCCGAAATGTAGGTCTGGAGCCGACTTGCATCCCCTTTTTCAATTTGACCTGTGATGAGCAAGGCGTTTCCAGCACCTTCGACGATAATCTCCTCAAATCTCAGCCGGTCAGGGAACTTTTCTGGCATTGGCAGCTCGACTGGCCCTTTTAGAGTAACTAGGTCCGGTACAGGCCGATCCGTTCTGTATTCACGACGCTGGTCTCCTGGCGAAACTGGCCCAGACGGCAGTTCAACCTGTTCCCGAAATAGCTGTGGAAACAGCTCGAATACGTGCGTCGCCACAAGTAAACCGGCCATGGCGAGTTGTGTCAGGAGTACATACTTTAAACCAGTTCGCAGATCGAACTTCGGAACGAAGCGCTTCATCAGTTGCCCGTCGGCTCGTCCTTGAGCCCGGCAGTGCGCTCCTGAATTGCGGCATCAGTTAAACCCATCGTGAGCTCGACATCTCTCATCGCATTCATGGCCGCCTTGAGGTCCGCCAGCGTGAGGGTTTCTTCGATGCTCATTCCGTCACGCCCATTCCTGATCGCTGACTGGGTGATAGCGAGCACGAACACAAGAACCGCAGGTAGCAGATCGATCGCGATAGCACCTGCCCAAGAAGGAACGAAGTTGTGTGCGTAGCGGATGACGGCATCAGCAGCGGAGATTGGATTGTAGGCCGTCTCGATCGGCGGCTCCATTTCCAGCACTTCCTCTGCAGCGTTCTCTAGCGTCTTGCCGCGCTGGTCTAGGGCATTGAGTACCGAGTTGATCGTAGCAGATTGCGCATCCCGAACCGAGGAGTTTCGGCCGTCCAGCTCAGGTAGAACCACTGATGCTGGCAGATCCTCTGCTGCCCGCACTACGAGCGATGCAACGCTGTATTGATTGAGCTGAGACAGCACTCCGGCAAGCTTGACACTCTCCTCAGAAAACTGAACCGAACGCCTATCCACTGGCCCAGGTGCGACAGTCAATTCGCGCATACGTGCAAGGATTTTGTTACCGTCATCAAATGCCTCGTCGATTAGCGGCTGCTGCGATGCGATCTGTTCCTGAAGGTTCTTGAGCTCTTCAGATTTTTGCGTCAAAACTCGGAATACGGCGCCGCGCCCTGCCGTGCCTGACAAGTCCCCGGACTTTTCCAATTCGGCTAGTTCTTCGAAGCTCTGCCGTGCCCGCGTCACTTCGCGTCCAAGCGCCTGACCGCTGAGCGCGATGTCATGGGCCTGCTCCAAAGCAGACTGGTAGTCGCGGACTGTGTTTTCCAGATGCTGTTCTACAGCTGCCGATCCAGCGAGAGCAGCGGCGTTAAGCCAGCTCGACATTGCGATAATCGCAATGGATCCCACAATCATCGACATTGTCAGCCCGATGAAGCTGCCCGCCGTCCGCATGGCTGGCAGAAGGCGTAGCATGTAACTCCAGAACACGAATATACCGACAGAAACAGCGATCGAGTAGGCCACAGCGGCAAAAAACGAAACTGCACCACTATCCTCCAATAAAGAGGAAACACCTAAATACGTGTAAATCCCGGATGCAATCGCAAGAACACCCAGTGCGGTAGGTGTAATCGTATCCAACCAAGCTAGGTGGCCTTCGAGCTCTTTTGCCGTCCGAAGCCCTTTCGCCTCTTCCGCTGTCAGTCGTTCTTGATTGCCGGCCATGATTGATAGCGCTCCAAATGCGTTAAAGAATATAGGTAAGTAGTAGTAATTTCGTAACGAATTGAATAGCCCCTAGTTTCCTAACCCACACATGGTCGTTGGTGGCGACGTCCGCATTCCGCTCAGTTTGCCTAAGCCGTATCTCAACTATCCGCAAAATGCCGCCAAAAACCGGTTTGTATGTGAACCTGTGCAACTGGCTTTAGTCAAAAAAAAAATGAAGACGTAGCTCCATCCATTTTATTAATGCTGTTTTTGGTTGCGGGAGGACGCAACCAGCGTTGCAGAACAAGACTGTCACGTCGCCTATGTCTGGTGAGGACACCGTTTAATTAGAAACGGCCGAAACGTCATCGTCAATTTGGGCGGAATGCAGTCTTTCGCTGCGGGCGCAAGTACACTGGTCAGATCTGGGAAAAGCTGTCATTCACGGCTCAGCAAGCTGACGCACCCATGCTGCGACACGCACCAAGGACAGCAGTGCGCAGAAAGCCGACTTCCGTATTGGGCGCAAGAACTATCTGTTCATGGGGCAGTCGGTGGCGGCAAAGCCGCCGCCATCGCCTATACCCTCATCGAGACCGTCAAGATGAAAAACTTAGATCCTGAGGCCTGCCTGACTTGGGTGCTCGAACGCCTCCCGGATCATAAGATCAACCGCATCGATGAACTCACGCCGTGGAATTGGTTCACAGGGCAATCGAATGTGGGGTGCAAACTTCTTGATGTCTAGACACGACAAGGCAACTCGCGCATAAGGTGAGTGTACGCAACCATTTCCTCTAAAGAAGACCTTTCATGAGCAATCTTACATATATCACGGCAACAATCGCCCTGTTTGCATTCGGAACAGTGCCCCAGATGACAGTGGCTCATTCCGGCGGGCTGAACGCACAAGGGTGCCACGCAGGATCGAAACCATATCATTGCCATAGAAGCTCCGGATCATCCAATCGCACACCGTCAAGAAACACAAGTAGATCTGGCGACAAAGACTGCTCTGACTTCAGAACATGGCGTGAAGCTCAAAGGTTCTACGAAAACGCTGGGCCAGGTGATCCCCACCGCCTTGATGCAGATAACGACGGTATCGCCTGCGAAGCGCTGAGATAAAACCGCACTTCAACCGGACGGATACCGACCTAATACGGCATCTCCGAGTTTTGTGGCTATTCCACGACAGACTTAGACAGAAAATATGTTTACTGATGAAACCAGTTGGAGCACGTAAAGTTGGTTCAGAAAAAACAAGAAATTCCACCAATGTCAGTTCGGGCGGCAAAGGCGACCGGACGTTCGGTTCTATTTTTGGCTAAGGTCGCTGGTAAAGCTGGTTGGGCAGTCGCCAAACCAGTGGGGCGGCAAACAGGCAAACTCGCCGCAAAAGGGGGTAAAGCTGTCAAAGATCACGCGGCTGTAAAGTTTGCAGAATTTGAACTTAGACATACTAAATATACTTCTGTGAATTTCTTCGAAAAAGGAGCGATCTCTTTTGAAGACCTTGTCGATGCGCTATTGATTGAGAAGCGCGGCACGTCGGCAAGGATTGTTACAGCACTTTCTGGGAAAGTGGCAGCGGCAGGAGCAACAGCAAGTCTATTTTCTATAGCATCCATTCTTGGAACGGCTAGTACCGGAACGGCAATATCTTCACTGTCAGGTGCGGCTTTCAACAGTGCCGCGTTGGCGTGGATTGGTGGAAGCGTTGTAACAGGCGGGTGGATTGTCTTGGGCGTAGCTGCCGCTGGAGGCGCGGTCGCATATTTCGGGTCTCGCAAGCTTGTTGGAAGGTGGACCGGAAAAAGGCGCAAGAAAAAGTCCTTAGACCCGCAAGAAATTCGGTTTGTCGAGACGTGTCTGATGTTGGCAACGGCCTTTCGGGAACGGGCTAATCAAAACGTCGTTTTGGACCCTCTTACGGCTGAAACCCTACGGCAAAACTTAAAGCATGATCTCCTCGGACAGCTAGATGTCTGCATCTCCAAAGTCAAAGACTGGCCGGATATTCCCCTCATGCGGCTTGAAGATCAAAAGGGAGACCTGGTCGAATTATTCGAAGCCCTATCGACGATTCACAGTCAAGAACCCTCAGTCCGAAGAAAATCCTCATTGGCGGCCCCGGTTGTTACAGGAATCGTATCTGCAACGATATTGAAATTGATATCAGGGACCCTGCCTTCTTTTACAGAAGATGAAGCATTGGTTCTTCAGGCGCTACGTCGATCGAACAATAGCCTTACTAATGCCAGTGAACTTGAACTGTCAGAATACGTGCAGTCGCTATCTGTGGAACAAATTGCCGGACTGAAAAACAATGTGAAGGGAATATACCATGAACTCGCGTTTCAGCGGCGAGAGAATCTGGATGGCGACGAGTACATCGTTGAGCTCTTCGGCGATACTAACCATGCTGGCGCGGATGTCCGGATTATTAATGTCGCGACCGGCGATGTTTCCGAGGTTCAACTCAAGGCGACCAATTACGCATCTTATGTACGCGAACACAACGAAAAATACGAAAATATCGAAGTGTTGGTGACTAGTGAGGTCGCGGGTTCTTCGCCAGATTGGTCTTCCTCTGCGTTCAGCAATGCCGACCTTACAGCTGATACGTCCTCGACTTTACACAAGCTAAGTCATGGGGCCGACGCCAACATTGTTGACAGTATGGGGGTCGCTGCGATGGTGACACTTGCGGCCAATGCTAAGTCCATGTTGAAGGGTGAAGCTCTTTCAACTGAAGCGAAACAAAAAATCATTCAGGACGGAGTGGTCGCCGCAAGCGTTGCCGGAATGGTGCAGCTCATAATCTAAAGGAAACCCCTGTCAAAGTGATCTTTTGGCAACCGCTTGATGTGCACTTGCTTGGAAAACCTGATTTTTGGATCTGACAGCCGACACTACCGTCCGCTTTGGGACTGGGTGCCGTCAAACGCCGAGGCAAAATCTGCGCGATTTCCAGACTGTCGGGGCAAAACGTGTCGCTGCACCGCCGCAAGTCGGCAGTGAGCCCTTAAAGTCCGATTTGACGGGCCGCACTGCAGCATAATAATAGGCGCGCCAAGGTCCGGTTTGGGCCGGAAATGACGCTGACTGTGAATAGCGCCAACTACCGCTTTGCGCAGGAAGTGGACTTTGCAAAGTCGCGTGGCGGCCCATAGGAGACATCCGCCATTACCAACAACGCTGCGGTGCAGCCCAGCATTGCTGCCGTTCGCTGCAACGGGTAAGTTTACTATTCTAGGTCGGTATCTTCGTCTTCCGCCATCAGTCTTTCATATTTTTCACGAAGAAAATCGACCAAATCGGCGGTCACCCATTGGTGTCCATTTCCTCGGACATTGCGAAAGTACTGCTTTCGAAACGCAGCCAATGCTGACTCAAATTGAACCATGATCAGAACTGCGTCGCTTACTTGTGGAAGGTCATCATCATCGAGGCTTTCCAAATATTTTGAGTCTGGCTGCCCTTCCAAAACAAGTAGTAGGTTCCCCAAGACACGATTTACAATCTTGACTTTCGCAGTGCTCATAGTGGCATCCGGCTTCTTCTTCGAAAGCTCTTTCACCTCATGGAGCAGTGACTTGAACACATCTGTGCTAGCGTCATATTCCTCTGTTTTGTCGGAAGTCGTGACATCTCGGATGTTATAGTATTCCTCGAAATTCATCGTTTCTTTCCAATTTTGGTTGGCGGGCCTGACTGAATGTCGCTCATGCCGCCGTTAACGATGTAGTACCAGCGGACTCCTCCTTTCATCATCACGTTGTCTGATCTGAATCTTTCAGCCTCTTCCATGTACTGGGCTAATACCATCGTGATGTCGCTCGTCGTCGGTGCGTCATCAGCGTCAAAGCATTCAAAGTCGTCGAATGGTTTGTAATTTTCGCCAAGAACAGCGTTTCCCATTTCAACAACTTTGTTGATCATTTTCAACTTAAAAGCATTGACGGAGTCATTGGGGCTTTTTTTCGCCAGAGCGCTTATTTCCGCATACATACCCTGCAACTGACCCGTTAGTTTTTCGAGTTGCTCTACATCTTCTTTTGCTTCCATCCGAGGCTCTCCTATGGGCATTCGCGTCGAAACTCGACGTACTTTTTGTTCAAAATATCAATTGGATCTCGTTGCTTGCTATCGAACACTTCGACCATTTGTTCCAAGTCTGCATCAGTCAAAGTGATGACCGCCTTTCGTTGCCCCGCCCACAGATTTACGGCACGAGCTTTTTCGGCTCTTTTTAGTGGGTTGCGGGTCACGAACACCCCAAACTTCCCAAGATCATCTGTTAAGTAGCGGTTTAACTGATCGAAATGGATACGACCAATTTCCCCGACATTCTTCATCTCAAACGTAATTTGGCGAGAGGTGTAGTCGTCCATAAGTTCTTGCAGTAGAGGCGTAGAGCGTGTGTTATAAAAGATCAGGTCGCGAATGGAAACGCCATCATCCGTTCGGGCTTGTTCTTGGGCAAAATCTAACTTCGGGTATAGTAGCGATGGCAGCAAACGCCCTACCAAATTCTCATACTTGATGTCCGCTCCACCCGTCTTGCCAGTCGGCAGCTTTTTAATCTGCGCGAAGACCCGCTTTGCTGAAGTCACAGGAATTTGTGAGAACAGAGGGTCATTCTCGCAATCCTCAAAACTCCGCTCCTTCGCTCGGATGTACTTCTCTACGACACCGTAATTATGGCGATTATAACTAAGGACTTTAACCCGCGTCAGGTCTTCCGGCTTGTGCGTAATCTCGTCTTGAGGGCAATGTTTTTCATAGTAGTCATCGTAGTTGATCCACGGCGCAAAACGCATCCAGCGCTTTGGAACAAGAATGATCGGCAATCCATTCTCAGGATTTACAGGCAACGTAACCCCTTCTTCCCGAACAAACCTGTTAGTTCGATAATCATACACATGATCGACAGTGCACGGCTGCATCGGGACACCAAGTTTTTCACATTGGTCGATGGTGAAATCTATCAAGAAGGACTTCAAGAAATTACAGCTTACATCTGAAATTCTATCTTTAGAAATTCCTTCGACAAAAAATTGAATTTCTTCAAAATGGCGAAAGCCGTTTTGTTGATAGTTGGGTATCGCCTTGAACAGGTCAATAACTTCTTTGGCCTTCTCTGCTCCAATCCTCTTACCTTTTCTAGTCAGAGATGTGCCAAGACCAACTTCGTCACATTCAGAGGCAATAACAAGCGTTTCAAGGGCCTCGTTTTCTTTGCCTTGGGAAGCAAGAAGCCCAAGATGATTGAATGCGTTTACTAGACCCGTATGCATGGCCTGATCTGACTGCGACGGAGATCGCCAAAGCATGAATGGATCAAGGTATAGTGGAATATCCTCATCAAGAAATGGGATGGCAAAGTCCAGATCGACCTGAGCCGCATGTATGCCGTGGTAGTCGGTTAGTCGTGGTCGGATCAACAATGTGAAATGCGCCTTTGAAACGGAACCAGCTAACTAGGCGCGATACGAAGCATCAAATTGCACTTCGTCGCCGACACTAGTTGACAATATAGTATCCAATTTAAGGACAATAACAATACTGCATGCTTAGAAAAAGCATCAATGACGGCTCTTGTGAATAGATGAGATTTTCTCGCAGCCGCAGCGAATGACCGCAATCCGCCCGACGTGTCAAAAGGCCATGACCGCTTTGGGCTGGGAACTGCCGTTAGACACTACCGACACTAAGGGCAGCTATGCGCAGAAAGCGACCTTTGCAAAGTCTAGCGGTCGACCCATACTCGGCTTTCATCAAGGCACCAATCGCTGTGATGCACATTCACCGAAGCGGCCATTCGTACACGACGCAGCATTTTTATGGGTTAGAGTTCTGCAATGCGGACAATCCGGACATTCCTTTGCCTTCAGATGGTGACCGCTTTCGGTGACGATGATGAACTGCGTTTCCAAACGGTAACGATCAACCCCGTGAGCGTAATCTGTACAACCGCAAAGATTTCCATTGCAATCAAAAGGCCAAATATGTCCGCCAAGGCGCCACTTGCGATGACAGGCAGGGAAAAGCCAAAATATGCATAAATAAACAGCCCCGCCGTCGCTCGCGCCCGATCATCCGGTGCGCGCCCAGATACTTCGGCCAAGGACGCGAGGTAGGTGAAACCATAGCTGGCTGCACTTGTGATGCAGGTGCCAATCAACACGAAGGCCAAGAGTTTGAGCCAGACGCCCGCCAGCAATACTAAAAAGCCCAATGGGATGAGGACAAATCCCAGTGCAAGAGCTTGGTTGTTGGTCATTCGCTTTGCAATCGGCTGGCACAGGAAGCCCACGAAGATAGCGAGGAAAATGACGAGACCAGTCCACCCGCCAAACCCGTTTGCTTGCAACTCTAGCGGAACAACTGCGATGGTCATGCCTGTTGTTGACCACGCGAGTGCCATAGCTGCCCCAAACATCCAAGTGCCTTTGGGGAACACGGGTAGGCGGATAAGGGATACAGGTTTTAGACAGTCAACACGCGGTAGACCCAATGCTATCAAGGCCAAAATCGGCCCGGCGATAAATAGAGCAATATAGCTTGCGGGAAGCAATGTAGGCCCCTGCACGGCGAGACTGATACCCGTCGCCAATGCACCACCCCCAAATCCAAGCGATGTGGCTGATGTCACAATCAGCGCGGCCCCCTTTGACCGGGTTGCACCAAGAATTTCAGTCATGTAGGCCGTGCCTGCGGTCGCGGCCAAGCCAGTGCCGACACCCAGCAAGACTCTTGCGATGACAAGGCTGCTCCAATTGGGAACCATCACAAGTAACGCCGTTGCGACAATCCCAAGGGTTATAGCTAGGGCAATAGGTCTGCGCCGTCCAATTCGATCCGACAAGCCACCAAGAAGCAGCAGCGTTGGCATCAAGCCAGCGGCGTAGGCGGCAAATGCAATCGTCACGGCAGTCGCGCCCACATTACTTTGGGCCGCATAAAAATCATACAACGGAGCCTGAAGGTTCACAGCAAATGTGACCGTGAATAGCCCCAGAGCCAGCAGGGAAACGGAAAGGGTTTTCGACATTTAACAAACCTCCAGCATTGACTTGAAAAGGGAATGGCACGATCAATTCAATATGACAATTTTTAGATTGTCCTAGATACAGTTGAACCATGCGCACACCAAAATACATGCAGCTTGCTGAGATGATCGCAAAGACAATCAATGACGGAACACTCGCGCCTGGATCAAAGATGCCAACGCACAGGGCCTTTGCAGACAAGTTTGACATTGCCCTTGCCACAGCAACCCGCGTCTATGGTGAGTTAGAGCGTCGTGGCGTTGTCATCGGCGAAGCGGGGCGCGGCACCTTTGTACGCGATTCAGGTGTTCCACTGACGTTGGGGGTTCACCAGACAGCGGCCACGGATCAGATTGATCTTGTATTCAATATGCCAAGTGGAGTGGGTGATGGCGATCTCTTGCGCGCAGGTTTACGGCGGCTGTCTGCGAGTGGTGATCTTGAAGCTTTGCTTCGATACCAGCCCCACGGTGGCCGACCACACGAGCGCCGAATTATTACGAACCATTTAACACCGACACTTGGCCTAATTGATTCTGAACGATTGCTGGTTACATCGGGCGGGCAACATGGCTTGGCGATCACCGTTCTGGGCTTGCTTCAACAAGGAAATGCTGTTGCCACAGATACGCTGACCTATCCAGGATTCAAGTCTGTGGCAGCGATGCACAGGCTTGATCTTGTGCCAATCAACGGGACGCAGGGTGTCATGGACCCAGATGACCTCGACAAGCAGTGTAGCGCCCGCAAAATACACGCTGTCTATCTAATGCCTACGGTTCAAAATCCCCTAGGAAGTGTGATGGACACGCAGACACGCGACCGGATTGTTGATGTCGCCAGAAAGCATGACCTAACGATCATTGAGGATGCGGCTTATGCATTTCTGGAACGAAATGCCCCACTATCACTGATCCAACTTGCACCAGAGCGGACCATCTATATCGGCGGTTTTTCCAAAAGCCTCGCGACGGGGTTGCGCCTTGGATATATCATCTCACCAGAACAAAGCGTCGCAAAACTCATAGAGGCCATCCGGGCCACAACGTGGAATACACCAGCCTTGATTTCAAGCCTAGTGACGGGTTGGATTGAGGACGGCACATTGGCGCAGTCCGAAGATCGCCGCCGTACTGATGGAGCGGCGCGCCAAAGAATTTGCCAGACTGTGCTCGACGGATTGCCTATCATCGCACATCCGAATGCAGGTTTCGCTTGGCTGCCTCTAAAGCATGGAACCCGAGCCGCGTCCATCGTCACGCAGTTAAACGCCAAGGGCATTTCCATATCAGGCGCAGATGCTTTCGCGACAACAACAGCAATCCCCCAAGCGCTTAGATTGGCGTTCGGAGGACTGACATCCGCTGAGATGGAGAATTCAATAAAAACAGTCCGTGACGCGGTACTGACAGGAGGTGCAAGGTAACCATTCAGTTTCGGTGGCCACTTTAGGCGCAGCTATTCGAGAGTTATGGGCTCAGAGCCGTCGTTCGCGGCATCTTGCATAGATGTTGGCTCTGCGGACAAAGCGTACCTTGGAACATCCAAATTCAACGGCAGCTTTAAGACTGCCCGTATTTCAGAAATCATCATTCATGAGAGCGTTCAACCGAAGGACAACACTACCGTATGGCAGGATTCAACCTGCTCGCCGCGATCATAATCTGCTGGAACACCAAGCGCATAGGAAACGCCGTTGACGGATGTCGGCGTGCGGATCTGGATTGCTCATCCAACAAGCTAGCGCATATCTCGCCACACGGTTGGGCACACTTCCTCCTCACAGGTGGGGAAAACACGCTTAGCGTAGGATCCTGCCCCTCCGGCATCTAACCCCACGTAAGACTAACGAAAGGCTTACCCGATCAAGAGTTTCTTTCGCGCGGCATATTCTTCGGCATCTATCTCGCCATTGGCGAAACGCAAATTCAATGCATTCAACGCACTATCATTTTTCTCCTCCGAAGGCTCGCTAGCTGGTGCCATCCACCGGATGAGTGCCACTATCCCGACGATCAAAGCTGCCAAGAGAGCAAGCATGAATACAGGACCCAAGAACATACCAAATCCGTGGGTTTCATACATATGTGAGTGACCATATCCGTCCGAAGCGTCCGGGAATGCAGGTCCGGCGATAACAATGGCCAGCGCAACACCCGAAATAAAAGACCGTTTCAATTTCGTCTCTCCTTTGCTTTAGGCGACCACGATTAGGCGCGGCGACCATTCCTTGGAATTTACGCTGCTTACAAAATTGTTGTGTTGATCCAGATCAACAATGGCAGGTACGGATTGATCACATCCGGCCGTTTGTAGATGTTGCAGCATTCGTCAAAATGGGCTCAAAGTGTGAATTAGCTACAGTGGGCACCAAGGTCCGCTTTGACCCTTTTCCAAGTCAGCCCTATTTCATTTCCGCCAGCGCCTTCAGCTGAGCCAGTGTCGCTTCCAAATGGCAATCGGACAGCCCCTTTACAAGTGATGCAGCTTCCGCCTCGCGCTTAAGCCGGTTGGCACTTACTTCGCCAACATCTCCATCCGATGAGCCAAGAACACTCTCATATCAAATACGGCTATTTGGACACATAAGCGCTGACGTCAGACAATTTGGTCTGATTCTGGGTCTCGCCAAGAGCTAGCTTACAAGGCGCAATCTTTTTGAGTGATTTTGAAAGTTTCGATCACTCTGTCGTTCGGACCGCGGTAGATCATCTCGACGATGCCCCCGCGGGCGATGTCGGAGCCGAACATCTCGGGCGCACATTGCAACTGGGCCAGCGTTGTCTTGAAATCCGTACGGAATCCACTGATCTCGATCTCGACGTCGTACGTGATGATCAGCGTTTCGCCTCGCGCCTCAATTTCACTTATTACCGTGCTTTCGTCGATCCTGATCGGCAATTGGGCTCTGCTGAGGCGCGCCTCCGCAGCAAAGCTCTCTTCGAGAGTTTGAGCGTCAGCAAGAAGATTGGATAGCACTTGGCTATCTGAGGCCTCATAATAGGTTGTATTTTGGAGAGCCTTGTCGATCCCTTGCGAGAGCATCAGTATGCAGAGCGCTGCGACGACAAGAAGAGGATCAAACACGAACCGCGAAAGTGCGCTGCGCGGCTTGCGCTCAACATCTGTGCCATGAGTTCCCCCAGCCTTGAATATGAGCCAGAGATTGGCGAGGGGTATGAAGCCCAAAACGGCGTTACTGGTGCCGCCACTGATGTGCCGGGATCGCGCGGCTGAACTGAAGTAAAGCCCGGCCCCGAACATGGCGAAGGAGCCCATTGCGATAATAATCAAAGGGGACAGCATGCCTGCATCTGCCGCTGCCGGTGTCAGCACCCAAAGGAATTGGGAGATTGTAAGTGCAAGGCCAAGAAGGGCTATGAACCATATATAGGACACGCGTCGAAAGGAGGTATTCACGTTGAGAAAAACTGCTGCAAGAATACCACCCGCAACGATGAGTAGGAAAGAAATACCGACGATGGCCATCTCATCGAGAAGAAGAAGTGAGACTAAGAACTGATCCATACAAAACCCATCTTCAACTTCTGTCGTGTGAATACCTAGGTGCAGTAAATCCTATGTTGTGTTTAGTGTATAGGGTGAAACCGTGCTAGTGCATTGGATTTAAGAGAAGTTAATTCTGATGACGACTGTCCAGTTGGGCTACTGATCGGCCGATCACTACGTTTGGTCTGAATACGATCTTAGAGCCGGTACTTCAGGGAGGCTGTTCTATCTGCTTCCCGGAACCAGACCTTCGCTGCATCACAGAATATCGGAAAGGGCTCGTTCCTGCCGTTCGCTGCAAGTGCATTCGTCAAAACGCTCTGGATGGCAGCAGTGCGGACATACCGGGCATTGAGTCGTTGCGGTTTTCCAGCTATGGAATGGGAAGCGGATTGTCACTGAGAGATCTAAGGTAGGCTATCAGGTCGGCTCTTTTGACATCATCTTGCAGTGAATAAGGCATCCTAC
>Ga0209395_1000442_pt1 | contig 61449 bp, 50 predicted proteins | sample GOMGulsemesocosm_3_FD_184635 | JGI IMG/M metagenome (GOLD analysis project Ga0209395, IMG submission 184635) | Methane-oxidizing microbial communities from mesocosms in the Gulf of Mexico - GOM9D Gulf of Mexico (SPAdes) (version 2) | ecosystem: Environmental > Aquatic > Marine > Cold seeps...
TAGTGCGAACGTATCGTCGTTTGCAATTATAGTTTTTGCGGCTTTTTACCAGGCAAACCGCCCCTGGGCATGCACCTTGGGTTTCGTGAGTCTTGTCGAATCCTAGATCCGCCCCAAAGTTTTCTTTCTTTATACAACTTTATTATAGACTAAAGCAGCCTATAAAGCGCATTGTACAGCGCTTTATCTAAATTAACAACGTGATATTTTTTAACCACTTGTCTTAATAGAAATTATCTATCTAAATTTTTGTTTTTCATTAATCGGCCTTTATCAACGGCCCATTCTCGGTCTTTAATATCAGACCGCTTGTCGTGATCTTTCTTACCTTTACCCAAATAGAACTCGAGTTTTACCCAACAGGCTTTCCAATACATTGCTGTGGCTATTAAGGAATATCCTTCACGCTCAACAGAGGCAATAATTTTCTCTAACTCTCTACGGTTTAACAGTAATTTTCGGTCGCGATTAGGCTCACAAACCACGTGGCTAGAAGCGGCATTAAGCGGCATTATTTCAGCGCCAAGTAAATAGGCTTCGCCATTTTTAATATGTACGTAACAGTCGGATATATTTACTTTTCCACTGCGTATACTTTTTATTTCCCACCCCTGTAAGCTCATCCCACCTTCAAACTTGTCAGTTAAGGAGTAGTTATGACGCGCTTTTTTATTTAGAGCGATGGTATTGCTGTTTGATTTTTTCTTCTTTGCCATTATATTTCCATTTTGTTTGCCATCAAAAATAGCAATCGAAACATTATACGGAGAATTCTTTGTATTTGAATTATTAATTTCAATTTTTCTCTTTAATGCGTTTTGCTCACGGCTTTGTTATCATTGCACTTTAACTTTAGGGGATAAAATGCCAACAATTAGTCGTAGCGCTTTGGTGATGTATAACGTTGAACAAATGTATCAATTAATTAATGACATTCTCGCTTACCCTCAATTTATTCCCAACTGTGGTGATAGTAAGATAATTTCTAGTCATGAGAATGAAGTTACCGCTGCTTTGATGGTTTCAAAAGGTGGATTAAAAAAATGGTTCACAACAAAAAACACAATGGTTGGTCATAACAAAGTACAGCTAGACTTGGTTGATGGTCCATTTAAAAAATTGACAGGACACTGGGTACTTACTGAGTTGTCTGAAGAAGCTTGTAAAATAAGCTTGCAGTTAGACTATGAATTTTCAAGCAAAGTCTTTGATTTAGCTTTTGGCCGTGTATTTAATAGTTTAACAAATAATATGGTACAAGCATTCACTCAAAGAGCAAAAGAGGTTTATCACTCTCATGGTTGATAGTGCAGTAAATGAACAAGAACTTGTTCAAAGTAAAATTCAAATCGAAGTTGTCTATGGTTTACCTACTCGCCAAGAGTTAATTACTCTTGTTGTCGAGTTAGGTAGTTCTTTAGAGCATGGCATTCAAGAATCTGGAATATTATCTGTTTTTGACGAAATAGATTTAACGGTGAATAAGGTTGGTATCTGGAATCGAGCGGCTAAGTTAACGGATAAATTGAAGGATTTAGATCGTATTGAAATATATCGTCCGTTGATTGCAGATCCAAAAGAAGTACGGAAACGTCGTGCAGAAAAAGCTAAAGAGGAAGGGCGAGCTGATAAGGTTACTGGTGGTCGGGTTGATCCACGACGAAGTAAGGCTAGCTAGATTATTAATTCCTATACGACAAATGGAACAAAAAAAAACGGCTTTTAGAGCCGTTTTTTATTTGTCTATGAGTTGAAAAGTAGTGATGGTTAATTAACCATAGGGACATAGAAGCCTTCAGCTAATTCAAAATCGCCTTCCGCTTTAATCAATAAGTCTTTTTCAAAGTAAATAATAAAATTCTTCTGAGCATCAAACTTCTCATCGCGACCAGATTTCAATGCATAAATATAATGCCAAGTGTCATCGTTAAAAGCATCAACGACAACAGGGCTACCAAGTACAAACTTTACTTGCTCTTTATTCATACCTATTTGAAGTTTATCAATATCTTTTTGTTCTAAGAAGTTTCCCTGAGGAATGTCAAGACGGAATACCCAACTTGAACAGGCTGAAAGAGATAAGGCAATAGTAATAGCTAAAATACGAAACAACATGATATTTTCATTTATCCTAATAAATATAAGTGGGGATAATAACCAAGCAAGCCTGCAGATACAAAACTATTTTCATTTTATTTTTAAACTCAATAAGTGAGTGGTAGTTTTTTAATCAAAGCTAGATATTTTACATTAACCTGCAAGTAACTCTTGGGCATTAGCTAAGCTATTATCAGTAATTTTATTTCCCGCTAATAAGCGAGCAATTTCTTTGACCCTACCATTGCTACTAAGTTCAGTAACTTTTGTTTCGGTAAGCTCCCCATCGGTTAATTTACTAACGAATAACTGTTGATGTCCTTTGCTAGCGACTTGTGGCAAATGAGTAACACAAATTACTTGTGTGTTTTTGGCCAATTCTTGAAGTTTGCTACCAACCATTGCTGCCGTTGGTCCGCTAATTCCTACATCAACTTCATCAAATATAAGTGTCGGTGTTATTACTTTGTCAGCCAAAATGACTTGCATTGCTAAGCTTATTCGTGACAATTCACCACCGGAAGCTACTTTATTCATTGCCTCTAATTGCTGACCAGGGTTAAGACTAATTAAAAAGTTTATTTCATCAAGGCCTGATGCTGATAAAGCGTCAATTTCAATTTGCTCCACCGATACTTCAAAAATACCGTTGTTCATATTGAGCTCTTTCATACTAAGAGTGATTTTTTTACTCAATTTTTTAGCGGACTTCAATCTAGACGCTGATAAGGTTTTAGCTGATTGAATATAATGCGTTTTAGCTTTTTCTATATCAATGTACACCGTGTCGAGTCTTGAGCCGTCTGAATTAATTAAGCTTAACGCCTGTTTAATCTCTAAATGCAGGGTCGGTAAATTCTCAGGCGAAACTTGGTGCTTTTTAGCGAGCTGAATGGCTAAAGAATAGCGGTCTTCAATCATTTGATATGCTTGGGGATCAAGCTCTAACCTATCGTAGTAATGTTTAAGCTCATTATTCGCATCTTCTATTTGAATCAACGCTTCGCTTAATGTTTTAGAAATATCTGCTAGGTTTGGATCCATATTAACTAAATCATTCAATTGTTCGCAGTTATTCCTGAGGGAGTCAGTGATATTGAAATTTTCATTTTCAGACAAAACTTGCAAAGCTTGCAAGGTGCCATTCAATAAAGACTGTCCGTTACTATGGCGTTTGTAATCATTTTCTAGGGTTTGAAATTCGCCTATCTGCAATGAAAATTCATCTAACTCATTCACTTGATATTGCAATAATTGCAATTTGGCTTCACGTTGTTCTTTGCTTTCTTGTAATTGTTTTAGTTCTGTTTTGAGGTGCCGCCATTGTTGGTAATAATATTGCACGTCGTCTAATAAATACTGGTGATCAGCATATTCATCTAATATTTTTCGTTGTTGGGCTGCTTTTACAATTAATTGATGGTCGTGCTGGCCATGAATATTTATTAAAAACTGGGCTATTTCTTTCAGTTGAGCAAGAGGTACTTGGCTTCCATTTATATACGCTTTTGAACGACCCTCTGCTGAGATTACTCGACGTAAAATACATTCGCAGTCGAGATTTTTATCGTTTTCATCTGCAAGGGAAAGGCCATTTTTCTGCAACCATTTCTGTGCAGAAATGTTCTTGTTGATATCAAAAGTTGCAGCTAATTCAGCTTTTTTACACTTTGGTCTCACTACATTGGTTAATGCTCTATCACCTAAACATAACCCTAAAGCATCTATAGCAATCGATTTACCTGCACCTGTTTCGCCAGTGATGGTCGTCATGCCCTTACGCCAATCTATATCTAATGAACGGACAATCGCGAAGTTTTGAATGTTAAGTTGTAAAAGCATTGATAAGCCAAATTGCTGTATAAATATATAACTGTTAATTTATACAGTAATTTGGTTTTGTGCAAGTGTTTGATAGAACAAAAATTCAACAGGTTGAATTTAATAAGAAATTAGTAAAGCTTATTACCCCAACTTAACTTGTTACGTAGCACGTTAAAGTAGTCATGGTCGAGAGGATGAATTAATCGAAGGGTATATTCGCTTTTTCTGATGATCACTTCATCACCTGGCATTACCGCTAAAATAACGTGGCCATCACAACTAACTTGCAAATTTTCATAGTTTTCATTAGCAAGTACCAACTTTATTTCACTATTGCCGTCTACTACTATTGGCCTGCTAGTGAGAGTATGTGGAAACATGGGAACTAGTGATAGGGCATTTAAATTCGGCGTTAATATGGGACCACCAGCAGACATTGAATAGGCTGTTGAGCCTGTTGGGGTCGACACTATTAAGCCGTCAGAGCGCTGGCTGAACATAAAAGTGCCATCTATGTAAACTTCAAATTCAATCATGCTTGCTACTTTCCCAGCATGCAATACTGCTTCATTTACTGCGCTGTTAGAGCTTTTTAATTTTCCATGACGATAAACTTCTGCTTCAACAATAAAGCGCTGCTCTGAACGAGATTCTCCTTGCAGAATCTTTTTAAGTGGTGCAATTAATTCATCGGGTGATAAATCGGTGAGGAAACCTAAATTACCTCTGTTTACACCAATGACGCCAATGTTGAAACAAGATAAAACGCGGGCGGCACCTAACATATAACCATCACCGCCAACAACAATAGCCAGATCTGCATGTTCGCCAATTTCTATTAAAGTATGCACGGCGAGGTTATCTATACAGATAGAAGGTGCTACGGAACTTTCAATTAAAACCTGATAGTTTTGCTCGGTAAGAAATTGGTAAAGCGCTGTTATTGTGGCGCTTGCTCCTTCGTGGTTTGGTTTTCCAATCAAACCTATGGTGTTATAAATTTTGTTCATGTTTACTTTGTTTATTGTCTAAATCTTAGAGTTAATGCCAGTTTCGCTGTATTTTAATGTCTTGTAAAGTTCACTTTTTTATAATTCATTGACGATATACCATTTTGATTAAGTTTTTTACTTTCAACGAGAGTAAAAGACTTAGAAGTAAGGCAATGGTTGAAGAGGTGGATAATTCCATTGTCAGTTCAATTAAATAGGCTGTAGCCCTTAATATTCGCCCTCGGAAGATTGTCAGTAATTCGATAACCGCCTATAATCTCTTAAATATAGAGTGACTATATACAAAAAAAATTTACTTGTTTTCAAACTGCTGGCAAGCCTTGAGTGGGAACAAACTTAATTAAATTGGTATTTATGCTTGAATCGTGACAACAAGTCCCCATAATTAGCGTTATCAGATTTATATAACCCTTATATTGTTAAATATATTATTAGTTTATTTTGGAGCTTTCATGACTAATGAGTCAACAGAAAATAAAAACACAGCTGAAGCATCAACAGAAGCTTTGACACCTGAAGAAATTATGGCACAAGAAATTATTGACCAAGCTGAAGAGCAAGTTGAAGTACAATTTGACGCTGCAGCTTTAAATATTAGTGCTGACCAAGAAAAAATTAACGAACTTGAATTAAGTCTTTCTTCAGCACAAACAACTGTTGCTGATCAAAAAGATTCCGTTATTCGTGCGAAAGCAGAAGTTGATAATGTTCGTCGCCGTAGCGCACAAGACGTTGAAAAAGCACGTAAGTTTGCTTTAGAGAAGTTTGCTGGTGAAATGTTAGTTACAGTTGATAACTTAGAACGTGCTTTACAAAACATTGATAAAGAAGATGAAAGTAATAAAGGAATCATTGAAGGTGTTGAATTAACGCTTCAAGGTTTGATTTCTTCATTAGACAAATTTAAAGTTAAAGCTGTTGATCCACAAGACCAACCATTTAACCCTGAGTTGCATCAAGCAATGTCAATGCAAGAAGTTGAAGGTGTTGCACCGAATACGGTTATTGCTGTTATGCAAAAAGGCTATGAACTAAATGGACGTTTACTTCGTCCAGCGATGGTGATGGTTTCTAAGGCTGCACCTGCAGTTGATACCACAGCATAAACAAACAAAACAATGAGGACGGTAAGAAGTTTATGTAAAACTTCTTACCGTTTTTTTTGTTTTAACGATAAATACTCTTTTTTATATTGAGCCATTTACAAGACATTTAGTGTGGAAAACCCAAGAAAATTTTAGAAACTGCTAATTAAAGAAGAAATGTCACATTTTTTTACTTTTTTTATTAGAAATAGTTGAAAAGATTTTTCCTGCCCCCACTATTTGTTTCATCAAGAGATTTAACTTTAAATCTTAATTTATATTAAATGAATAGGAGCTCCCAAGATGGGCAAAATAATCGGTATTGACCTAGGAACAACTAACTCATGTGTTGCTGTACTAGATGGCGACAGTGTACGTGTAATTGAAAATGCAGAAGGCGATCGTACTACTCCTTCAATCATTGCATACACAGAAGAAGGCGAAACTTTAGTAGGTCAACCTGCTAAGCGTCAATCTGTAACAAACCCTACAAACACCTTATACGCAATTAAGCGTTTAATTGGTCGTCGTTTTGAAGATGAAGAAGTTCAACGTGATATTAAAATAATGCCATTTGGTATTGTTAAAGCTGACAACGGTGATGCTTGGGTTACAACTCGCGACAAAAACGTTGCTCCACCACAAGTTTCAGCTGAAGTTTTAGCTAAAATGAAAAAAACAGCTGAAGACTATTTAGGTGAATCAGTTTCTGAAGCAGTAATTACTGTACCTGCATACTTTAACGATTCACAACGCCAAGCAACTAAAGATGCTGGTCGTATTGCTGGTCTTGATGTTAAACGTATTATCAACGAGCCAACTGCTGCTGCCCTTGCATACGGCATGGACAAGCAAGAAGGCGACAAAGTTGTTGCTGTTTACGATTTAGGTGGTGGTACATTTGATATCTCTATCATCGAAATTGATGAAGTTGAAGGCGAGCATACTTTTGAAGTATTAGCGACTAACGGCGATACTCACTTAGGTGGTGAAGATTTTGATAACCGTTTAATCAACTATCTTGTAGCTGAATTTAAGAAAGAGCAAGGCATGGATTTAACAACTGATCCACTTGCGATGCAACGTTTGAAAGAAGCAGCTGAAAAAGCAAAATGTGAGCTTTCTTCTGCACAGCAAACCGATGTTAATTTACCTTACATCACCGCTGATGGTTCAGGCCCTAAGCATATGAACATCAAAGTTACTCGTGCTAAATTAGAGTCTTTAGTTGAAGATATGGTTAAAGCAACTTTAGAGCCGCTTAAACAAGCACTTAAAGATGCAGACTTATCAGTAAGTGACGTAAATGACGTTATCTTAGTTGGTGGTCAATCTCGTATGCCAATGGTACAAAAAGCTGTTACTGATTTCTTCGGTAAAGAGCCACGTAAAGATGTTAACCCTGATGAAGCAGTTGCTTCTGGTGCGGCGATTCAAGCGGGTGTTCTTTCTGGTGATGTAACTGACGTTCTTTTATTAGACGTTACACCATTATCATTAGGTATTGAAACAATGGGCGGCGTGATGACGAAAGTTATCGACAAAAACACCACTATCCCAACTAAGCAATCTCAAACGTTCTCTACAGCTGACGATAACCAAGCTGCGGTAACTGTTCATGTTTGTCAAGGTGAGCGTAAGCAAGCATCAGCAAACAAATCTTTAGGTCAGTTCAACCTTGAAGGTATCGACCCAGCACCACGTGGTACGCCACAAATCGAAGTAACTTTCGATATAGATGCGGATGGTATCCTACACGTAACAGCTAAAGATAAGAACACAGGTAAAGAGCAGAAAATTACGATTAAAGCTTCTTCTGGTTTATCTGATGACGAAGTAGAGCAAATGGTACGCGATGCTGAAGCAAATGCTGACGAAGATGCGAAGTTTGAAGAACTTGTACAAGCTCGTAACCAAGCTGACGGCATGGTTCACGCAACACGTAAGCAAATTGAAGAAGCAGGCGAAGAATTTGCTGGCGAAGATAAAGAAAAACTTGAAGCTGCATTAACTGAACTTGAAGAAGCGGTTAAAGGCGATGATAAAGAAGCTATTGATGCTAAATCACAAGCTGTTATCGAAGCTTCAGCTAAGTTAATGGAAATTTCTCAAGCGAAAGCTCAAGCTGAAGGTGGTGCACCAGAAGGTGGCGCTCCTGAAGCAAACGATGCGGCACCGGCTGACGATGTTGTTGATGCTGAGTTTGAAGAAGTTAAAGAAGACAAATAGTCTTTAATTAACGTTTGATAATAAAAGCGCTGGTCTAAACACCAGCGCTTCTTACGTTAAAAATCGTTATAAAATGCCATTGAAAATAGCTAACTATTTATAATGTCATTTTACTAAATTATTACCCGAAAAATTTAAACACCAGTTAAAAGAAGTCACTATGTCAAAACGCGATTACTATGAAGTGCTAGGAGTATCAAAAGATGCTTCTGAGCGTGATATCAAAAAAGCCTACAAACGTTTAGCGATGAAGCTTCATCCTGACCGTAATGCCGGTGATAAAGACAAAGAAGAGCAATTTAAAGAAGTTAAAGAAGCTTATGAAATTCTAAATGATGACCAGAAACGTGCTGCTTATGACCAATACGGTCATGCTGCCTTTGAACAAGGTGGTAATGGTGGTGGTGGTTTTGGTGGTGGTTTTGGCGGTGGTCAAGATTTCGGTGATATCTTTGGGGATATTTTTGGTGGCGGTGGCCGTGGTGGTCGTCAGCAACGTCAGCAACGTGGTTCAGATCTTCGTTACAATTTAGATTTATCACTTGAAGATGCTGTTAAAGGTAAAACATTAGAAATTAAAGTACCAACTTATGTTAGTTGTGATCCATGTGATGGCTCTGGTGCTAAAAAAGGTACGAGTGCAAAATCATGTACCACTTGTCATGGCCATGGCCAAGTACAAATGCGTCAAGGTTTGTTTGCTGTTCAACAAACGTGTCCAACGTGTAGTGGTAAAGGTAAAGTCATTGCTAGCCCTTGTACTTCATGTCGTGGTCAAGGACGTGTTGAAAAAACTAAAACGCTATCAGTGAAAATTCCACCAGGTGTGGATACAGGCGACAGAATTCGTTTGTCAGGTGAAGGTGAAGCCGGAGAGCACGGTGCTCCAGCGGGTGATTTATACGTACAAGCAAATGTTCGCGACCATAAAATATTTGTACGTGACGAAAACAACCTTTACTGTGAAGTTCCTATTAGTTTTACTACTGCAGCACTTGGTGGTGAAATAGAAGTACCAACACTTGAAGGTAAAGTTAAACTTAAAATACCTAAAGAAACTCAAACGGGTAAAATGTTCCGCTTGCGTGGTAAAGGCGTTAAGTCAGTACGTAGTCATTCTACTGGTGATTTAATGTGTAAAGTTGTGTTAGAAACACCAGTAAACTTGTCTGGCGATCAGGCTGATTTATTACGCCAATTAGATGATAAAATGGGTAAAAGTACAATAAAACATAGCCCTAAAGAGACGGGTTTCTTTGATGGTGTTAAAAAGTTTTTTGATGATTTAAAAAGCTAGAAAATGTAGATATTCGGTTTTTTCTAGAAAATAGAACTAAGACCGAAGCAATAAATGAAAAAGCCACAAAAGATATTTTGTGGCTTTTTTGTTGCTAACAATTGTAGGGCTTAAATGACTCGGGTTTTAAGTCGAATAAGTAAAACGCTTGATAATAGTAATGTTAGCCAATATAGGCTCCCACCGTGTACTTCAACTACCTCAACAACTTCTACGTAAGGTTCATCGTACTCAGCACTTTCTATAGGTAATGCGTACAAAGCATCACTGTCATTTGAACTAATACTGGCAACAATATCGCTGTAGCCGACCTCGTATAAGTCTATTAATACATCGTAGTGATCGGTTGAATAACCAGAAACAAAAGTAGAAATAACTTCATATTCATCTAAATTTGAATCCCCTTCAATAAGAAAGTTATCTGTAGTGAAATAGTGTTTCCAAGGACCGCCATTTTTGCTGAGGTAAAGCAAAGCATAAACTTCACCGAACTGATTGTCAGTATAACTATATATATCAGCATCAAATGTCACACTGAACGTTTGATAAAAGCCATCTCGATCGTAATCATCTTGCAAATAACTGCTTGCACTATAAATAGAAAAATCAGCATAATAATCACTGCTTTTATTTGCAGAAGAGCCATTGTTTTGACCTTTTGTAAATGATTGCTTTTGATTGTTTAGTATAGCAACCCTCGTTTTAGCACTGGCTTTACCGCTTAGTTGGTCGGATAGCTCTTTTAGTTTGTTTGTTTTGATAATATTTTTTCGTTGTTGCTCACTGATGTCTTTTTTATATGCTCCCTGTGAAACCGTATATTGATCAACGCTTAACTCGTTGGCATTAACTTGAGTGATAGGAAATAAACTAACCGTCATCAAGAGTATTAATTTATTGAATAGGTTTGAGTTAACTGTTTTATTCGCGTTATTGTTTATCAACATAATATATCCTACTGGTTTTATTTAGTGTTGCTATTAAAGCGCAGTTAAGATGAATGTAAGCTGAACACTATTTGTTAATTGAAAAACACCGTTTAAATTTGTTCAGCTAATATTCAGTTGGTGGGGGGTATTATTTTAACAAAGCTAATAGCTTGCTATTGCTCAACCATAACTTTGCGCTGTGTAATTTTCTTACGCAACTTTTGGTCACATCCTTAAACGGAATGGTATAAGCTATAGCGACTAACATCTTTAATCCTGTATATGGAACAACAATGAAATTTGCTTTACCTTTGGTTTTTATTTTTTTTGCTGCACTATCTACTGATGCTCTCGCTCAAGGGCGCTTCGTATCTTCAGGCTATGCAGCCCAAAGCAAACATCAGTTAAAAGTAAAAAGTAGCAAACAAGCTGCAAGAATTGCTAAAAGCCGCTTTGGCGGCAAAGTGTTGAAAGTGAGTAAGAACAAGTCGGGTTTTCGAGTAAAACTCATTAAAACGAATGGCCAAATTATCTCTGTTTCTATCAATGCCAAAACGGGCAAGGTTAAAGGAGGTTAGTAATCATGCGTTTACTCTTTATTGAAGATGATATTGCTTTACAGAAAAATTTAAACAATCACTTAATAGCGGCTAATTATTTAGTTGATTTAGCCAATGATGGAGAAACTGGCTTATTTCAAGGGCAAGAATACCCATACGACGCAGCGATTATCGATGTGGGTTTACCTATTCTTGACGGAATTAGTGTCATTAAATCGTTGCGTGAGAATAATATCGATTTTCCTATACTGGTATTAACAGCAAGGGATAGCTGGCAAGATAAAGTTGCTGGTTTAGATGCGGGAGCCGATGATTATTTAACAAAACCTTTTCAACCCGAAGAGTTACTCGCTCGCTTAAATGCACTTATCAGACGTTCTGCAGGGAAAGCGAGTCCACTGATAAAGAATGGTCCCTTAACTCTTAATACTAAAAGTTTAGAGGTTGAAGTTAATAACAAGGCCATAAAACTCAGTGGTTCAGAATATAAATTATTAGAATACATGATGTTACACCTTGATGAAGTAACCTCAAAGGCGACATTAACCGAGCATATTTATGATCAAGACTTCGATCTCGACTCAAATGTTATTGAAGTGTTCATTAGACGATTAAGAAAAAAATTAGATCCTGATAATGAACATGGCTTTATTGAAACTCTGCGTGGCCATGGTTATAAATTAAAGCGACTAATGCCCCTAGGACAAGTTAAGTGACCTCTCTAAAGTGGCAGAAGTATCCAATAACTTCGTTGGTTTCAATCTTAATAGCCAAGCATGGTTCAAGCGAACGTCTTGTTTTTGAAAATTTATTCTCATTTAATTCTGGCACTTTAATTCATTCATTGAGAATAAATAACGGATGAACTCTTTAAAGGTCAGATTATTATTAAGTACGTTATTGATGACAATCGTGCTGCTACCTATTATTGGTTTAACCTTAACCAATGCCTTTGAGCAGCAGTTAAGCTTAGCAATGAAAAATGAACTGAAAGCTTATAGTTATTCTATTTTTACCGTAGCAGAGGTTGAAGAACATCAGTTATTGATGCCTGAATCTTTATTAGAAAATCAATTTAATGTTAGCAAGTCAGGCTTATATGCATTAATTACAACGCTACCGAAAAATAAACAACCACATGGTATTAAAAGAGAATCACTTTGGCAGTCAATGTCTTTGTTAACATTGACTCTACCTTCTTCGTTGCCATCACCCCGTGTTGGCGAAACAATGCTTACAAAAATTAATATTGAAGGCAACAACCACTTACTTTATAGCTTTAGTGCTAGCTTTTCTGATAACGGTCAAGCCTTCGACATAACCCTTCATCTTATTAAAGACCAACAAGACTTTCTTATTGCACTCAACGATTTTAAACAAAAACTTTGGACGTGGTTATTGATATTAATGGTGGTGTTTATATTTGTACAAATTGTATGGTTGTTATGGACATTGAAGCCGCTAACCGTATTATCTCATGAGCTTAAACATATCGAAAAAGGACAAAAAAAAGCATTAGATGCGAACTATCCACTTGAATTGCAACCTGTTACCCAACAATTGAATGCATTACTGATAACAGAAGAGAATCAACGAAAACGTTATCGAAACGCCTTGTCAGATTTAGCACATAGTCTTAAAAATCCCCTTGCTGTTATTCAAAGTCAAACGGATATCTCAGCGAGCACCAGTGAACAATTGCAGTTAATAAATCAAATTGTCGAGCATCAACTTAAAAGAGCGCAAAGTGCAGGAGAATCATCATGGCACTTAGGTGTTCAAATATATCCTGTTGTGAACAAACTTAAATCCACCTTAGCTAAAATTTATCATGATAAAAATATCATTTTTACAGTAACGGTTGACGAAAGCGCAACTTTCAAAGGCGATGAAGCCGACTTAATGGAAATATTAGGTAATGTTTTAGATAACGCCTGTAAAGCTGCTAAGCACAACATTGCAATAAATGTTGTTACTTTAAATAAGAAATTAACCATTGAGATAGCTGACGATGGTGATGGAATTGAAGAATCTCAGCGGGAACTTATTTTATCGCGAGGTGGAAGGGCTGACACATACCAAGCAGGTCATGGTATTGGTTTAGCTATCGTTAATGATTTAGTCAGTAGTTATCAAGGTCAGTTAACTATTAGTAACTCAGCAATACTTGCCGGTGCTGCTTTCATGATCACCTTTGACATTCATGGCTAAGTCTTAGTTAATGTTGATCAATGAAAAGCTATTCAGCTTACGTTCAGTTTAGTCTTGTTATCCTTGTAGTCTAGAATAAGTCATAAGGATTATAACGATGAAAAACTTAATTTTTTTATTTAGCTTTGCCGCCAGTTCTTTGCTCAGCTTTAATTTATTAGCAGAGCAAGAATTTTCACAGTCAAGCGACCAGCAAGCACAATCAGAGCAAAAGCCGTTTAGTGAAGCTGAATTAGCACAAATGTTAGCCCCTATAGCGTTGTATCCAGACAGTTTATTAACCCATATCTTAATTGCGTCCACTTACCCAATTGAAATTGTTGAAGCTCATCGTTGGTTGAAAAAAAATGAAGACTTGAACGCTGAGCAAGCTGCTCAATCCGTGGAAGACTTTAATTGGGATGCGAGTGTTAAGGCGCTAGTACCTTTTGAGCGTATCCTTAGTCGATTAAGTGAAGACTTAACATGGACTCAACAACTTGGTGATGCTTTTTTACAAGACGAGTCAAGGTTATTAGAAAGTATTCAAGCGCTTAGGAAACAAGCCGAACTGGCAGGTAATCTAGAAAAAATGGACAATATGGATGTTAGTTATGAAGAAAGTAACATTGTAATTGAACCTGTAGAAAAAGAGATTGTTTACGTACCTTATTACGATACGCGAATGGTATATGGTAATTGGCATTGGGCATCATATCCACCAGTATACTGGCGACCTAGACATAGTAACTATGTAAGCCATTACAACCCTTTTTATTGGCATTCGGGTATTCATATATCGTTTGATTATTTTTTTAGTGCTTTTCATTGGCACAACCGACAAGTTGTTGTTGTGAATACTCATCATTCTAAACATCGTTATTACGAGCAGCGTCCTCGCCATTTAATTGTAAATGGTGGTTATGCTAAACGCTGGATACATAAGCCAATACATAGAAAAGGTGTTGCTTATAGAACTAAACATACCAGCAATAAATATAATAATAAACGAGTAATCGTGCGTGAAAAAAGCAACAATTTGCATCATGTAGTGCAAAAGAAGATGAAACGTAATACTAAAGAGCATATATCGGTAATTAATCACAAATCGCATAAAAAGCTTAAAGGTAAAGTGCCGTCAAAAAACTTAAGAGTAATAAAACCTTCATCTAAGCAGTATGCGTCTATTGATAAATATAAAAATAAGTCTAAAAAGTTCACCGATCAAAAAGTATACCCATCGAGTGCTCGGGTAAAAAAAGAAAGCTTGAAAAAAGTAGCGCCTAAGACGTATAAAAAAAGTGCAGCTAAACATAAAACGTATAACAAAGTGTCAGAAAAGAAAAAGCATAACACCAGTTATAAGCGGAGCAATAAAAATACTCAGAGAAGTACACAAGCGAAAAATAAACGGTCGAAGCCTGTTAAAGCACGCAGTAGGTAACTCGGTGTTTTTATAGTTTGAAAGTAGACTCTGCTGCAGCAGAGTCTAAATGCAACTATTTAGTTGATCACTAAATTTTTAGGTATTACAGTCAAATAAAAGTATAAATAGAAGTTTGTTGAACATTCATTTAGCCTCTTTTTTTTATATAGTTTATAATCACATTTTCTGTTTTACCAATTTCTCGATTGGCATTTCGTGAACATCTTCTGCAGAGGCACTTTTTATGAAAAATATTCTACTGGTTTTATTATTAGTTACTTTTACTTCAACAAGCCTTGCGAAAGAAGAGGTTAAAGAATTGCCACCTCTTGACCCATCATATATGGGCGAACATAACTTGGTTTTGGTTAACCACAGCTCCACCATTTATGCTTCTGTGATGACAACTTATAACCGTCCCAGTAATGTGCAAATATTATATAAAATTGAAAATAAAGACTTAGCATTATTACAAACTGTGCGTGACGGGGATTTAACCACAATAAAAGCAAAACCTTTTAATTTGCAGCGTTTGATGCGTGGCGAAAAAATGGTCATTATGGCTGACTTATATGCGGGACACTTTGACCGAGATGGCATGTTAGTTTATGAGAATATTCCGCTTACTTTTGCTAAAAAGCTATATGTTCGAGAGCTTGACGATATTAAAGATTCTAGCAATCAACATGAATACGATGTAGTCAGTTTGAAAAAGAACTATAAAATTTATATTCACAAGATTCAAAAAGCACCAAGTTTCGCACATTTACTCAATATCGATTTAGAAGCAGGGTGCCTAACGCGCGTTCGTACTTCATCGGCGGTTCCGAAAGAAACAGAGCTGCTCTACAAGTTTTTGAATTGTGGCACTATGAAGCCACTTTATTTCGAAACAAAAGACTATGAGTTATAAGGATTTATTCGCGGCTAGTCACTAAAATCAGGTAAGGCACCACTTCGGCTGTGTTCAAAGATTAATGATGTTTCTACTGTGGTTACTTCATCTCGAGAAGTAATGGCATTAAAAACAAATTGGCGTAAATGTTCACTATCTTTTACTGACATATGAATAAAGTAATCGTAACTACCGCCCATATGATACAAACTAACAATTTCAGGTAGCTTTAATAAATCATCGCGAAGGTTATTAACGATATCTTCTGAATACGGTTGCAAGCGGATAGCGGCAATCGCTTCTATATTTCCACCTAAACTTTTGAAATTAATTTCAATGTAAGCACCATTAATTATTTTTTTCTGTTTCATGCGCTTAACACGTTCTAGGCAGGTTGATGGAGCAACACCTATTTGCGATGCTAACTCTTTATTAGTGATATCAGCATCCCGATATAAAATGGTTAAAATGCGTAAATCTATATCATCTAATTTTTTCATTATGGCTAAGTCTTATATTTATAAAATAACCCGTTAACTATACCGACTATTGTCTTATTAACCAATGGATTATATTAATTAATCAAATAATTGTCGAAAAAACCTTCTTTTTCCGAATATTTACCTCTTCGCTTTTATTTAATTATAAGTAAAGTGCTTTTTGTTGCTTTTCGATTAAACTTTTATACGTGATCGCTATTGTTAAAATTAAGTTTGTGACATATTATGTCATCGATTGTAAAGTACACTTAAAAGAACCGTAGGAAATTTATGCCAGTAAAAATGATCCAAGACTTTCTTAAGCTAGAAGCTGCTAGCGGTATTATTTTAATGTTCACGGCTATTGCTGCCATGGTAATTGCTAACTCGCCTTTATCACCTTGGTACGATTTACTCCTCGATATTCCCGTTGTGGTTGCGGTTGGAACGTTTGAAATAGCCAAACCTCTATTATTATGGATAAACGATGGTTTAATGGCGTTGTTTTTCTTCTTGATCGGTCTGGAATTGAAACGAGAATTCCTTGAAGGCGATTTATCAAAACCCGGGCAAGTCACTTTACCTGCTATTGGGGCTGTTGGTGGAATGCTTGTGCCAGCATTTTGTTATGCCGCATTAAATTATGAAGACCCAACGGCGTTAAATGGCTGGGCAATACCAACGGCAACAGACATCGCCTTTGCACTAGGAATCTTGGCTATCATTGGCTCTAAGGTTCCTCTGCAGTTGAAGGTATTCTTAACCTCCTTGGCTATTTTTGATGATTTAGGTGCGATTATTGTTATTGCTGCCTTTTATACGGAGCAATTATCGGTGTTGTCGTTAATCGTCTCTGCTGCAATGCTCGCATTATTATTTACTTTTAATCGTCAAGGGATCGTAAATACGTCTCCGTATATTTTTGTCGGTATTGTTTTATGGGTTGCCGTATTAAAATCCGGTGTTCATGCAACCCTAGCAGGAGTAGTACTTGCCTTGTTTATTCCGATGAAAGGTAAGCCAGGACAACCATCCCCATTGAAAGAGTTAGAGCATAATTTACATGCGCTAGTCGCCTTTATTGTTTTGCCTATTTTTGCTTTTGCCAATGCAGGTATAAGCTTTGCTGGAGTTGGTATTGAACAAGTTATGGCGCCAGTTCCTTTGGGGATTATTTTAGGCTTAGTGGTTGGTAAGCAGCTAGGTGTGTTTGGTTTTTGTTTTATCGCCATTAAGTTAGGTTTTGCAAAAATGCCTGAAAATGTAAATTGGACCTTATTGTATGGGGTGGCAGCATTATGTGGCGTTGGTTTTACCATGAGTTTATTTGTTGGGTCTTTAGCTTTTGAGCAAAATTCAACGAGTCCTTTATTCCAAGATAGATTAGGTATTGTAATAGGATCAATAGTTTCGGGTATTCTCGGCTATGTAATGATAAAAAGAGCGGTAAAGAAATTGCCTTAATTTATTTATTATTATCACTAATTAATCATAAAATGACGATGTAACTATCGTCATTTTTCGTTAGAATAGCCGTAAAATTTTCCTAGCTTTAGTATTATGCGACACGACTACCAAGACTTAATTCAGATCTTTGAACTTTGTTTTTTTCAAACCTTTAATACCAAATTGATAAAAGGTGGCGATGAACCATTGTATTCACCGGCTAATGAAAAATTTTCTTACCATCAAATTATCTTTGCTCATGGCTATTATGCCAGTGCATTGCATGAAATTTCGCATTGGTGTCTGGCAGGAAATGAGCGAAGGTTGTTGGAAGATTTTGGTTATTGGTATATGCCAGATGGCAGAAATGCAGAGCAACAAAAGTCATTTGAAAAAGTTGAAGTTAAACCCCAAGCAATTGAATGGGCTTTTTGTGTGGCGGCGGGCAAAAAATTTAATGTTTCAGCTGACAACTTAAACGGTGCTACGCCTGATACAGAGACTTTTAAAGAAAATGTTTATTTGCAAGTTCAGCAATATTTACATGAAGGTTTTCCGCTTCAAGCTCAACAATTTATTAATGCGCTAGCTAACTTTTATAAAGTATCGCTCCCTTTGAATATCAAACAATTTTCTATAAACGGAAAATTTAATAACGCAGAGATTTGTGCTCATGTTTAAACTTGGTTTTGTCGTCAACCCTATTGCCGGAATTGGCGGAAGTGTTGCGTTAAAAGGTAGTGATGGCAAAGGTATTGCTGAAAAGGCGCTATTATTAGGTGCTACAGCAAAAGCAAACCAACGAGCCAGTTTAGCGCTTGAAATACTCCGTCCGTATCAAGATAAAATAACGGTTTATTGTGCAAATCACCTCATGGGGGAGCATACCGCTAAATCATTAGGTTTTTCGACTCAAGTCATTTATAAAGCGAATGATTCAAAGCAGACTACCGCCACAGATACAGAAAACACAGTTAAAGCATTACTGGCTGAGAATATAGATATGTTGTTATTTGCAGGTGGTGATGGCACAGCGCGAAATATTTGTAAAATGGTTGGCGACAAGTTTCCGGTTTTAGGAATTCCTGCCGGCTGTAAAATTCATTCTGGAGTTTATGCTGTTACGCCAAAAGCTGCTGGACGTGTAGTGGAAATGATGATCACTAATCAATTAGTTAGCTTGACCGAAGCTGATGTTATGGATATCGATGAATCTTTATTTCGAGAGGGAATTGTTAAAGCCAAACGCTATGGCGAAATGCAAATACCTGCTGAATTACGTTATGTTCAAGCGGTAAAGTCTGGTGGGAAAGAGCTTGATGAACTGGTATTACAAGACATTGCAGCTCATGTTATTAATGAAATGGATGATGAATTATTCGTTATTGGTTCAGGTTCAACCACTGCCTTTTTAATGGAGGAATTGGCCCTCGAGAATACCTTACTCGGTGTTGATCTTATCCAACAACAAGACTTACTCGCTAGTGATGTCACTGAACCCCAATTATGGCAAGCAATTGAGTCAGCAACTAAAGATCAAAAATCAGTTAAATTAGTGATCACGTTAATTGGTGGACAAGGACATATATTTGGCCGGGGTAATCAACAATTGAGCCCAAGAGTTATTCGCGCTATCGGTAAAGAAAATATTTTCATTATTGCCACTAAAACAAAATTAACCGCATTATCATCAAGGCCTTTGATCGCAGATACCGGAGATAGTGAATTAGATGTAGAACTTTCAGGGTATCTACCGGTGATCACAGGTTACAAGGATCAAGTTTTATATCCTATCGCTAGTCCACAATAATAGTTTTCGCTGTTCTGTTTAGTAAGAATAAATAAAAACCTCATAAAATTTAAAAGTAAGTAAAATTATGCCAATTGAAGAAAAGAAGTCATTTGAAAACATCGCCGAACTTTATCTATACTTAGATAGTTTATTTGACCAAGATAATAGTGACGACCAGCTATTTGCAAGTAGTTATTTACGCGGGTTTATTAGTATTTCAGTCATTGAATTTGGTGATGAGTCACAAGCGCTTAGTCAAGCCCTCGCAACAAGTATCGATGAAAAGCTACAAGCAGCTCGCACCGAATTAAGTCCACAAGACCGAAAAATAGTGCAAGACTATTGGTTAGAACTTAAGCAAGCTTTTGTTTAAGTTTACGCTTGGTTTTAATCGATTTTTGCATTTTATATAAATTTTCGGCGAATTATATCGCGAATAACAAATCGGTTAGGCGATAAATTAAATAACGCTTGTGATCCCATAGGATATTCATCGCCTGTTAAATCAGCTATAAGAATATCTGCAAGTAAAGGTGCCGTGCATAAACCTCTAGCACCTAGCCCCGTTAACATGTACAAGTTTTTGATCATTGGCGCAGGCTCTGAATAGCGCCAATTTTTATCTTTTGCTAAATGAGCATAAGTTACCTTGTGTTGTTCAATATTAGGCATAGCGCCGACCATAGGTAAGTGATCAGGAGTCATACAGCGCAAACGAGCCTTATTGGATGTTATATCTTGTTTACTCCAAGGAACTAATTGGGGTAAACATTTTTCTAACATGGTTAAGTTATATTGGTCGCCTGCATTCGTAGCTATTATATCGAAACTATTCTTTTCGAAAGTTGCGCCAATACAATGTTGCTGTTGGTGAGCGGGAGTTAGGTAGCCTTTATGGCAAATCACGGTACTTAATCCGGCAATTTTTGAGTTTGTTGCCATGGTTGTTACTTGGCCACGTACTGAAGTAAGCGGTAATTCAGCAATCGCATTTAATTCAATTGATTCGGCACCCCCACAGAAAACGACTAATTTTTCATTTATTGAAGCATCATCAGTTTCAAGTTGCCAGCTATCATCACTTTGTTGGTTTAATGCTGTAATCTTGATTTGATTCTTTACGGTTAAATATTGAGTTTGTTCTGCTGCAGCAAATAGTTGTTGTACTAGTTCGCTTGGTGCTATCCAACCAGCACTAGGCATAAACAGGCCACCATGCTCAAGTTTAATACCGGCTAATTCTGACGCTTCTAGAGCATTTATACTGGTAATCAGCTCTTTTGGCCAAGGACTCTCTTTTTCGAAAATGCGTTGTCTTTTTTCTAAGGCGGTTTTATAGGATATTTCAAGTAAACCACACCAATCATGACTAAAATGAAAGCCATCGTCGTACAAGCCTTTATAACACTTCAATGCACGCCAAAAGGCTTGTTGATAGAATAAGCTAATATCGTCAACTTGTTGGTGAATCAGTGGAAATAACGCACCTACATGATTACTAGAAGCACCTTGGGCTATTCCTTCATCTTTACAATACAATGTGACTTTAATATTTTTTTTAGTTAAATAATAAGCAATGCAAGCAGACGCAATACCGCCACCAATAATGGCAACATGTTCAGGTTTAGTTATACTGGGTCTAGTTTGATAACCTTTGTTTATTTGTTTAGTTTGATCAATCACAAGTTTTTGTTAAATCCATTGGTTTTCAAGTGTTAATGCTAGTATTTTAGCGTGAATTAAAAGTGTCTGTCATATAATTGTAAAAACCAGAGTACACGTGTACACTGAGCAGACCAGTTTGTGGGCAAATTTCTGTATGATATGCCTGAATTTTTAAATATTTAAATGGTTATTCAAATGAAACGTGTAGTGATCACCGGATTAGGCATTGTATCGAGTATCGGTAACAATGCGGAAGAAGTTTTATCATCTCTTAAAGCAGGTCGTTCAGGTATTAGCAAATCAGAAAGCTTTGCTGAAGCGGGTTTAAAAAGCCATGTTTGGGGCAAGCCTTCGATTGAACCTAAAGATCATATTGATCGTAAAGCATTTCGTTTTATGGGTGATGCAGCAGGTTATGCTTATATCGCCATGGAACAAGCAATTAATGATGCTAAATTAACTGACGAAGAAGTATCAAATTTTAGAACCGGTATTGTTGCTGGTTCTGGTGGTGCGTCATCAGAAAATATTGTTCTTACTACCGATACATTACGTAATCGTGGTATTCGTCGTGTTGGTCCTTATGCCGTTCCAAAAACAATGGGTAGTACAGTTTCAGCTTGTTTAGCTACACCATTTAAAATAAAAGGCGTTAACTATTCAATCAGTTCTGCTTGTGCAACCAGTGCGCATTGTATTGGTAACGCAATGGAACTTATTCAACTTGGCAAGCAAGATATCGTTTTTGCTGGCGGCGGTGAAGAAGTTCATTGGTCTTTAGCGATGATGTTTGACGGCATGGGCGCATTATCTGCAGGTCGTAACGACACTCCAGAACTTGCTTCACGTACCTATGATGCTGACCGTGACGGTTTTGTTATTTCTGGCGGCGGCGGTATGGTTGTTGTTGAAGAACTTGAACATGCACTAGCACGTGGCGCACATATCTATGCTGAAATTGTTGGCTACGGCGCAACTTCAGATGGTTTCGATATGGTAGCTCCAAGTGGTGAAGGTGCAGTACGTTGTATGCAACAAGCAATGCAAGGTGTTGAAGGTACAGTAGACTACTTAAATACTCATGGTACTTCTACACCGGTTGGTGATGTTAAAGAGCTTGGCGCTATCCAAGAATTATTTGGTGAAGACTCACCAGCAATAAGCGCAACAAAAGCAATGACAGGTCATGCATTGGGTGCAGCTGGCGTTCACGAAGCTATTTACTCATTGTTGATGATGGAAAACAGTTTTGTTGCTCCGTCTATCAATGTTGAAACCCTAGACGAAAAAGCTCAAGGTTTAGATATTGTGACTGAAAAGCGTGATGTTGATCTTAACTTGATCATGTCTAACAGCTTCGGTTTCGGTGGCACTAACGCTACTTTAGTCATGAAAAAATATAAATAACGATTTTGTGTTAATTTATTTGAGTAAGTCTCAAGTTAGTTAATTAAAAAAACATTGCAAAAGCCACTTTTAGTAGTGGCTTTTTTATGCAGAAAAGAAAATAATCTCACTATATTTACCTGAATAAAGTTTTCCGATAGAAAATGAATATTTATTACGACGAAAACATGCCGTTTGCCAAAGAATTTTTTGGTGATTTAGGCCAACTACATTCTTTTGTTGGCCGTGAATTAACTTCACAGCAAGTTCAAGATGCTGATGTGTTATTAGTACGTTCAATCACTAAAGTTAACCAAGCGCTATTGGCAAGTAATCAAGTTTGTCAGTTTGTTGGCACGGCAACCATTGGTGTTGACCACATTGATCAAGCCTATTTACAAGAACGAAAAATCACCTTCACCTCAGCTCCTGGCTGTAACGCTATTTCAGTTGCAGAATACGTGGTCAGTGCATTAGTGGTATTAGCCGAACGATACCTTATTGATTTATTTTCATTAACCGTTGGCATTGTAGGGGGGGGAAATACTGGCACACGATTAAGTGAAAAACTTTCCGCTTTAGGTATCAAGTATTTGCTTTGTGATCCGCTGCTAGAAGCCGCTCAAAAACTTGATTCAGCAGATCAACGTTCATATTCATCACTCGATGATGTTTTAGCTTGTGATGTAATTTCATTGCATGTGCCCATTATCAAAAATGGCGAACATCCAACTTTTCATTTACTTAATGAAAAACGGCTAAAGCAACTTAGTGAAAATCAAATTCTAATTAATGCTTGTCGCGGTGAAGTTATTGATAACCAAGCACTGCTTGAGATGAAAAGACAAGGTCATGGTTTAAAGCTCGTATTAGATGTGTGGGAGAATGAGCCAAATATATTGCATGAACTTATTGAACACACTGAAATATCTTCTGCGCATATAGCTGGTTATAGCTTAGAAGGAAAAGCTCGTGGAACAGAAATGCTCTATCAGGCATTATGTCAACAGTTGAAAATACCCGTTGATAAGCACTTAGATGATTTTTTACCGAGCGCATCAATAACGGAAGTTGAAATTAATCAGCCATTCGAGCAAATACTACTAAACCAGCTAGTGAAAATGGTTTACGATGTGCGTCGTGATGATGGAATTTTCAGACAAACAATTTTACGTCATGGCTTTGACCATATTCGGAAAACTTATCCCGCTCGCAGGGAGTTTTCTTCAATTAAAGTCACTATGACAAATCAAGCTAAGAGCGATGTGCCACATCATCTTGGTTTTCTTAAGCAGTAACTTATTTAAGCACTGTTTTTCAAAGTAAAGAGAGAGTGAAATGGCACAGAAATTTGATGTTTGCGTATTAGGCGCTACAGGTTTGGTAGGTAAAACTATCATAGAAATATTAGAAGAACGTGATTTCCCGATTAATAAATTATATCCACTAGCTAGCGCTCGCTCTGCAGGTGAATTTATTGACTTTAATGGTGAAAGCATTGAAGTACTTGATGCTGATCATTTTGATTTTAGCCAAGCCCAAATTGGTTTTTTCTCAGCAGGTGGTTCAATCTCAGCTAAGTTCGCTCCTATCGCTGGCGACGCAGGTTGTATTGTTATTGATAATACTTCTGAGTTCCGCTATGACGATGATATTCCTTTAGTGGTACCTGAAGTTAACCCTAGTGCATTAGCTGATTATCGTAATCGTAATATCATTGCTAACCCTAACTGTTCAACCATTCAAATGATGGTGGCGCTAAAGCCTATTTATGATGCTGTTGGTATTAATCGTGTCAATGTTTCTACTTATCAGTCAGTTTCTGGTGGTGGTAAAGCAGCAATGGACGAACTAGCGAAGCAAACTGCTGATTTATTAAGTGGAAAACCTGTTGAAACAAAAAACTTTCCTCGTCAAATAGCGTTTAACGTCATCCCTCAGATTGATGTTTTTATGGATAATGGCTACACCAAAGAAGAAATGAAGATGGTGTGGGAAACTAAAAAAATTCTCGGTGATGAAAACGTACTTGTGAACCCAACTGCAGTTCGTGTACCAGTATTCTTTGGTCATGGTGAATCTTTGCATATTGAAACGGGCTCGCCAATTTCAGCTGAAGAAGTGAAAGACCTATTAGAACAAGCTGAAGGTGTTGTTGTTTGTCGTGATGACGCAGACTTCCCAACTCAAATAGGTGATGCAAGCGGAAAAGATGCAACCTATGTTGGCCGTATTCGTGAAGATATTAGCCATAATAGCGGCATCAATATGTGGATTGTTGCAGATAACGTACGTAAAGGTGCAGCAACTAACAGCGTACAAATTGCTGAGTTATTAGTTAAAGATCACCTTTCTTAGTCTTACATCTTTGAAGTGGGTTAACTTTAAATATTAGTTAACCATAAGATTTATTAAAGAAAAATCAAAACTCGTCGTTATAGTTAACGACGAGTTTTTTTATTGTTGTTTTTACTAAAACTCTCTGTAATACCAATTTGACTCATTATGTGGTCTACTTTTTCATGAGAAAAGATGGACAAATACAAGGCATAAAATTTAGTAAGTAGTTATTCTCGGCTTTGGCATCCTGCGTCGCTCTAAATGCAGCATCCATGCTTTTGTACTTATGCATTTTATACGCTGTAGTTTTTCATATTAACCATTAAAAATGAGCATATAATTAATCAACTTGGTATAATTCCTTGCTATGATATACGTAGAATAAAGTAGGGTTGGAATAATATTTGCTTTGCTTTTTCCAGACTTGGATGTGCCAAACTATTGGCAACAAATAAAAATAATTAGGAAATCTTGATGCATCGACTATTACGCCTGTGCCTGTGGCAGGTAATATTTATCAGCATTACTACATTTAGTGTTTCTTTATTCGCTTTCGAAGAGGGCGGTATTCGTATTCGAGGGCCAAAATCGACGGATATTTTTCCTTATGGTCAATATGGTCCGATCACTCCAAAAGATACGCTGTGGAATATTGCTTTAAAAGTTCGTCCAGAAACCACCTTGTCTGTTTATCAAGTGATGCAGGCGTTATATCAAAAAAATCCTCAAGCATTTAAAAATAACAATTTAAATCACCTTAACAATGGGCAATATTTAAAAATACCGTCTATTGATGAAATGCGCGCGATAAACCCAGTGTCGGCAAAAAACAAATCAAGTGCTGACGACAAAACATGGCAAAAGAAAGTTGCCAAATCAATTAAGAAAAAAGTCATTCCGCCCGCTGAACTATCTGTCAAAAAGAAAGATTTAGAGGCAACTAAAAAAGAAATTAATGCTCAACTTGAAGAAATAAACACGAAGCAAACTGTTCGATTAGAAACTATTCAAAATGATGTGTTAGATTCAATTGATGGCTTACAAGCTATTTTGAAAGAAAATGAAGCTGTCGATGGAAAAATCTCAAAGGTTAATCAGCAATTAGATGTTTTTAAAGAAGAGTCGAGCAAAGAAGACGAGAAGCAAAACGCACAATTAGATCTTATCATGTCACTTCAGCAAGAGTTATTGAAAATTGCTGAAGAAAGAAAAAGAGAAGAAGAATTAGCAAAATTAAAAGCCGAACGTGATAACGACGACTTAATGTCTCAAAATTGGTTTGTTGCACTAATAACGTTCTTATCACTTGTTTTAACGTTGAGTCTTGTCGTTTTGGTTATACGCCGTAAACAAGGTGGTGAAACTGAAAAAGTTACTCAGCCTAAAAAATCAAAAGCGGCTAAAGAAGAAAAAGAAAAACCTGAAGAAAAACCTCTTGATGCTTTAGATGATGAACTTTCATTAGACGATGAATTGTCACTTGATGATGAGTTGTCACTTGATGATGAACTTTCAATGGATTTAGGTGAAGACGATCTTAGTCTTGATGATTCATTGTTTTCTGAAGACATTGATGATGATAGCTTAGGCTCATTAGACGATGACTTATTAGATGATGACGATGTTATTCATCTAGATGATGATTTAGATGATTTAGACGACTTGGAAGATATATCACTCGACGGCGATGAATTGGAAGGCGGAGAGTTAGACCAAGGTGATTTAGATTCGTTACTTTCAGATCTTGATGAGGACGAAGACGGAGAAGCATTAGAGGGTGGGGAATTAGGTCAAGGTGATTTAGATTCTTTACTTTCAGAACTTGACGATGATGATATAGATAAAGATGAGGAGTCTGGAGAAGCATTAGAAGGAGGTGAATTAGGTCAAGATTTATTAGACGATTTACTAAACGCTGATGAACCTGATAGTGAAGCTGTTCATGAAGAGGCTCCTGCTGAACTTACCGATCCTGATGATATCGATGCCCTTATGGACTCAATGGCCGCAGCACCAGCACCCATTGACGATGGCCCAGCAGAACTAACTGATCCTGATGATATCGATGCACTTATGGATTCAATGGCCGCTGCACCCGCACCCGAAGTCAAACCTATTGACGATGGCCCTGCAGAGCTTACGGATCCTGACGACATTGATGCCCTTATGGACTCAATGGCCGCTGCACCTGCACCCGAAGTCAAACCTATTGACGATGGCCCTGCAGAGCTAACGGATCCTGATGATATCGATGCACTTATGGACTCAATGGCCGCTGCACCTGCACCCGAAGTCAAACCTATTGACGATGGCCCTGCAGAGCTAACGGATCCTGACGACATTGATGCCCTTATGGACTCGATGGCTGCTGCACCCGCACCAGAAGTCAAACCTATTGATGATGGCCCAGCAGAACTAACGGATCCTGACGACATTGATGCCCTTATGGACTCGATGGCCGCTGCGCCCGCACCAGAAGTAAAACCCATTGATGATGGCCCTGCAGAGTTAACGGATCCTGACGACATTGATGCCCTTATGGACTCGATGGCCGCTGCGCCCGCACCAGAAGTCAAACCTATTGACGATGGCCCTGCAGAGCTAACGGATCCTGACGACATTGATGCGCTTATGGACTCAATGGCCGCTGCACCCGCACCAGAAGTAAAACCTATTGACGATGGCCCAGCAGAGCTAACGGATCCTGACGATATTGATGCGCTTATGGACTCAATGGCCGCTGCACCCGCACCAGAAGTAAACCCCATTGATGAAGGCCCTGCAGAATTGACGGATCCTGACGATATCGATGCGCTTATGGATTCAATGACCGCTGCACCGGCCGAAAATAAAACAATAGAGCCCACTGATGACGGTCCTGCAGAGTTGACTGACCCAGACGATATTGACGCATTAATGGACTCGATGGTTAAAGACAGTGAAGATGCTGAATTAAACGAAAAACCAGAAAGTTTTGAAATATCAGATCCTGACGATATTGATGCATTATTAGATTCAATGACAGACCCCGAACAAGTGTCAAAGCCCATCACTGCCGATGATATTGTTGACCCTCTTGATGATGTGGCTGCAGATAAGCTTGATGAAAATATTGACTTAACTGACGCTGATGATATTGATAGTTTGCTTGATGATATTCAAGGTCATGCAGAAGAGCACGCAGAACCAGCGTCTTCTCAAATTGATAATGACGATTTATCAAATGAAATTACGACTGTTATCGATGAAAATAAAGCGCTTATTGATAACTTTACTGATGATTATGTCGCGCCGTTTCTATCTGTAGATTTTAGTGAATTACTGACTGATAGTGATGAAGAGTCGACAGTTGATGACAACATTGATACGGCTAGTGAAGCAATAACTGACAATAAAACACAAGAGAGTGATAGTTTGTCAGATGATTTTGACATTGATGCTCTATTAGCTGAGGTTGCCGAAAGTGATAGTTCAGCGCCCCATGATTTAGATATTGGTGACGATATACTCATTGATGGACAAGTAAATGAACTCGCGGCAGAAGAAGCTGCTGATTATACCGATAGTGACGTGCTAGCTGATTTATTAACGGATGAAAATACAGTAGAAAGTGAACCCGTAAGTGACAATAGTGAAATTGATGCAATTGAAGAGCTGGATAATGTTGATTTTGATGAACTGCTCGCGAATATTGAAGAAGATAGCCAAGCACCACTTTCTGATGAATTAGACATATCGGCAGACTTTAATGATGATGATATTGATTTAGATGCTGTTGACTTAGATGCTGATAATTCAACTGTAGACGTTAATATTAATGCTGGTGATGAAAATGATTTTGATTTTGACTTAGACGTAGATTCAGACATCGATTTAAATTCAGAATCAGACATAGATATAGACGGTGTGTTAGATATTGGTGATGATCTTGATAATAATTTAGATATTGATTTTAACAGCGATGAGGATGATTTCATTTCTGTCGATTCTCTATTGTCAGATAGTTCAGACTCAACTAAAGATGAAGAACCTTATAATAAAACTGATTTGGATGTCGGACTAAATGAATTTCCTGAATTTTCGGGTGATAACTCTGCTGAAGAAGATGATGATAATGGCATTGCCGCGAAATTAGATCTTGCTAAAGTTTACATTGAAATCGGCGACAATGAGAATGCTGAAGTGATATTACAAGATGTGGTTGAACAGGGCGATGCGCAGCAACAGTTTGATGCACAGCAATTGTTAGATAATATCGCTGATAAATAGTAACGGATTTACTTTTATTGAAAGCCACTCTTGTGGCTTTTTCTTTTTTATATAATGAACCTCATTGGCATAAAGCTTAAAATACTGGATAATGCGCGCATTATAATTAGGAGTTATTGATGCGTTACGCTTTAGGTATTGAATACGACGGAAGTCGTTATCACGGTTGGCAGCGACAAAAAAATGCGGTAAGTGTTCAGCAAAACGTAGAAAAAGCTTTGTCAAAGATCGCTAATGAAAAAATTGAAGTCATTTGTGCCGGTCGTACCGACACTGGTGTTAGTGCAACGAATCAAGTTATTCATTTTGAAACAGATAAAATCCGTAAAGATGTGGCGTGGACCCTTGGTGTTAATACCAACTTGCCGAGTGATATTGCTGTTTCTTGGGTAAAGGAAGTTAACGATGATTTTCATGCTCGATTTAGTGCTACCGCACGTCGTTATCGTTATATCATTAATAATAACCGTTTAAGGTCCGCTATTTTAAGTCATGGAATAAGTTTTTGTCATTATCCTCTCGATGAAAAACTAATGCATCAGGCGGCGCAAAGTTTACTTGGAAAACATGACTTTACTTCTTTTCGAACCGTTCATTGTCAGTCACATTCTCCGGTTAGAACGATAATTCATTGTAATGTTTCTCGCCAAGGCGATTTTGTTATTATTGATGTAAAAGGCAACGCTTTTTTGCACCACATGGTAAGAAATATTGCGGGTAGTTTAATGCGTATAGGGCAACAGCTTGAAACTGTAGAATGGATGTCTGAAGTATTAGCAGCAAGAAACCGATGTGTTGCTGGGATGATGGCATCTGCGGCAGGTTTATATTTTGTCGGTGTTGATTACCCCGAAGAATTCAATATTCCAAAACCTCCGCTAGGGCCTTTATTTTTACTTTAACGTGAGTGATTAAATATAAAGTGATAAAACATACAAAACAGACCAGTTTTTTGTATTCATTCGGGTGTGAAATGTGTTTTAATCTGCGGTTATAATTGAAATTATTAAAAATTAAATAATTTGCTGGTGATTTTGAAATCAATACCGGCAAGTTTTCTCATATGTTCCTATGGAAATATTAGATAAAAGAAGGCAAAAATAAATTATGAGCTGGATCGAAAAAATTCTCCCGAAAGCAAAAGCCACACAAAAAAGCAATATTCCAGAAGGCGTGTGGAGTAAGTGTACATCTTGTAATGCTGTACTTTATAAAGCGGAACTTGATAGATTATTATCTGTTTGTCCAAAGTGTGATCATCATATGCGCATTTCGGCACGTAAGCGAATTGATTGCTTTTTAGACCAAGACAATCGTATTGAATTAGGTGAAGAATTCGAAGCACAAGATATTTTAAAATTTAAAGATTCAAAGCGTTATAAAGACCGCTTAAGTGCAGCCCAAAAAAATACTGGTGAAAAAGACGCATTAGTTGTAATGAAAGGGGAATTGAACGGCATGCCTATCGTTGCCGCTGCATTTGAATTCGCATTTTTAGGTGGTTCGATGGCCTCGGTTGTTGGTGCTCGCTTTGTGAAAGGTGTTGAATACTGTCTTGAACATGATTTACCATTCGTTTGCTTTTCTGCAAGTGGTGGTGCACGCATGCAAGAAGCGCTATTTTCATTAATGCAAATGGCTAAAACGAGTGCTGCATTAGCGAAAATGAGCGAAAAAGGTTTACCTTACGTTTCTGTACTTACTGACCCTACTATGGGCGGTGTATCAGCCAGTTTAGCTATGTTAGGTGATATTAACGTTGCTGAGCCGAAGGCTTTAATTGGCTTTGCTGGCCCACGTGTTATTGAACAAACCGTACGTGAGAAATTACCTGAAGGTTTCCAGCGCAGTGAGTTTTTGAAAGAAAAAGGTGCTATTGATCTTATTGTTGATCGCCGTGAAATGCGTAATACCTTATCTCGTATGTTATCTAAGTTCATGGGGCACCCAAGCCTTAACGCTTCTTAACTAACGCTCAATCACAACATTATGCCAACAAACAACAAAAGCCATTTTGCTAGAAAGTCTCTAGCTCAATGGCTTTCTTATTTAGAAAGTATACATTTAACTGAAATTGACCTCGGTCTTGTGCGTATATCGCAAGTGGCCAAACGTTTGAATATTGATTTTAGTTTTGCTCAAGTGATCACGGTTGCAGGCACTAATGGTAAAGGTACTACTTGTGCTTTTATCGAAAATGCTTTGCTGTTAAATGATAAAACCGTCGCTGTTTATTCTTCACCTCATATAGAACGTTTCAATGAGCGTTTACGAATAAATAATGTAGACGTTGATGATGAGTCATTAATTGCTGCATTTGAACAAATAGAGCAGCAACGCGGTGACATTTCACTTACCTATTATGAATACACAACATTAGCAGCGTTTCTCGTCTTAATGCTAAGAAAGCCTGCGGTTATTATTCTTGAAGTAGGTTTAGGAGGCCGTTTAGATGCGACAAACTTAATTGACGCTGATATTGCGGTGATCACCACCATAGATTTAGACCACCAAGCTTTCTTAGGCGATAATCGTGAGAGTATTGGCTTTGAAAAAGCGGGCATAATGCGTGCTAAGAGCAAAGTGGTTATTGGCGACACTAATTGTCCTAATTCTGTTATTGAACATGCTAAAGCGCTTAAAGCCGTTGTGAGTTTACGAGAAAAAGACTTTTTTGTTGAGCCGCAAGCTTTACTTCATGAAAATTCACACAACGCGTTGTGGACATGGAGCTTTGGCGAGCAAAAAGTGAAAGACTTGAATAAGCCTTTTATCCCACAAGACAATGTAGCAACTGCCTTATCCGTGCTTTCATTACTGAAAGGATTTTCTTTTGTTTTGAATACTCAGAACATTAATGTCTTGATAGAAAAAACAAAAGTTGCAGGTCGCACTGAACTTATTACTCGAAAAAGTTTAAATAGCCCGGTATTACTTGATGTTGGCCATAACCCGCAAGCAGCCCGCTATTTAGTCGAATACCTAAAATTACAAAAGTACAACAAGCTTTATGCTGTTACTGGCATGCTAAAAGACAAAGACATTGTTAACACCTTTAAACCTTTATTACCGTTAGTTGAACAGTGGTATTTAGGTGGATTATCGGTTCCTCGTGGGGCTAGTGCAAAAGAATTAGCTCAACGATTGTCATTACAAGCAGATTCAGCTAATTGTTTTGACAATATCACTGAGGCATTTAGAATGGCTAACAAAAATTCAACAGCAACAGATTTAGTCTTGGTATTTGGATCATTTCATACGGTTGCTGAAGTCAGACGTTTATTGCTGTAGTTATTATTTACTTCAGCCTGGGAGTTCCATTTGTCTACACCTTTTCAAAACCGCATAGTCGGCACCATTATTGTTGCAGCAGTTGCAATTATTGTTTTGCCAGACTTACTCGACGGTAATAAAAAAACTTATCAAGATGAGTTTGAACAAATTCCGCCACCGCCTAAAGTTGACTTTGCTAAAAACACGCGAAGCTTTCCGGTAGAAAAACTTGTTAAAATTAAAGATGCGGTGCTAAGTGATGAACCTGCATTAGATGATGCGTCAGTCGCTAATGCTCAGAAAACTGCAGTTAAAGATCTAAAAGAAAGTGCAAGTAGTGATATCAAAGATGAAAATAATGCGACTGCAGCAGTTGCAAAAGAAACATCTAAAAAACCGGTGGTTAAAGCACCGATAAATACTTTGCCTGAAAAGTCAGTATTAAAACAAGCATGGGTTGTGCAACTGGGCAGTTTTCGTCATAAGAAAAATGTTGCTCAGCTATTACTTAAGCTTAAAGATAATGGTTATACCGCATTTACTAAACCAATAAAAACGAAAAATGGCGCATTAATTAAAGTTTTTATTGGTCCTGAATTAATAAAAAATACACTTGAGAAAAAAATTCCAGCATTGAAAAAATTAACGGGAGTTCAAGGTAAAATTGCCCGTTTTTACCCAACGAAGTGATTAACTTATACTCATCACACTTCAGTAAACAGATAAAGGGTTAACGACAAGGCATTGATTTAAGACCGCACCATGAATGGTTAGGATAGGACTAAGCAGGATGTTAGAGCCGAGAATCGTTTTTATATTGTCGGAATCAATAACACAGGAGATTATCCTTTCTCGGCTTACCCATTGGGAGCTAAGTGAGAAAGTCGGGCCAGCGTTGGGATACACGATAAGGGAATAACCATTATCTTCAATAATGCCTTGAAATGACTTCTTCGCTTAACCCTGAAACTGCATCATGGGCTGTGATGGTTATAAAAAAACATTGGCACAATAAGCTGCGTTTCTGTTAGAATGCGCGCCTCTATTTACTGGTAAACAATCAAAGGTAATATTCAATTGATGGTTTGGATAGACTATGCCATTTTGGCAGTTATAGGCATATCAACATTAATTAGCTTGGTTCGCGGTTTTGTCAAAGAAGCTGTCTCGCTAGTGATCTGGATCAGTGCCTTCTTTATTGCCAGTAATTTCTATATAAACCTCTCTAGTTTACTTACAAATATTTCTGATCAAACCCTGCGTAATGCTGCCGCTATTGCTATTCTTTTTATTACCACTTTAATTCTTGGTGCATTAGTTAATTATTTAATTGGACAATTAGTAAGTAAGACAGGCTTGTCTGGCACTGATCGTGTTCTCGGTCTTGTTTTTGGTGCATTACGTGGTGTATTAATCACCAGCGCAGTTTTATTTTTTATGGACGCATTTACGCCTGCGTCGTCAACGACATGGTGGGGTAGCTCACAACTGATCCCGGAGTTCACACTCATTGTTGAATGGTTTTTTGAATACCTGAAAAATTCATCAAGTTTTTTAAAGTAATTTTATTGCAGTGCCACGAGAGTGGGGCTGATGTTCATTATTATAATTGTTATTTACTCAGTGTTTTATTTCACTAAAACACTTTTAAACTTAGTTCTGTGGAGAATAAATTCATGTGTGGTATTGTTGGCATTGTTGGTAAAACACCGGTTGGTCAAGCATTATATGACGGATTAACCGTTCTTCAACATCGTGGTCAAGACGCTGCAGGTATTGTGACTATTCACAACAATACCTTTAGACTGCGCAAGGGTAATGGATTAGTAAAAGACGTTTTTCATACACGTCATATGTTACGTCTACAAGGTAATATCGGTATTGGTCATATCAGATACCCAACCGCAGGGACTTCAAGTTCTTCAGAAGCTCAACCTTTTTATGCGAACGCGCCTTTTGGTATTTCTCTTGCTCATAATGGTAATTTAACCAATGCGATTGAATTAAAAGAGTGGTTGTATAACGTTGCTCGTCGTCATGTTAATACCACTTCAGACTCTGAATTATTATTAAATATTCTTGGTCATGAATTACAAATAACTGAGAATTTAAAATTAACACCTGACGATATTTTTACTGCCGTCAGTAATGTGCATAACCGAATTCGTGGTGCTTATGCAACTGTTGCGCTAATTGTCGGTCACGGTTTAGTGGCGTTTCGCGACCCTAATGGTATTCGCCCATTAGTATTTGGTAAGCGTGAAACGGATACCGGCGTTGAATACATGGTTGCTTCTGAATCAGTTGCACTTGATGCTAACGATTTTGAATTCGTTCGTGATGTGGCGCCAGGTGAAGCTATTTATTTCACTGAAGATGGACAAATTCACAGCCGACAATGTGCAGAAAGTCCAACATTTAACCCATGTATTTTTGAGTATGTTTATTTTGCTCGCCCTGATTCAACAATTGATAAAATCTCTGTGTATGGTTCTCGTGTTGAGATGGGGAAAAAATTAGGTGATAAAATAGCTAAAGAATGGGAAGACATTGACATTGATGTGGTTATCCCAATTCCAGAAACATCATGTGATACCGCTTTAGAAATTGCTCGACACCTTGATATACCATATCGCCAAGGTTTTGTTAAAAACAGATATATTGGCCGTACCTTTATCATGCCAGGCCAAGAGCAGCGTAAAAAATCAGTACGTCGTAAACTTAATGCGATAACAACAGAGTTTTCAGGTAAAAACGTATTGTTGGTTGATGACTCTATCGTTCGTGGTACCACTTCTGAGCAAATTATTGACATGGCACGTTCAGCCGGTGCAAAGAACGTTTATTTTGCTTCTGCAGCCCCTGAAATTCGTTTCCCTAATGTTTATGGTATTGATATGCCAAGTGCTAACGAATTAATCGCTCATGGCCGTGAATTGGACGATATTTGTCAATTAATTGGTGCTGACAAACTTATCTTCCAAACATTAGAAGATTTAGTTAGTGCTGTTGGTAGTGTAAACCCTGAAATTAAGCAATTCGAAACATCAGTGTTTGACGGACAATATATTACAAACGACATTAATCAAGGCTACTTAGAACGCTTAGATGCGATGAGAAATAATGAAACTAAAGACGATTCAGATAAAAATGCTGACTCAATTATTGATATGCACAATGAAGGTGCTGAATAGTTAATCGTAATTAGTGAAAAGCCCGTTTAGTTTAAAGACTAAACGGGCTTTTTTATGTTCAGAATGAACAGTCGTGATTTTGTTACAGAGACTCACAAGTACCTAAACCCATCGAGGCAATGTTCTGGTGCCATGGAGGGTAAAGAGTGACTTTAGTTTATACGCAAAGCATATAAACTAAAGTTTATTCAGCTAAAGCGCTAAGATACGTATTCAGAGCCAAAACCCATACCTAACATAATGGCACTAAATGCCATTAATGAAACAAGTAATACTAATCCGCAGGTAACGACTGAGCTGGAATAAATAAACCCTTTCTCTTCAGGTATATTCATCATAATAGGTACTCCGGAATAGAGTAAATAAACAGAATAACAAAGTGCCGCTAGTCCCGTTAGAGCAACAAACCATAACACAGGAAATAATGTAGTAACGCCAACCATCAACAATGGTGTTGCAGTATAAGCGGCTAATTCTAACGACTGTGTAAAGTCAGGTGTAGAGTCAAACGTTTTTGCCATCCACTGAATTAAAAAAGCTAAGCCAATAACGCCGAATATCAAGCCAAAATACATCCCTACTGACATAAACATTGCGCTTGACTCAGTCAGTTTTATGGGATCTCCTACGCCGATTGTCCAGCCAATATGAGCTGCCGCATAATAACTACAAATGGCCGGTATCAAAGCAATAGTAATAATATGAACCAAGCTATACATTAAGCTTTCATGGCGTCTTTCAATTGTGTGCCACTCCTTCTTAGGGTCAGTGTACAATCCCCAAATATGATTTAATATCATAAAAACATCCTCTCGCTGTCCCCAAAATTACATTTATTACTTTTTAATTGTTATTAATAAATGTCCGTGTCGACCAATATTTTCATTATTGATAGCTTATTTATGTAAGATGGCGAAGCTTTCGTCAAGAGCTGAATGATAATTAGGCAAAATAAAAATAAAATAGCTTGTTTTAATAGCGAAAAAGACTAAAAGACATAACTTGGTATGTCTTTTAGTTATTATAAAGAATAATGATTTTAAGGGGGAATTAGATTATTTATAGAATAGAAATAGGTGGTTAAATATTAGGCAACCTTAATTCTGACGATATTCATTGTTTCTATTTCGAAGCCTGCAATCGTTTCAGTACTTGGGTAATAAGTAATATTGACTTGTTGTTTAGTGAGCGACTTATAAAGCTTTTTACGCTTGTATTTAAAAGGAACGTTACAACCCTCGATCATCACGGTATTAATAAACCAATCGTCTTGCTCACGTTGTACATGAGAAATAACGTTAACAGCTTCACTATGAGTAAGGTTTTTGTGATCGTTAATTAACTTTTTAACTTCTTTTGTGCTCATAATTTCTATCCGTTTTTAGCATTGTAAGACTTAGTATCTCAATTTATGGGGAGTAAGCAAAGTGATATGAATTAGTAAAATAAAGTTAATTTTTAGGAAAGCTCGTGTGATGATGGTTTCACTGAATTGGTGTTTATCGAATAACAAGCACCTTGAGACGAATAAAAATCTGAAACAAAAGATATAGTCAGTTACTGATAATGACCTTAAGCTACGGTTATTACAGAGAAATGCAATAACCGTTGGACATCCCTTAGTCTATCAAGAAAAGACATTATAGTGTGAGCTTAACTACCTGTCGCGAGCTAAGCTTTTATGGGCAGAGGTAAAATCGCCTGCGGCAAGTGACCCTATGATCGATATCTCGCCGGCCAGGGTGGCAGAAGCACAAACTTCCGCAAAAGCGCGAGCCTGATTTTCTTTTGGCAAGTTCATCATTTCTAAACAGGCTTTCTGGCTAGGCAGCTTAGTTCCTCCTCCTACGGTACCGACAATTAAATTGGGTAAGGTTACCGCACAATATAAAGAGCCATCAGCACACATTTCAAATCGAGTGATACCGACTGCAGCTTCAGCAACACAAGCGGCATCTTGACCACAAGCAATAAACATTGCTGCCAGACTATTCGCATAATGGCCTTGCACCCCCATAGTGCCGCTCATAACACCACCTAAAGCTGACATTCTCCAGCAATCCACCATGCGTTGAGGAGTTGTATGTAAAAATCGTTTCACGAGTTTTTCAGGTATATTAATTTCTACGGATACTTTTTTACCCCGTACGCTAGTATAAGATTGTGCCGTTGATTTTTTATCACCAGAACAGTTAGCTTCCACAATCCAATATTCGGGCTGAACTGGTGTATTCGCAATAATGTATTCGCAAATAGCTTGAGTCGCTATGGTAACCATATTCTGGCCTGCGGCATCTCCAGTGGTGAAATCACATAATAAATATAAATGATTCCCTTCGGCTGCAATGCGGATGTCGATCAGTCGACAATAATTACTGGTTTTTTTAGCCGTCTCAATAAGATTCTCTTTATTGAGTAAAACCCAATGAGAAAAAACGGCTAAGTTGGCAATTGTATTAAAAGCGAAACCTGGTGAACGGGTTACACCTTCAGCCATTAGCATCGCAGAGCACCCGCCAGCTTTAGCAATTAGCACTGACCCTCGATGATAACTGGCCACAAGGGCAGCTTCAGTTGTTGCCATCGGTAATAAAAAATCGCCTTGAGCATAAGTGCCACGAACCCTGATAGGCCCAGCAATGCCAACGGGAACTTTAATTGTGCCGATACAGTTTTCGATATTAGACGCATATACATTTAAGTCTTCGCCTGAATATAAACTCGAAGCATGGCTGATATTGTTATTATTATCAGTAACCAAGTGTTGCCATCGCTTATCTATAACATGTTCAGTGCAATCACTCCCATTAGGAAATCTATTATAAGGGCTTTGATTATCAGGAGATAATTCACTGACCAACTCTTGGGCCGTTCTGTTTTTTAATAAATCATCGGAAAAATGTTTATTTTTATTGACGTCTGTAATCATTATTTAACCAGTAATAAATTGAAGAGAAGGTATTCAAGTGTTGCTTTCATGATGCCTCTAAAGCAGAAAAATCTGCGGACAATTCTATCGTTACAGCAAGGGGCTTAGCAAGTTATTATAGAAAAGCTCGCTTAATTAGTCGATTGCACTTGTTATCGCTTTAAATTGAGGTGTTTATCCTCTAATACACACCAACTTAGTAAAAAAATACTCATGAAAATCATCGGATACGGTTCAAAATAGCAAAGTTATTAATACTTATTCGGAGATTTTATTTTAATTTAGCTATACTGCACATCTTAAGTTTGTATAACGAATATCAAACGGGGCTATTCTCGCTAAGTTAACCGTTATTTAATTCGATTGATCTAAGTAAAATAGGTAGGTAGCTTGCTACAATGAGCAAATCAATTCTTTTTCATACTATTTATCCACATAAAACCAGTAAAGCGTGGGTTGTTTTTGTTCATGGTGCAGGTGGCAGTTCTGCTATATGGTTTCGTCAGATCAGAGCTTACCAAAAAGAATACAATATTCTCTTACTTGATCTTCGTGGCCACGGAAAATCTACACATTTAGTAAAAACCTTTGTCGATAGTAATTACTCTTTTAATAATGTTTCCGAAGATATAATTGATGTATTAGATCATAACAATATTGCATGTGCGCATTTTGTCGGTATTTCATTGGGCACTATTATCATTCGAAATATTGCAGAACTTGCACCTGAATACGTATCAAGTATGGTGCTAGGTGGGGCGATTACACGTTTCAATGCTCGTAGTAATATTTTAGTTTATTTGGGTAATTTCTTTAAGCATTGTCTGCCATATATGTGGCTATACCGCTTATTTGCTTTTATTATGATGCCCAAAAAACGCCATAAAGAATCCAGAAACTTATTTGTTCGTGAAGCTAAACGACTGTGTCAGAAAGAGTTTATTCGATGGTTCAAATTAGCCATGGATGTTAACCCTTTGATGCGTTACTTCAAAGAGAAAGAGATCGATATTCCTATTCTTTACATTATGGGCAAAGAAGATCATATGTTTCTTGGACCTGTAAAAGAAATGGTCAAACAACACAAAAATAGTCTATTACAAACGATTCATAAATGTGGTCATGTTTGTAATGTTGAGAACCCTGATATTTTTAATCAACATTCTTTAGCGTTTATCGCTCAGCAAGATTATTAGATGGTCACGATTTCCTGTAACTTATGTATTGGCTTGAGGTGCTGGAAGAGCGCTAATATATAGTTTTGTTATGACGTTAACTTTAGAAGCAAACTTCCTCGCTTTTCGCTCGTTCTCCTTATACCTAAAAATGCATATTCATGTGCGAACTTACCCAACTACTGTTTTTAAAAAGCATCTATTTTCACAACAATTGGAGCGTTAACTATTGTTTTATCTGACTATATAGTGGTTTTCATGCAAGTCGATAAAACAGTATTCCCCGTTTGAATTACGACTCTTAGTAATTTTTTATTTTAAGCTATACTTAATTTTTGGCTTTAAGGTATAGCATTAAAACAAATGCAAAAAACACTTTTGTTCTTAACACTTTTAGCTTTTGCTTTAACTGGAAACTATTTTGGATTCCAGTTGTTTTTTGGTGTCGATTTTATTTTCGGCTCTATCGCCACTTTGATTGCCATAACCAGATTAGGCATAATTCCAGGTACTCTCATTGCAGTTATTAGTGGCTCAATTACTCTTATGTTATGGGGTCACCCTTACGCACTGATCATACTCACTTTGGAAGCCATTTTTGTTGGTATGCTAAAAGTTCGTTTGCATGATCCTGTTAGGGCCGATGCCATTTTTTGGTTATGCATCGGTGTGCCACTCATTATATTATTTTATGCCGGTAGTATGGGCATGGACTTAACCCAAACCTCAATGATTGCGTTGAAACAGCCGTTGAACGGAATTTTTAACGCCTTAATTGCAACGTTAATAATATTTGCATGGGATTCATGTTATCGACCGGAAAAGACTTTTAAAATAGATAATTTGATTCAATTATCTATTTTTTCTGCCGTATTAATTCCGACACTTATCTTATTAGCGACAGATAATCGGGCACTCAAGACGTATTTAGAAACCGCGATGCTTGACGAGTTAAAGCTAATTTCGTCTTCGATAAATAATCATATTTCAAATGAAGCCATTGAGTGGCATCTCTTAGATACAAGCGATACCACGGGACACAGTCACGCAAGTGAGAGTTCTGCACAATACGTAAGTTGGGCTATTAGGAATGAGCAAGGGATAATTGTTCAACAAAGTCATCAGCAGAAACTGACCGAAGGCGAGAAAATCCCCATGAATAATGGCCTGTCTATTATCTTTCCTACCCCGCATGGACTCAGTGCAATGAATCGCTGGAAAGAAGCTAGATATCGCTATGTACAACCAATATCTAGGGCTGATAAGCAATTTTCGTTAGAAATTGAACATGATGCTCGAACGATAATTAATGAACTTTATACCTTTCATGTAAGAAGTATGACGATTGTATCTGTGTTAGTCGTCTTTGTTGGTCTATTAGCTATTTTAGTCGGCAGTATCCTATCAAAACCCATCAAAAAGCTTGGCCAAGCTACACATCAAATGGGGGTATCTATTGAGCAAGGTATAACGGTTCTTATTCCACATAATCGGTTCATGGAAGTTAATCAGCTAGCGAAAGAGTTTCGGCTATTGTCGACTTTATTTAATAAGTCTATAAATCGGTTGAATTCATTGGCAAATGAGGATGAGTTGACAGGTATTTATAATAGGAGGCAGAGCCTTAAGTACTTACACGAAGAAAGAAAACGGGCACGGCGTTACAACAGTGGTTTCTCTATCGCATTTTTCGACATTGACCATTTTAAACAAATTAATGATAATTTTGGTCACGCTATAGGTGATGAAGTCTTGATTGATTTATCCAAACTTGTGATGACATTATTAAGAGAAACTGATTCTTTTGGTCGATGGGGCGGTGATGAGTTCTTAATTATATTGCGCCATTCTGATTGGCCAGCTACCCTTAATGTCGTCGAAAAAATTAGGCAGGAAGTTGAGATTTCTAAATTGTCGAGTATCGACAAAAACATAACAATTAGTATTGGTGTTACTGAATTTCAACCTGAAGACAGTATTGAAAAACTGATGAAAAGGGCCGACGACGCATTATATAAATCCAAATTTGACGGGCGAAACCGAGTTCGTCTTTCAGTAAACGATGGTCCGGTTTAAGTATTCATTAGCAAAAAAGTATCTCACATGTTAAAACACATAAATGATCATCAATAATAGCCCCACATGAATAAAACCGCATTATCGGTACTGAATACTGTTTTTGGTTATGCCGAATTTCGACGTCCTCAAGATGAAGTGATTGATACCATTATTAATGGTGATAATGCTTTGGTGTTAATGCCTACAGGTGGCGGAAAGTCGCTGTGTTATCAAATTCCTGCGCTTATCCGCCCAGGCTGTGCCATAGTGATATCTCCATTAATCGCGTTAATGCAAGATCAGGTTAATGCGCTGAAACAGTTAGGCGTTAATGCTAGTTTTTTAAATTCGTCCCTCGAGCAAAGCCAAGCTTTTGAAGTTGAGCAAGCTCTTATTAATAACCAATTAGACTTACTTTATATTGCACCAGAGCGCTTAACACAACCTAGAATGTTATCTTTATTACAGCAGTGTTCAATTGCTTTGTTTGCAATTGATGAAGCACATTGTGTATCGCAATGGGGGCATGATTTTAGAGCTGATTATTTGCAGTTATCATTATTACATCAGCAATTTTCCGCTGTTCCTCGTATCGCTTTAACAGCGACGGCAGATCCCCGTACTCATAAAGAAATCAGTGAAAGGTTACAACTTGATGATGCAAAACATTTTGTCGCTGGGTTTGATCGACCAAATATTCAATATCGTATTGGTCAAAAACAAAATGCCCGACAGCAGTTGTTGAGTTTTATTCGCAGCGAGCATGAAAATGATGCGGGCATTATTTATTGTTTATCTCGTAAAAAAACAGAAGAAACTGCCAAGTGGTTATGCCAGCAAGGTTTACAAGCATTGCCTTACCATGCGGGGTTAACTAGCGAGGTAAAAGAGCGACATCAAAATCGTTTTCTACGTGAAGACAGTATTATTATCGTTGCTACTATTGCTTTTGGTATGGGCATTGATAAACCCGATGTACGTTTTGTAGCTCATCTTGATTTACCGAAAAGTATTGAGTCTTATTATCAAGAAACGGGGCGGGCAGGGCGTGATGGTCAAGCTGCCAATGCTTGGATGGTCTATGGGTTACAAGATGTCATTAAGCTTAAGCAGATGTTGGATAAGTCGGAAGCTGGCGAACAGCAAAAGCGAATAGAACGCCAACGATTAGACGCGATGTTAGGACTTTGCGAAATAACGACTTGTCGTCGTCAAACCTTATTGCATTATTTTGATGAGCACTTAGCACAGCCTTGCGGTAATTGTGATACCTGTATTACGCCGGTACAAAAATGGGACGGGACTGATGCGGCCCGTAAAGCACTAAGTTGTGTATATCGTACTGGACAACGTTTTGGGGTTAATCATCTTATTGATGTACTGCTGGGAAGAAGTACAGCAAAAATTCAGCAATTTCAACATCAAGAATTAAGTACATTCGCGATTGGAACTGAGCTAGAAACTGGTCAGTGGCATTCTGTTTTTAGGCAATTAGTGTCTCGTGGTTATCTTTTTGCCGACATGGACAGTTATGGTGCAGTAAAACTTACCGATAAATGCCGGTCATTATTACGCGGCGAAGAAAGTATTGAATTGCGTAAAGATAATACAGATAAAGTAAAAAAGAAAAAGACATCGAAATCAACCTCTACCATTCCTGTCGAGTCGCAACCTTTTTGGGAAGCATTAAGAGCCTTAAGGAAACAGTTAGCCCTTGAACACGGCATTCCCCCTTTTACCGTTTTTCATGATAGTACCATGATGGAGATGCTCGTCACTCTTCCTAAAGATAACGAAGAATTTTTAAGCATCAGTGGGGTAGGGCTGAGTAAATTAGATAAGTATGGTAAGCAATTTCTGGATGTTATAGCCCAGTTTAATGCACGATAAGTAAATCGGCGCATTGAATGACTTTAAACGGACAGAAGAAGTCTCCTAAATAACGTTTATTAAGTCGGCATTTCAATAATAAAACGCGTCCATTTACTTGCTTCACATTCGAAACGATACTTAAAGCCATGCTGGTTTAAAATTTCTCGACTCAGCATTAACCCAACTCCTTGACCATCCGCTTTATTGGTATAAAAGGGTTGGAATAAATCACTTTCATTTATTGCACTTAAGCTTCCTGCCGAATCTTCAATAATTAAGATAACCTTATTCACTTCTTTTTCGAGCTTTACGGTAATTGTTCCTTCATCTTCAATCGCTTCGTATGCGTTTTTAACGACATTAATCAGCACTTGTTCAAACTGATGACTATCAATATTTACGATGAAATCCGTTGATTCAAATTGCTCTTGCCACTTTATATTTCTTTTAGCACACTGCCGGCTAAACATTACCTGGGTAGATTTGATCAAAGGAATAATATCTGTCGGTGAACAATGTGGAACAGGTAAATGAACAACGTCTGCCAAACGTCTCATGAAAGCAGATAGATTATAATTTCGGTCAATAACCACTTTTAATGCGCCACTGAAATCGTCGCTGTCTTCACTATTCATTTGAAGACAGTAATCTTGGCAAGCTTCAAGTAAGCTGTTTGTCGCCCCGATGGTATTGTTTAATTCGTGGCTGATCATACGGATCAAGGTTTCATAGGAGTTACGATCGCTCGCATGCAATTCTTCAGTTAACTCAGTTAATTGCATAAAATTCCGTTTAAATCCGCGGTCATAAAACTGAGAACTTTGTACGCGAAAGCGGCGTCCGTCAACCAGGTTTATAATAGAAGATTTATCTTGTTGATTGCCTATGGCATTTGCCAATACAGAATCTAATTGTGCAAGTAACAGTCCTTTAGATTTTTCTTCTGTGACCGTTAACATTCTCGCCGCTGCTGCGTTAATATTAGAAATATTAAGGTCAAAATCAAAAATAACGATTCCTATGGGGGTTGCTTGTAACAATCGGTCGAAAAATCCCCGTTGCTCACCAAGTTTTAATTGTTCTTGGTGTAAGTTTCCTAACATGCTGTTATAGGATTTTACTAAAGCATCTAGTTGTTTATCACCACTGTTAGGAATGCGGATAGACAAATCTTCTTCTGCTAATAATTGCTGATTATTTTCTACAAATTCCATTGGTAACATCGCACGATTAACTAAAATAATGCTCAAAGGAATAAAAAGCAGCAGTAAAGCCTCACAAAGGTAAAACATTCTCAGTTCATCGTTAAGATAAAAGTAGCCCGCAAAAACAGCAAGCGTCAACATGAACAGTAACAGTAAAAGATAAATTTGATACTTTAATTTCAAACGATGATCCCGTATTTTTCCATGCGGCGATATAGTGCCTGTCGGGTTAAACCCAAATTGCTAGCCACTTGCGTTAAATTATAATTATATTGCACTAAAGATTGTTTGATCATGCGTCGTTCCATTTCTTCTAGTGTCATACTGCCTACAGCGAGCGTATCATCCGAAGGGGGCTTTGATTCACTGATATGTTCAGAGTCAGTGAAAGATAATACGTCTAATTTGTCATTATCGTTTACCAAAACAGCACGCTCTAAAGTTTGTGTTAGCTGGCGAATATTACCTGGCCAGCTTTGTTTCGTTAACCACAACTGTGCATCTTCAGTTAAACCGACTGTTTCTAGACCATAACGCTGACAAACCTGACTTAATACATGTTGCGCGATTTCGGTAATATCACCACGTCGTTCTCTTAATGGTGGTAATGTAATGGTGATCAAATTTAAGCGATACAATAAGTCTTCTCGAAACTTATTTTCAGTGATTAGTTGTTGAAGGTCGCAATTTGTTGCAGCGACTACTCTAACGTTGCATCGACGATTCGCTGAACTGCCAACGGCTTGGAAGGTTTGGTCTTGTAAGACTCTAAGTAATTTTACTTGGCTCGACTTGTCCATATCGCCTATTTCGTCAAGAAAAATAGTGCCATTGTTTGCACTCTCAAAACGGCCTATACGGTCGGATTTTGCGTCGGTAAAAGCCCCTTTTATGTGACCAAACATTTCACTTTCAAATAAACTTCCAGGTATGCCGCCTAGGTTAACTTTAACCATTGGCTGTTGTTTTCTAGGTGAGTTCTGATGAATAGCATTGGCGATAAGTTCTTTACCTGTTCCACTTTCACCCAAAATTAATACCGAAGCATCTGTAGCGGCAATACGTCCAATGGTTGTTAATATTTTTAGGAGTTTTTCATCTTTACCGATAATCGACGAAAACTGGTATTTTTCATCTAAAACTTGTCTATTAAGTTCTTTTTTGTGAGAGTTTTGGTTGTTTACTCTTAAATCAAGCGCGGTAGCAACCACTTGCAACAATCGCTGGTTACTCCATGGCTTGTTTATAAAATCGTTGGCACCTGCTTTTATACCGGAAACAGCTAAATCGATAGATCCCCACGCGGTGATTAAAATCACGGGTATATCAACATTAATTTGGCGAATTTTTGCCAGCAATTCCATTCCTTCTGCGCCAGAAGTTTGCCTAGAATAATTCATGTCATGAATGATCAACGCAGGATCATGTTCGCTCATAAACTGCAATGCTTGTTCAGGCGTATATGCGGCGATAGGTACATAGTTATTTTTTTTTAATAAAAATGATAGTGTGCTGATCACCGATTGATCGTCATCTACAATAAGAATTTTTTCTTTGCTGATTTTAGCCATATTTATCTTTTATCATTTTGCTTGTTTTTTAAATTAAAGTGGCCGAAGCCACTTCTCTCTGATTGTTATTTACCGGTTATTCGTAATGCAAAGCATCTGCAGGTAAATATCGGGTGGCGATTAAACTTGGGTAATAAGCACATGCTACTGATAATAACATGATGATCACAGTGCTAATGGCAACTGACTGAAAAAATATGCTCCACGTTAATTCTTCTACAACACCGGAAATAGGGATTTGTATGGCAATTAAAAAGCCAATAGTTATCGCCATTAACGTTACGACTAATAACTCAAATATTATTTGCATTTGCACCATCGTAGCCGTAGCTCCCATCGCGCGTCGCAATCCTAATTCCTGAGTACGTCGCGTGACATTTTGCCATAATACCCCTAAAAGACCGAACGCAACCATTAGCATTAAAAATAGCGCGATAACGGTGGGAATAATACGAGCGACCATGCCAGCGCTAATATGCTCATCCCTGAGTTGTTGCCAAGTAGTCACTTCGAATTGCCAATTAGGCGCACTTTGATGCAATATTTTTTGTAACTTTTCTTCGAAAGAGCGAGGCGTACCCGGTTTTACCCATATATTAATAGATCGGTAAAAACTCTTAGGGTTGTTTAAGTCGGTACGAAACATCATATAATTTCCAACTGTCGAAAACTCACCCTTTTGGCGAAAGTCTTCAAATACCCCAACGACACGCAATTTTTGTTCATCCTCGTAATCGAAAAGTTGGTCGATTGCATTTTTCTCACCAAAGATATTATCCTTCAACATCTTGTTTATGACGACTGATGTAATTGTTTGACCGTTGTCACTCTCATTTAGCCAACGACCAGCAAGTAACTTCATGCCCATGGCTTTTTGTGCGCCATCGCTAACAGAAGTACTTAATACATAAAGCTCACCATTATCACTGTCAATTGTAGTCGATGAACTCGCTTGGATAAACGGTGGGAAATACATCGTATGTGCGTCTTCAACTTCAGGCAATTGTGATAAAACCTGCAGAGTTTGTTTAGCTGTGATGCCTATTTTAGTTCTATCTTTAATATCTGGCTCGAACTGTATCGACCAAGTATTCTCGAATTCAAAGCCCAGCGGAGCACTATAAGTTTGGTAGCTAACCCTTACAAAGGCGACTACGGCGAGCAGTACGATAAATGCTACAACTATTTCTATTATTATCATACTGTTGGCGCGCTTGCGTTGCCACATCATTTTAAATATATGTGCGAACATTAGATAGCTCCTTTTAATGCTTTGATTGGATTCATACGTGACATTTTCCAAGCAGGATAAACCCCAGAAAGTATGCCAAAAAATAGAATAACCGATACTGCGGCAGCCAAGACTCTAAAGTTAATTTCAAAGCTGTGGAAAGGCACCACGCCGCTAACCGAGATAAAATACATGCTAAGTAAAGCAAGTGCGAAACCAATTACGCCACCAATGCAAGTTAGAATAATATTCTCGAGCAAAAATTGGGTAATTAGATGGCTGGAACGAGCGCCAAAACTTTTGCGAACACCTATTTCCGATGCTCTTTCCAAAATACGACTGATATTTAGATTAATTAAGTTAATGGTGGGCAACAGCATAAACAAAACCATAGTCACGATTATCCCTATCGTAAGTTCTTTTGTTTTCGGCGGAGTGTCCATATCACGGTCAAATAAGCGCGCTACTTGTTCAAGCTTACTATTTGCACTGGAAACAACGGTAGGCCATTTTTTGGGATCTGGGTGTTTATAAGCGTCGAGCCGTTTTTTAAATTCGCTTTTCATTGCAGGTATTTGTTCATGTTTTTCGGCCATGATAAGTCCCATGAATCCGCCCAATGCTTGCTGGGTAAAAGCAGTTGAATCGTTAGCGAATAAAGGTATCCAAATATCCGAGGACGCATTCCAGTGTAAAACTGAGACGTTTTCTACTACGCCAATGACCTTATAGCTTTCACCGCCAACAGTTAATGATTTACCTAAAGCAGAACTTTCATCGAAATACTGTCGAGCTGTATCTTCGCTGATCACCGCTAAATGTTGGCCTTGTTTAGCTTCTACTTCACTAAATGGTCGACCTTCAATAAAGTCAAATTGTAGAATTTTCCAGTATTGGCTGTCGGTGCGCTTTAATTGTGACTTAATACGTTTCCCGTTTCTAAAACCTGCCACTTGACTTCTTGTACTAAAAATACTGGTCAACTGAGGTGTTTCCATCGATTTAATCACCGTATTGAGGAATTGATAACCTGGCTGTTCTCGTTGATTACTTCTTCCATTAGCAGCAGTAATACTCATTTTTTCTACGGCTAAAAAGCGGTCACTGTTTCGTTCTGCACCCGGTGGGTGGATAATGTTTTCGACTAAGCTGGTCACTAGTAAAATTACCATTAAGGTCACTGAAATACAGAATAAACTAATAAAGGTATAAAATTTTCTGCGTTGTAATACTTTTAAGGCCAATAAAATATAGACACGTAACATAGATTGCTCCCTTAATTTACCAACTGCCCGTCGAATAACCGGATAATGCGCTCTGTACGTTGAGCTTTTTCATCATCATGAGTGACCATTACTATCGTGGTATCATCTTTCTTATTTAGATCGTGTAAAATGGCCATTATTTCATTGCCCATCGCACTGTCTAAATTCCCTGTAGGTTCATCGGCTAGTAAAATTTTAGGCTTACCTACAATAGCTCTAGCAATAGCGACACGTTGCTGTTGGCCACCAGATAACTGATTAGGAAAATGTTTGGCTCTTGCATTCAAGCTTACTTTGTCAAGGGCTTCTAGTGCCAAGCGTCGACGTTCTTTAGCCGAGATTTTGCGGTACAATAGCGGTAATTCAACATTGTCCAATACGCTTAGATCATTGATCAGGTGAAAGCTTTGGAAGATAAAACCAATTTTTTCGTTTCGTATCGGCGCAATGCTTTTATCGTTATAGCTTTCAATTTTTTGATCTTCAATAAAAATCTGCCCTTCACATGGCTTGTCGAGTAAACCAATGATATTCATTAAGGTTGATTTTCCACAACCCGACGGCCCCATAATTGACACAAATTCACCACTTTTAATGTGTACAGACACATCATTTAATGCCGTCGTTTGAATGGTATCGGTGCGGTATGATTTTTTTCCTCGTTCAATTCTTATCATTTGTCTTATCCTCATAAAGTGTTTGTTAAATGTTAGCTAGTTGCTAGTTAATTTGAATGTTTGTTAAATGCTGGTATTCACTGATATCTGAAATGATTACTTGGTCGCCTTTCTCTAAACCGGCAATGATTTCAATGTATTGGGCATTGCTCATGCCTGTGGTCACTTTTCGTTTATGGGCCGTATCTTGATTGACAATAAATATTTCTTGTAAGCCGCCACCATTAAAAGCGATGCCATTTTTAATTCTTAAGCTTTGTTGCTTTTGAGCCGTAATAATTTCGAGCTCTAAACGAAGGTTAGGGCGAAGTTGTGATATATCGGCTTGGTTAAAGTCTACCAACACTTGCATAACGCCGTCGGTCACAGTTGGTAATACTCTACTTAATGTCCCCATACTTTCGCCGCTGGGAAGCTTTATTTTTACCTCGAGACCATTCGATAATTGTTGCGCATAATAATCAGATAACGTGCCTTCAATACGATAACTTTCAAGGTTGGCCACTTTTGCTAAGGTCAATCCTTGAGTAACGTTTTGTCCTGTTTGGTCTAACACTTGCGTTAAAATTCCGTCATAAGGAGCCTTTACTTGGCACTGAGCTAATAATGTTTGTTGTGTGGCTAATTGGTGGGTAAGTATTTTCTTTTCTAAAGCTATTTTTTCGAGATCTATTTTTATCAGGCCACGAATATCGTTTATTTGCTCTGTTAATTGACGTAACTCAATTTGAGTTTTTTCAACGGTCAATTTGGCTGTATCAACATCAAAATCAGAGACAATATGCTTTTTCTGTAATTCGAGATACCGATTTAGATGAATGTTTTGACCTTTTAAGTCAACATTCAATAGTTCAATACGACTTTGTAGGGCTCTTACTTCTTTAGCTTGCTGTTGTTTAAGACGATTAATTGCAACATCTTTAAGCTGTATTTGATCGTTTAGGCCATTAACTACCAGCAATATTTTACTACTGTTCAGTTCCATAATGATGTCGCCAGCTTTTACTTGAGCTCCCTCTTTTAAGAACACTTTAGTTATTTCTGTTTGCAATGGGCTCGGTATTTGCTGTTCAAAGCGTGGCACAACAATCCCTGACGCAATAATACTGCTACTTACGGGGCCTAATTCAACGTGGGCAACCTGGATGCTTTTGCGTTCAACACCCGGAGAAATCATGTATTGAATTGTGTAAAATAAGGCGAGAGCAGTAAGTGCCCATCCGAAAACCTTACCTGCTTTACGTTTTTTTTGTGCATCTAACGTTGCGTTATCAATATTGGAATCCACTACTTTTCAGCCTGTATTAATATTTATGTATATTGGGCTATTACAAAATTGATACCAACTCTGGTTTTTTATTTGGTAAACATCTTAACACTATGTATTTATTGTGGTTAATTGTTTGTTTTTAAGTGATGTTGTCAAAATATTCATCAAATATTTTTTCATTTTATCGACCGATTTTAACCTCGGGTGTACGGATTCGGACGATCATAAAAGTCTTCATTTCTGCAATCAAGCGTTTGGTATTTAAGATATTTAATGTTTAAGTGAAAAAATAGCGAAATATCAATTAAAAATAATGAGTCTCTTTAATTGATTAAACTTATAGGTAAATGTCGCTCTGTATCATCATGATTATCGATAGTAAGTCGATAAGTTGGCCGCTAAGTCTTTGCCTATTAGAATGTTCGTTACTTTCCTCAATGGAAATACGGTAAATAGAGAGCATTAACACTTTGTATCATTTCAATTTATGCTAGCCGCTATTTTTTGTGGTCTCGTAAGGCGTGTTACGATAAAATGACAAACACTAACAAGGAGTTACCGTGATTGAAGTCAAAGATTTATGTTTCAGCCGTACTGATGGCGAAAACAAGCAGAATATTTTAAACAGGCTTGATTTATCTGTACCCGCCGCACAGCATCTTGCTTTGCTTGGTGATAGTGGCTCAGGCAAAACTACTTTTTTGCATATCCTCGCCGGTCTTCTGCAAGCCGATAGTGGCTTAGTAAGTGTTAATAACCAAAAACTGTCATTGTGTAATGAAAACGAACTGACACTTTATCGACGCAAAATAGGGCTGATATTTCAGCATTACCAACTGCTAGATTGTCTAACCGTGCAGCAGAATATTTTATTTCAACACAAACTCAACTTTCCAACGCAAACCGCTAATGAACTTGAGCACCTCGTTAATGAACTGGGGCTAGAGAATAAGCTTGATGCATTACCTGAACAGCTATCTGGTGGGGAACAGCAACGAGTTGGTATCGCCAGAGCCTTGCTCAATAAACCTCAGATCATTTTTGCCGACGAACCGACCGGTAATTTAGATCGAAAGCGCTCGCACCAAGTTGTTAAATTACTAACCGGGCTATGTAGTGAACGAAAAATCAACTTGGTGATGGTGACTCATAGTAACCAGTTAACGGATTATTTTGATCAGGTAAAAATACTAAGAGATGGCTGTTTTGAGTAATGAAATAAAACTGATCCTTGCCACCCATTTTTCGTTTTATCGAAGACATCCTTGGTTAATGGTATTGTTTTTTTTAGGGTTTAGTTTAGGTAGTGCACTACTAACGGCAATTTCGGGACTTAATCAAGAAGCAAATACACGTTATCAAAATTCCTCAGCGTTAATCAATAATCCTGTTTCCCATTTAATTAAACCACTCACGGGAAAATACTATATTGATGGCCAATTATGGGTCACTTTACGCCAACATGGTGTTGTAAATGCCCAGCCGGTTTTACGCGGTAGACTAAAAACTAAGGAAGGGAAAACACTCGCAATTCAAGGCGTAAATTCTTTGTTGTGGTTAAACAAAACACAATACAAACAAAGAGGGGGGAATGCAGGTAAAGCACCTTCGAGTTTATCCCTCTCTACCTTATTAGTTGATTCGCAATTTAAAGAGCGCCTTTACACCAAAGACGGAGCCCAAGCACCATTTTTGCTACCCAAAGGACAAAAACAACCTGACATTAGCTTGGCGGATGAGATTGGGCTTTGGGCAATTACCGATATTGCTAATGCAGATTATTTATTAGATGGCAATGGACAGCTTAGTTTTATTGAACTATCGCATGTTACCGAGCAGCAACTAGCTAAAATAAAACAACTGATTACCGGGAAAGCACAGCTCATTGATGCAGAGCAACAAGAGTTTGATGTTTTGTCAAAAGCATTTTTTTTCAATCTCACCGCGCTTGCCATGCTTGGATATATTGTTGCGGCTTTTTTGAGTTTTAACGCGATAAAGTTGACTTTAACTGCACGAAATAAGCTATTAAAACAAATGCAGTTATTAGGCTGTACTACGTTAAGTATTCAATTGAGCCTTGCTATTGAGCTGGTTATTGTCAGTCTTTGCACTGCGTTATTAGGGACTTTTGGGGGATACTTAATTGCTAATGGATTAGTGCTTGATGTAAATCGAACTTTGGTTAACTTATATCAACTCGATAAATCACTTATTATCCATTGGCAATGGTCTAATGTTTTATTGGGTTTTGCACTGAATACATCTGCATTAGTGGTCATTTTGTTTTCACAAACCAAGCAAGTTGCCAATAAAGGTGAATATATGTTTTACGGCTTGCTGGCCTTAACATTTGCCAGTTTACTTTGGTTACTTAATTACGCTACCAACGATTATCAAGCCTTATTACTGTGTTTTACCCTTTTAATGTTGTTTATTTTACTTGTGCCTAAAGCATTATTGGCGGTGGTTTCACTACCTGTCAGGGTGACTGATCCGTTAAAGCAATGGCTTCATGCTGATACACGGTTTCATTTAAAAGACCTTCATATTGCCATTATTGCGATTTTAGTTGCCTTAGGCAGTGCTATCGGTATGCAAATTATGGTGAAAAGTTTTAGTCATACCTTAAATGCACACCTTGAAAAGCAACTGAGTGCAGATATTTATTTACGTTCAAATACAATCGATAGCAAGTTAAGGCTAGCGCTCAGTAATTTACCTGAAGTTGAGAAATTAAGTATTTATATGGAAAGTGATGGCAAGGTAAGTAATGTTCCTGCGAACCTTTCAAGTTTAGGTGCAAACGCTGAGCATTATCAGCATATTTCCCTTACATCAGGTTTAGCTATTACGGAGGATAATTTTACCGCAAATGGGTGTTTGGCGAATGAACAAAGCAAGATAAAGTTTGGTTATTCATTAAATAACTCAGTTGTCTTCAAGCAAAACTTAAACACCTACAGTTGCCGTATAACGGGTTTTTTTTATGATTATGGTAACCCGAGAATGTCATTATTAACATTAGAAGAACGCCAAAGAGCATCAGCACTAAATAGAAATGTCTTTGGTTATTCAATTCGCCTAAAAAGTAATATTTCAGTAGCTGCATTTAGTGAGCGTTTAATTAACGAATTCAAACAAGACAGTACAAAAATTTTACCCAATAAGCGTTTCAAGAAAATTGCTAATGAATTATTTGAAGATACCTTTGTCGTCACCAAAGCATTGAATGGTTTTATTCTCGCTATTGCGTTGTTAAGTCTTTGTACCAGTTTGTTAAGTTTAAGCGTTAATCAACTAAAGCAATTAACCATATTGCGTAACTTAGGTGTAACACAGCAGCAATTGTTAACGATGAAGCTACTGCAAACTGCTGGTGTGGTGATGTTTACTGCACTATTTGCGGTTCCACTTGGTTTTGCACTTGGCTTTGCTTTACTTAAATTTGTTATGCCGATTGCATTTGGATGGACCATTCACTTTAGTTTGGATTTAGCGAGTTTATTAGTAACGTGTTTTACATTGGTTGTGGTCTCGGTTTTATGTGCATATTTGCCGATTAGAAAACTAACAAACTTAGAAGCCAAGGAGCTGTGAACCTGTGATTAAAAGTCGAATGTTAAAGAGCTTAGCACTTGCTTGGTTTGTTATTGTATTTTGTGCTTTTGGATTGACGGCTTGTCAACCTGTTAAGCAAAAACCAATACCATCGGTCCTTAAAATGGCTGTTGGCAAGCCCGTCACTAAGGGCTCAGCGCTAGTGTTTCCAAAAGATCATGGAATTCATGCTAAACAAGGAATTGAATGGTGGTACTTAACGGCTAATTTGCAAAGCGACACCGGTGAAACATTCGGTGTTCAATGGACATTATTTCGCACGTCGATGCCGAGTGATGTTGAATCACAATGGTGGGATAACAATCTTTATTTTGCCCATTTTGCGTTGCAGCATAAACAAGAGCATGTCGCGTTTGAGCGCTTTTCACGAGCGAGCCAAGCTACTGTGACTAGCTCGCCTTTTAGTGCCACTATTGATAGCTGGCAATTGAGCAGTATTAATGACGAGTTTTTGCCACTCAATCTTATTGCCACACATGAAAACTACCAAATAGCATTAACATTAAAAGACAGTCCGAGAATACTACATGGCGACAACGGTTATAGCCAAAAAACACAAAGTGGTCATGCATCATATTACTTTAGTTATCCATTTTTAAAGGGGGAGGGAAGTTTAACTTTTGCTGGGAAAACCTACAAAGTAACCGGAAATGTGTGGTACGACAGAGAATGGTCAGCGAGTTTACTTGATAAGGATCAATTGGGTTGGGACTGGTTCAGTCTGGTCGACACTCAATCTGGTAGTCAATCAAAAAGAAAAGGACTTATGCTGTTTTGTATTCGTGGAGATGGTAATCGTTATAATTATTGTAGCGGTACGCGCATCGCGCCTAATGGTGATACAACCACTATATCAAAAGACGATATTAAGCTCTCTGTCATTGAAACAGTAACATTAGGTAATCGTGACTACCCGAGCAAGTGGCAGGTTAAATTATCGAATACTCCAGCGATTGTTATTGAAAGTATCACTCAAGACTCGCGCAATCAATTAACTATTCCATATTGGGAAGGCCGCGTAAAAGCAAGCGGTGGTTTTAATGGGAAAGGCTATGCTGAAGTCACTGGATACTAATTAAACTCTATGTATGAGAGGTAAGTTAACATGTTCACAAAGACTTCACTTCACCTAAAAAGATGACATTTCAATTGTTACTCTATTAATGCCAACTTACTTCGTAAAGATTCAAGCTCAATATGAGATTGTGCTTTGGCTAATTTTATTGCCCTGACATAAGTCTTTTGGGCACTCTCTGCTTGTTTGTCTGCCACATAAGTTTGTGCCAAACTTGCCAAAGTTTTAACGGACTGTGGATTTAACAATGCTGTTTTTTGGTAGTAAGCAATGGCTTTGCCTGCTTCACCATGTTTTTGATAAAAGGCCGCGTAACGTAGCATCCAATTTACATGAGTTTTACTTTTGATCTTTTGTTTCATTTGCATCAATTGTTCAAAAAATGGCAGGTTGTTTTCTTCCATTGCAATTCTTAACAATGACCACAAACCACCAGCATCTATCTCACTTGAACCACCATAACGCAGTGATTTTTTTGCATAATAAGCGTTCACATAGTCCATTCCGCCTTTTGCTCTGAAGTCAGCTGCATTATCAAAGCGCATATTCTTGAATGCGGCGTGCTGTACAATCAAGCCTTTTGGCAAGGTTGAAAACAGGCTCAACTGGTGTTCAACCATTACATCACTTTTTGTTGAGGCAACATGAAAATCCCATACCAACCCCTCAATCGATGCTGCCTTGAGCTGGCTAGTCAGTGATTTAACAACGTTATCATAACCAAACTCGCCATCGGTTACGCCTAGATAGAGGTATTTTTCATTGTTTGGCCGTGATAGAACTTCCTCCTTAAGGGCTGTAAAGTCTAATTGGTAGTCATCGTTTAAATAAGGCGTAGCAGCGATGTAACCTTCAAATAAATCAGGTCGTTTGATTAATGCATGAACGGTAAAGCCCGCGCCCTTTTGCCATCCCGCTAATGTCCTGCGGGCATTGGTTCTAAACTGGCTATCAACAAATGGCATGACCTCTTTTTCAATAAATGTTAAAAATCGATCGGCTTCTGATAAACCCACTTCAAGATGACGCCCCTGTGTATGAACATCAATAGCAACAATAATTGAAGGGGGGATACGTTTTACGTCGTTAAGCCTCTCAGCCAGAGCAGCACCAAAAGTGAAGAACTTTTTTCCGTCCAGCAGATAGATGACCGAGTATCGTTTTTCACTGTGTTCATAGCCTTGTGGCAAGGACACCGAAATTCTCTGTGTTTTGTTGAGTACTTTCGATGGTATTGTGTAGCTTTTGCCAATCGTAATGTTCTGTTGGTTTTTTACCGGAATTTTCATTCCAGCAAGTACTGTGGAATTGATGTTCAAGAGGGTAATAACTAGCATGAATAATTTGACAGGGGCCATTAAAGGGGTCCTTTTGGATTATCTTAGATAGAGTGGTTAGGGCGTTTATTTTTATGCTCAAAAAACGATGAATTTTATCGGGCTGCTTTATGAAATCCAACATTCCCAGATTTTCAGTGGGGATTATGAGTAATATAAACATCATATTCGGAGCCGTCAATCCATAGTACTGAAGTGAAACGCCTTCTCATGTGACAGATATAAATCCGTGAACCATCAATAATACCCAATATTTTCAGTTTTAAGTCTATTTCATTCGTTTATTTCGAATCCAGTAAAAAAGAACAAACGCTGGCTATATTTGAATCATCTGCTATTGAACAAATGACTAAGTTATTGATTTTTATGTTTTCAGCTGAAAATCAGCTATTTTTCAGATTAAAATCATGTATTAATTTTGGTAAAAATTCAAACTAGTTATTCGAAATCAATGGCTTATTTAAGAACAAGTCGAAAAGAAAATTTAATAGGAAAATAATGAATCCACTAACAAGATTATTTGTTGTATTTGCACTGTTCAGTATCAGTTTTGTTAATCATGCTAATACCTCGACCGAAAACAATAAACAGCCACTAACCTCATCAAAACCAATAACCTATGCTCAACAAATCACATTTCACTCAAAGTTGCTGGGCAAATCTCAAGTCATGAATGTATATTTGCCGGAAGGTTTTGAGCAGGCTTCTTCGTACCATACCTACCCGGTCATTTTTATAAGCGACTACCATGGCACCCGTTTTTTTCATCCCCTAACGGGGATCGTTAAGCATCTGAGTGATGTCAATCGCATGCCAAATTCTATTGTGGTTAGTTTAAATGATACTCATGCACCAGAAATTTATGTTAATGGTATGTGGGGCGGTTTAGAGACTAATGGCGTTTGGGCCGGTATAGAGAAATTTGATAAGTATGGGCAACCAGATTTATATATACGCCATTTGGAAGAGGAAGTTTTTCCTTTTCTAAAAAAGAATTTTCGCGCTAACAATCATAGAACCATTATTGGTGTTTCTGGCAGTGCAGTCTTCCCTTTAAATACCTTTGTAAAATACCCACAAATTTTTAATAATTATTTATTTATGGCAAGCAGTGACATGATAGGTATGGGATTAAAAAAAGGTCATACTTTTATAGAAGCGATGGCAGAAAGCCTAAATAAAGGGCCAGGAAAAAGGGAGTTCCTTTATTTTGCCGATGCGGATTCTGATTTTATTTATCGACATGCGCCTCCACAACAAGGGTTAGATAAATTAAACAATTTAAAAAAATTAAAGGATGAATTATCTGTTTTTAAGAACGAAGACTTCACCTTTACCATTGAAACTATAGCTAACGAAAGCCACTATGGTGCTTTTCTTAAAACGATGCGCTCTGCATTTGAGCAAATGTACCCGGAGAAGTTATGGGCCACTGAAATGCGTGATCTAATAAAGCAGCCAGGGGATGCTATGGTCAATATTGATAACTTCTATCACACTTTATCCGAGAGATATGGTTTTAAAATCATACCCAAGGCTAATAGCTTGTCTATTGCGTCGAGACTTTTGCGTGAGGGGCGTCCTAATGAAGCGATTTCCGTCGCACAACGCTGGAGTTTATATCTGCCAAAATCTATACCTGCATTATTTACTTGGGCCCAATCTTTGGAACAGTCGACACAATACAAGCAAGCACTAAAAAAATATCAGCAGCTAATGTTATTGGCTAAAGAACAGAAAAGTAAGCGCTTGCCGGAGTTCAAATTGGCGATGGAAAATATGCAAAATAAAATAAAATAAAATAAAATAAAATAGTTTGAGGGAATAAAGTATGACAATTAGAACTTGTTCCCAAACATTTCAAACGATAAAGCTTACTAAATCAATCAAGCATATCTAGTGAAGCTATATGCAACGGCTGCAGTCAACGCGACTGCGCATGTTTTAAATGCTTAGGTGTACCGCTTGCCTTTGCTCATAAACATAACCGTTATTCAAAGGTAGAAAACTAAAATTTTTCATTTATTTGAAAACCCTCCAAAGCGCTGATATTACTTTTTTGTATTCATCAAATCTCCAAACTCTCGATAGCAGAGAAAGTATGAGCATAAACGAGTGTCCATTCATCGATTAATGGACAGTCTCGGACACGGACAGTGTCCGTTCGGACACTGATTTAAATCGTCACAAAATAAAAGCTTTAAATTACAGTTGGTTAAGTGTTTATTTAACTTGGCACTGTTTCTGCTCTATATCTATTAATAATTTATTTAACCGATGATATTTATGATTGCAGATACCGACAGCCAAGACGAAACGATTAGTGTCGTTAAAAAAACATTGCCAATAAAACTTATTTTTTCTTTAGTTATTTCGATTTTAATCGTTTTCTCAATGCGCTCTTCTATTAGTCAATGGTATTCATCTATCCCTAACGTCGAAGTAAATACGTTAACTATTGCACCGGTTATTCGTGGAGATCTCATTCGAGATGTATCGGTATCAGGTAAAGCTGTTGCAGCCAAAGCACCTCAGTTATATAGCACTGAGGTTGGAAAAATCACTTTGCTCGTTAAGCCTGGTGAGGCTGTTAGCCAAAACCAATTAGTTGCCATTCTCGAAAGCCCAGAGCTTAACGCTTTGATCAAACAACAAGAGTCAACTTTAGATCAACTCAACATTAACGCCAACAGAGGTAATTTAGAAGACAAAGAAGCGCAACTCGATTTAGAAAGTAATATGAATGCTGCGCAGTCAAATTTGAATGTTGCAAAGCGCGAAAGACAGCGTGCTGAAATAGCCTATGACAAGCAAATTATTAGCGAAGTTGACTGGCTGAAAAGCCAAGACGTATTAAGCGATGCTGAGCGATTTTTTCAACACGCAACAAAGCGGGTTATATTAGCGGAAGAGCGCATGACCTTTGAGAAGCAATATCGTCAGTTTTTGGTAGAAAAACAACAGTTAATTTTAGATGAGCTTAAACGTCGTCATCAATCATTAGAAATTAAAGCGCCTGTTACCGGAGTTGTAGGAAATTGGTTAGTTGCTCAACAAAATTCAGTTGCCGCTAACACTGCCATTATGACCATTGTCGATTTATCACAATACGAAGCGGAGCTGAGTGTGCCGGAATTTTATGCCGATGATTTAACCCTTGGACTTAGCGTGGCAATGCAAATTGCGGGTACGGGGGTTCTCGGCGAAATTATCGCAATATCACCTGAAATAAAGGGAAATCAGGTTAAAGTACGTGCCAAAATTGTTTCGAAAAATAGTATTCAATTAAGACAAAATCAACGCATTAATGCGCGTATCGAATTTGAAAAGAAAAGTGATGTATTAATGCTTAAACGTGGCGGATTTATGGGGTCGTTCGCGGGGAAATTTGCCTTTAAAAAACTTGATAACAATACCGCTCAAAAAATTGAAATCTCTACAGGGATCAATAGTGTTGATTATATTGAACTGATATCAGGCGTTGTAGAAGGTGATGAAATTATAATTTCAGACTACCAACAATTTAATTATGCAGAGCAAATACATATTAGCGATTAATGCGCTGTTACTAAAATCAAAACTTTTTGTCATCAATAAAATATTGGTACAAAGGTTCATAGGAAATACTTATGCTTAAAATGAACAATGTTTCACGTATCTACAGAAATGACACCATTCAAACTCATGCCCTACGAGATTTTTCATTAGAGGTTGAGTCTGGCGAATTTGTTGCTGTTACCGGGCCTTCTGGTTCAGGTAAATCGACTTTCCTTAATGTGGCAGGATTACTCGATGGTTTTGACCAAGGAGAATATAAACTTGATGGGATCAGTGTTCACGGCTTAAAAGACAATGAACTCTCAAAGCTTAGAAATGAAAAAATAGGGTTTATTTTTCAAAGTTATAACTTAATTCCGGACTACAGTATTTTTGACAATGTTGATATGCCACTGCGATACCGAGGCTTTTCTTCAGCAGAGCGTAAACGTCGTGTAAAACAGGCACTAGAGAAAGTCGGGCTAGCATCTCGAGCAAACTATTTACCAAGCCAGTTGTCTGGCGGACAACAACAACGTGTGGCCATTGCTAGAGCTTTAGCTGGTGAGCCGAAAATATTATTAGCAGATGAACCAACAGGTAACTTAGATTCATTAATGGCTCGTCAAGTAATGGAGTTGCTGCATAAGTTAAATCAAGAAGGTACGACTATTATTATGGTGACTCATGATCCAGACCAAGCAAGAGAAGTGAGTCGGAACATTCAAATTGTTGATGGAGAAATTTCAGATTTTAGAATTTATGCGCCTTTACAATCGTTAGAAATAGACCCCGTGCAACCGACTGAAGCATCATTGAAAAGCAATAAAGAGCAGGAGCCGGTTGATGCTTAGATACAATTTAAAATTAGCGCTGCAAAGCTTTAAACGTGCGCCATCACTCTATTTTTTGGTGCTGTTAACATTATCTGTCGGTGTGGGGCTTTTATCTGCTAACTTAGCGCTAGTTAACGCGATGGCCGGTGATCCTATACCTGAAAAGAGTGATCAACTATTTCATGTAAGTTTGAATACTTGGCCTACTGATCGACCTCCAGCAGAACCCTTACATATATTAAGGTATCGAGATGCGAAGAAAATTTTTGAGTCAGATATTCCAAAACATAGTGCTGTTTTTTATGCCTCAGGTGTTTATGCCAGAGATTCAAAATCAAACAGCCTGCAACGATTTGATTCAAGCGTAAGAGCAACAACATCAGGTTTTTTTGCTTTAACAA
>Ga0209395_1000443_pt1 | contig 61362 bp, 48 predicted proteins | sample GOMGulsemesocosm_3_FD_184635 | JGI IMG/M metagenome (GOLD analysis project Ga0209395, IMG submission 184635) | Methane-oxidizing microbial communities from mesocosms in the Gulf of Mexico - GOM9D Gulf of Mexico (SPAdes) (version 2) | ecosystem: Environmental > Aquatic > Marine > Cold seeps...
GCTGGTTAGGTGGCAATACGACATTACCCTATCAATATACAAATGAGCCTAACGATCATTTTATGCAAATGGCAACTAATTTATCCAGTCTAAATGGTCAAGCATTTGTCTTAGGGCGACGTATTCATCACACCTCTTTTGTCGACGGTAAACACGATGAAGACCCTGCTAATGGTATTTTTTCAGAAATGATTGGCAAATCGGGCACGCATTTTGTCAATCAGAGTTGCGCAAGTTGTCACGAACGTAATGGACGGGCAGCTCCTGCACCTATAGGTGAGCCATTAGATAAATGGGTTTTTAAAATAGCCGATGCTAATGGTGATCCTGATGCTCAGCGTGGTGCAGTTTTACAACCATCAAATATAGGTAATGTGCAAAACGAAGGAACCGTCGCTATCGAGTCATGGACCGAGGTTAATGGACTGCGTTCTCCTAATTACACGTTTTCAACAGGTACACCAGAAAAATTCTCAGCACGCATAGCCCCACAACTTGTCGGATTAGGCTTATTAGAAGCTATTCCTGAAGAGACTATTTTAGCGATGGCTGATGTTAATGATGAGGTTGCTCCCTTTGGCATTTCAGGTAAAGCGCAAAGTGTTATAGATCCAGTAACCCAGGAAATTCGACTAGGACGTTTTGGTTGGAAAGCCTCAACATCGAGTATAAAACATCAGGTAGCTGCAGCATTTAATACCGATATGGGCGTGATGACCTCTGTTCTGCCATCACCTGATTGTGGGTCAGAACAACTAGCAAGAGATGAATGTGGACATGATCAAGCTGAAATTAGTGACGAACACCTAAATAACTTAGTGAAATATATCGCTTTGTTGGGTGTACGAGCGCAACGAGACCTTGATGATCCTCAAGTACAACAAGGGCAAGCATTGTTCTCAAGTATTGGTTGTGTGGATTGTCATAGCGAGACATTACAAACCAGTATCTACCATCCGTTTAGCGAATTAAGAGATCAAATTATTCATCCTTATACCGACTTATTGTTACATGATATGGGTGAAGGTCTTGCTGACAATTTGGGAGAAGGTAATGCCACAGGCACTGAATGGCGCACAACGCCATTATGGGGTATAGGATTGTCAGCTTGTGTTACCGGAGGTGTGGTAAATCCCGTTGGTGGTCAAGGAAATGAAGTTTGTACGCCCGAGCATACTTATTTACATGACGGCCGAGCCAGAACCATTGATGAAGCGATCCTTTGGCATGGTGGAGAATCAGAAGCTTCTAAAGTCAAATACGAAGCACTTTCTGAAGACGAAGAAGCGGCGCTACTCGCTTTTTTGAAATCGTTATAATTTATCAAATCATTGAGTCGATAACTGATTGACTGAATGATTTAATATAAGAAGATAAGAGATAAAAAATGAAAGAATATAAAGAATATAAACTGACCGCTATTTTAGCCTTAATGAAACATCTCACCAAAAATATTCGTTTGTTTTTAATTACTCTACTGAGTTCATTCACTTTTCTAATAACCACACCGAGTATGGCGGGTTGGGAAGTTAACTACATTGATACTTTTTCAGGTGATGGTGTTAATTGGCAAAACTGGACAGCTCAAGTAGATGCTAATTTCAATAATGAAGTGCAATGTTATACCGATGACGATAGTTCCGTTAATAAAAATTTTGATGTTTCTGATGGCACGCTCAAAATAATCGCAAGAAAACAGCAAACTAATTGTGCTGGTTTAAATAACCAATCAAGAAATTGGACCTCAGGTCGAATTAACGGCAAAGATAAACGTGAATTTTTGTACGGAAGAATAGAATCAAGAATTCGTTTTCATAACCTCGAAGGTGGCACATGGCCGGCCTTTTGGATGTTAGAAAATCGTATTGCTGAAAGTCCGCGTAAAAATGATGATGACTTTTCTCACTGGCCAAACCCAGGTGCTGGCGAGATTGATGTATGGGAATGGTTTGCAAATAGTCCGAGCACTTATATCACCAATTTTTTCAATACCGGGGGCAGTGCATGCGGAAATGAAGTTAGATTCTCTTACCCTAACGGCGCTAATGATGTACTCAGTTGGCATGATTACGCGATTGAATGGGATGAAAATAATATTTCATTTTATATGGACGATACGCTGGTAACTTCACATAATGTGACGAACTGTCCACAATATAAAGAGCCGATGTTTGTTTTACTCAACGTCGCTATGGGTGGAAATTTAGGTGGCGCCATAGACCCAAGTCTCAGTAAAGTAACCATGGAGGTTGATTATTTAGCCCATTGCACCTCAACTAATCAAAATAATGCCAATCGCTGTAATGAAAATACGCCAAGCGTGTATGCCGATGATGATAATGACGGCATTGCAAATAATCTTGATAATTGTCCTAATACACAATCTGGAGAGGTAGTTGATGAAAATGGCTGTGTGGAAAATATAGTGAATATTTCTCCTCAGGTTTCTTTATCAATGACCCAAAATAGTGTGCTTGTTTCATCCATTGATATTCATGGTGGTTTAGTCGAAATATCAGCAAATGCTACTGATGAAAACACTCAGGATAACCTTTCCTATATTTGGTTAATACCGGGTGCTATCCCATCAACGACTATTGACGGTGGAATTGTGAGTTTTGATCCTTCTTCCATGATAGGAGGTGGATCACATAAAATTGATTTGACTGTGAATGACAACGGAAATCCAATACTTTCAGTGAGCAGCAGTATTCAATTCACTGTTAATGAAATCCAGATTGACTCTGATGATGATAAAAACACCCAGAGTAGCGGAGGCTCGTTTAGCTATCTAATATTGTTATTACTTATGCAGTTAAGCCTTAAAAAATGGCATTTTAGATTACGTTAAAGGCGAAACTTTTTGCAGCGGACACTTTATTAATTATTAGATTAATGTGTCCGTGTTGATTGAATTGGCTTTGGTGTTAGAATCAAAGATTGCACTTTATGGACAACATTCTTTATGGAACACACTCTTAGTTTAAATGAAGCCAAAAAAGCGATTTTATTAAGCCAAGGTATTCATAAGGAGCATAAATTAGGGAGGGGAAAAGCTGCTACATATAAAGCCTTAGCATCCATTAATTATGTACAAATTGATTCTATATCTGTGGTAGAACGCGCTCATCATCATAGCCTGTGGAATCGCGCAGAAAATTATGATCCTATTCATATTGAACAACTGCTAGAAGATAAACAAGTTTTTGAATATTGGTCGCACGCCGCAGCCTATTTACCCATGGCAGATTACCGTTTTAGCTTACCAAGAAAGAACGCTTTTGCTAAAGGAGATGAGCACTGGTTTAAAAAAGACAAAAAAAGTATGTCATTTGTTTTGCAGCGAATTAAGGCGGAAGGTCCGTTGCAAGCTAAAGATTTTAAAGATTCTAGAAAAAATAAAACGGGTTGGTGGGACTGGAAACCTGCAAAAGTAGCACTCGAACAACTCTTCATGGAAGGTAAGCTGATGGCACTTAAAAGGCAGGGATTTCAAAAAGTGTACGATCTTACTGAACGTGTACTTCCTGCAACTGTTGATACGAGTACCCCCAGTGAAGCGGAATACTTTCAACATTTAGTCATTAATTATTTGAGTGCAAATGCCATTGGAACATATCAGCAAATAACTTATTTACTGAAAGGGCTAAAATCCCCGGTAAAAAACTATTGCATGGAAATGATTGAAAAGGGTTTGTTAATTACGGTGAATGTCGAAAATCAATCATACTTTGCTTTACCTAACGTTCATGACCTATTAAAAACAAAGTTGAGCCGGCATAAAGTGAAAATCCTTTCACCTTTTGACAATCTAGTAATACAGCGCAAGAGAACCAAAGCATTTTTTAATTATGATTATCAAATTGAGTGTTATGTTCCTGCTGATAAAAGAAAGTTCGGATATTTCAGCCTGCCACTTTTATGGGGCAGTACGTTTTCAGGAAGAATGGATGTAAAGATGGACAGAAAGTCAAAAGTTCTGAATGTTCTTCATCTACATATTGAAACAAACAAAGCCGATGAATTTATCATTGATTTGAAAAAATCTCTCGATAAATTTTTAGCCTTTAACAATGGCAAAAGTATCAATGTTCACAAAATAACGAGTGGCAGCCAAGTTTTAACCCATAATAGGGTGAATAATTTTACTTCAACATTAATAGCGTAAATTATTTAATTCATGTTGTTGATGTTTATACGGTAGGTGGTTACCTAAGTCGAAAAGAACGAGTCACCGTATTAAGACGACTCTATTGAACGCACGAAAGGTAAGATTTATTTAATTAACGTTACGCTTTCAAAACCGGTAACCAAAATATTTGCAACGGGTAGAACAGTTTTTAACTTTTTGTTATACCCTTCAGTTTCCTCGTCTGTTAAATGCATAAAGACGACTTTATTGGCTTTTATGCGTTTAATAAAGTCTAAGCCTCCGTCCTCCTCAGGGATCCATGAAGGCAGCAATGCCACATCAATATTCATACTCGCCAGTTTTTCAATATCTATCTCAGAAGATGTAAAGTCTCCGTCACCAATATGGATTATTTTCCAGTCGTTCACTTCAATTAAGTACGCATAGTTTGGAAACTCTTTATGAAACCTGACCTTTAAACTTGCTGGAGCATCAGGGGCAAAAACCCCCACATGAGGAAAGTTCAATGCAGTAATGGAAATGTTTTTGTGATCTAATTGTTTTTCTGAAAATCCAGTCAATCGCGAGGCATGTAACTGCTTGTTTTCAATCTTACCCGCTAATTCAGTCGTCACTGATAAAGGTGCTACTAGAATCGTTTCTGCGTGGTTTTGTAAAAATTTTAGAGCACGATCCGCCGTATAATGATCTGAATGAGAATGAGTCACTAACGCTATGTCCGCATTTTTGTTATTTAATCGCTTAAACTCTGTATCGTTTAAATAGTTATAATACTTATTAGTGTTAAACAGTGCGTCTATTAATATGGCGTTCTTATCAGATACTATTCTAACTCCCGCATTTGCTACATGTTCAATGGTTAGCTCAGATGCATAAGACAAATGTGTCAAACTGAGTATTGATATGAATATAACATTCATCTTCATTAGTGTGCTTTTCATTTTTATCGCCTTTGTTATTTTTCTTTGTCTTAACGGGGCACAAACAAACTTTGATTATGCCTATTGAACTATTGCTTCCCCCTACGTTTATATGTTTTTCAACCGTCTTAATTTTTGTTCAAAAGTGCCGGTATTCTCATCATTTTTACTTTTTGCGATAGCAATTGCTTTTTCCACTGTCTTAATTGCTTCAGGAATTTTTTTCGCTGTTTCATAAGCATCTGACAAACTGTCATAGGCATTCATTGAATCAGGTTTTGCTTGAGTGATGCGTTCGAATAATGTTATCGCTTCTTGAATTCTTTGTTGGTTCAATAAGCTATAACCATAGGTATTCAAGTCACTTTCTTGCTGAGCCGATACTGCTTTACTGAAAATATTTGTCAAAAGTTGTTGCAGTTTTAAGCGGTGCTTACTCGCTTGTTCAAGTTTTTGGTTTTCATGAGAAAGTGTTGCTAATCGGTCTAAAACACTTACGGAATTCGGCATAGCTTTCGCTAAATGTTGCAAAAGTAAAATAGCGGAGGCGTTGTCGTTATTACGCTGAAAATGACTGATTGCGCGGTTAGCGTTATAAACTTTGTTTGGCGATATCCAAAGTGGCCATAAGGCAAAAGCTTGGTCAAATCTTTTGGCTATCAGTTGATGATAAATAACCATAAAAATAGCATCTTGAAATTGCTTGTCACTCGTTTCAACTTGGTATTTTTTAGCTCTTTCTTCATAATGATTAAGTAGTGTTTTATGGTCGAAATTTGAGGATAATATTTGCTTTTTAGTGGGGTGTCGATAATCTGCAAAGTGATTTCTTAATCCACTGTTAAGCGCTGGGTAATATACTGAGCCATGTGACTCGGTTGGAAACACGTCAAGACTAATATTAACCATTTTCCCCGCTGAACTTATGATGCTTTTTCGCAGCGCATCGGTTTCAGACAACATAACGTCACCCCCTAAAATTATTTGCAAATCGCTATTTTTAATCGAAATGTTCTGATAGTTTTTTTCAGCACTTTCAAATGCCCTGTTTGGCAAAATTGGTTCTATTGCGATGTAGCTATTAAACGTGTCGGCGCTATTGGGTAGGGTATTGATAACGAATGTTGCAGAATAAGATTGGCCAATCAAAATATTATTGTTAATCGTACGGTAATTATCGTTAATATGGTTTGATAACTCTTTGGTTAAATAGTTTCTGAACGGTTGAGGGTTACGAGAGACATTACTGAACCATTGATTTCTTTTAAAGGGTATACCGACAATAATACTTTCTGGAATATCACCGTGTTGCATTAATCGTTCGATTTGAGTAACAGAATGAAAATAAAGATTTTTCATATAAGTTAAGGTTTCGTTATTAGCATCAAGTAAGTAAATCACCGGATAATTGCGTTTTGTTTTTTCGTAATTTTCAGGTAATCGAATAAAAAAATTTCGTTGTTCCTTTAGGTTTTCGGAATAAAACGTGATCTCTTCACCTAAGCTAACTTTTATTTGTGGTACTTGGTTACGAGTCATATCGTTAGCGAAAACAACCTGATTAATGAACAATATCGGCAACAGTATTAAGTGCGCCATGATCCGCGTGAATGTTTTAGTTTTAGCTAAACTTACTAACGATAATTGTGTAAATACTTTTTTCATATCATCTCTTCATTTAATGAGGGCTTATTACTTAACGGCATACATGAATATGGTTGGTATACGCTTGTGTTTGTATTGTGCCTAAAGTTAGAAAGAAAACGCTACAGATTAGCTGATAAAAAGCTGATGGTTAACTGATGAACTCTATTCATACCTATATACTTACATTAGTGCGCATGTAGGTTTAGGATTAAATTGATTGTTTACAGTGCTTTAAATGATTATTTGTATGTGATTGTGTTATGGTCTGTGTAAGAATAAAATACAAATGACATATCCACAGTTGCCAGTAAAAAGAATACTCAAAGGCTAAATCGATAACGATTTCAAAAAATTATTTTGTGATATTGGGAACTAAAGGACCGTAATGAGTAATTTTACAAAAGGATGTATTGAATTAGCTACCCATGATAGTTATTTGAAACATCCGGCTTTTAATATAAAACAACAGAGTTTAATATTTAGACTCTGTTTATTTTTACTTTTTAGTGTTATTGCATTCCATGCAGTATCTTCCAATATCAATGAAGATGTCGATTTTGTTGCCTTGAATAATATAGACTTTATTCACTATAAAGCTGAACTAGCAGCCGACTTTCAGGCTAAATCTATCGCAGGAAAAGTCAGTATTGAATTTGTACCAAAAGTACAAAATGTAACAACACTTACTTTCTCAGCTAAATACAAAACCATACATTCGTTAAAAATTAATAATATTCAAACAAGTCATCATGTTAACAATGATGATTTAGTTATAACGTTTAAAGCACCGCTCCTCATAAACAATAGTTATACTCTACGTATTGAATATCGATCACTGCCTCAACGGGGTATGAAGTTTTATGATGACCATCTATTTACGGTTTACCATACAAAAAATTGGCTAGTCTCACATAATTCAATCGAAGATAAGGCTAGCTTTGAGCTATTACTTACTCACAACGCAGCGTTAACCTCAACAGGCAATGGCAAATTGATATCTCAACAAAGAAAGTCAGATAATCAAGTTCTCTCGCATTGGTTACAAGACTCCCCGATACCTATTTATACTTTTGGCTTTGCTCTGGGAGCATTTGAGGAAGTGAAAGCCATACACAAACATTCAAGTTTATCTTACCTCTATCGTAAAGCCGAGACCTCGGGTTTAACAGCTAAAAGCATTAATAAAGTATTTATTGATGTGCCTAACATGATTGATTTTTTTGAAGAAAAATCAGGTTTTGATCTACCTAATGAATCCTATCAATATGTTGTCGTTGAAGGTTATATGGCACAAGAAGCTGCAGGCTTTAGCTTAGTGGGCGAGAAGTATGCCCATACCGTGCTAGAAGATAACAATGAAAATTGGTTTATTGCGCATGAATTAGCTCATGAATGGTGGGGCAATAGTATTACTTGCGCTAATTTCTCACATTTCTGGCTAAACGAAGGTTTAGTGCAGTTTTTAGTGGCGGCATATAAACAACAGTTGTTTGGTGAGGCAGCCTATAAAAAGGAAATAGGTGTCGCTATTGCGAGAGTTAACCGAGCCGTTCAAAAAGGTAAAGTATCACCTGTGGCATTTAAGCATCAGATCAAAGAAGAAAATTTAAATAGAACGATGGTATACAGTAAAGGCGCACTCATTTTTTATATGTTACGTAAGAAACTTGGCGACGATCTATTCTGGCGTGCATTAAAAACTTATAGTATGGAAAATAGGCGAGGATCAGTCACGACTAATGATTTAAAAGTGGTATTTGAAAAAGTAAGTGAGCAAGAGTTAACGTCTTTTTTTGAACGCTGGGTCTATGGAAATGAAATACCAGACTTGAGTTTATAAACAATTAAATAGTCTGCGAACAGATCAGCATTATAATGAACTATGATGTTGAGGAGGTTATCCATTTTACTAAAATATGTTGCCAAAGGTTTTGTCCGTTATGTATAGCCTTTAGCTTTTGGTTTAGGCAAGAAAATACAATGTTATTTTGGCAATTAATAATACAATAAGTACAAAAGCTATATTCAATACCAGCTCATTCTCGAGTAAATTTTTTGATGATTTCATAAAACCTCTCTGATTATTTAAATAAGTCTACTAAAATGCGTTTAAAAAAAGGCTTACAACAAATACTGCAAGCCTTTATATTTTACTCAATATATAATTTTTATGACGTTAAAAGTTAATTTACGACAACACTGATATCGTCTAAGTAAACATTGCCAGCTTCTCCACCCATATCAAACAATACGCGGCTGTTATCGTCACCAGCATCAGGTATCATCGTATAAGTGTAAGTGGCCCAATCTGTTGTTAACGTTACAATTTCAGTCGTTGCTGTCCATGGATCATGGTTAAAACCAAGACCTGCAACAATGGTACGACCAACTTCTGCTTTTGCTTTAAAGGTAAACGTATAAGATTGACCTGCAACAAGTGTCATCACTTGACTTAAGTTGACAGCCCATACGTCACCTGGTGCTGTAACAATTGCCTCTAAAACGTTGTTGCCCGCTTCGTCGATAACATTCTGGCCAACCCAATTATTAGCACCATCATCAAAACCACCATTAAGCACTAAATCGGTACCCGCGGTTGGTCCAGTTGGTTCAGGTGTAACAACATCACCTTGTTCTGTAAACATGATGTTATCTAGATAGTTCATGGTGTTTTGGCTTCTAGCAGGTGTTTTATCTGGGAATATTGCCAAAGCGCCAATGTTACCTGTTTCAGCTAGACCAACCCAATGACAAGTATCAAATGTTAACGTTTCCCATTGGTTGACAACGGTATTAGTTACACCTACTGTGCCATGAGAACCCCACATTATACCATCGTCATTAACGCCATTATTTTGTTGGAATTTGATATGAGTTTCACTAATCGTGTCTTTGTAAACATCAACTTTAACAACACAGTTCGATGCATCTAAAGCAAAACTAGTAATACCTTGAGTTAGTGCGCCAACCCACTCGCCATCACCTTGAAGAATATCAAACAAAGCCGCTTTAGTAGATGTGTTAATGCCATCAGTTTTAGGGTTAGCCACATATTGTACTGGGGCAGTATCAAACGATTCCCAAGTTAATTGATCACCTTCAAAGTCAATGCCTACAGCAGTTGTTGTGGTTGCTCCATCGCCTGAATTCCCTGGTGTGCTTACCTCTGCATCAGTATCAATATTAAATACTACATTATCGACACTAAATTCTGCTCCATCACCTGCAGCCCATGTTGGGAAGATCATAATTAGGTCTACATCTGAAAGCCCTAAAGCAGGAATGTTGAAGGTGTAATGCATCCAAGTATCTAATACTGGAACTTGTCCTTCAGCGCTGTCTTGTAAATTAACCTCTGCAAACCCTTCTGCGCTATCTTCTAGTTTTAATTTCCAATCGGTATCGCCAGCAGTTGGCATTGCAGTAACTTTTAAATCAAACTCTAAAGTAGTCCCTGCCGGCGCATCAAAAGCAACACCATCTACAGCATCTCTCGCATTAAAGCCAACAACGGTATCACCCACTATGTTGAATTGAGTTACCAGACCATGGTCAGCATCATCAGAGATAATCGCAGGAGTTGTACCACCACAACAATCCCAAGCTGCCCAAAGTGGGTTAGCATCTTCTTCATAAACCACTAATGCAGGACCTGAATCAATAACATCAGCTTCAGCAACAGTAATAGTAAATGTTTGCATTGTGTCTTCAGTGCCATCATTCACTGTAAGTGTCATTTCAGTAGCTGCTACATCACCTGAAGCTGGCATACCAGACAATATACCTGTGGCATCATCAAATGTTAACCAAGAGAGCGCTCCTGGAATGGTTGCTGACATAGTAAGTGTGTCGCTATCAGCATCAGTAGCTGTTAGCGTGTAAGAGTATGTTTCACCAACAGTTGCTGCGGTTACGCTGGTACTGGTAATAACGGCGGCATTATTAACTGGAACAGGAACGGTTACCGAAATGGTAAATGATTGAGTAATGTCATCAGTGCCATCACTGACTGTTAATGTAATCGCTGTATCACCTTCATCACTATCTGCTGGTGTACCTGATAAAACACCAGTTGAGGTATCGAAAGATAACCAAGTAGGTAGGTTCGCGGCTGACATGGATAAGGTATCACCATCAGCATCGGCAGCAACTAACGAGTAGCTATAAACCGTACCTGATTCAACGCTTGTTACAGCTGTGCTACTAATTGTAGGGGCTGAATTGACTTTATCATCTGAACTACCTCCACATGCAGACAACGCTAAGCCTAAGCTCAATACGATGATGCTTTTGTTGAATCTATTAATATTTGTTAGCTTATTCATTTGTATCCCCTATAGATTGTACAATTGTTATTATTAATTTATTTGAAGCGCTTTAAATTGTCCTGAAATACAAATCCATATAATAAGGCGCTATACTTTGGTTTTATAAACAGTTCAATACTCTTTAGTGAAGAAACTTACTGGCATTATGAAACGGCCAAATGTGCTCTTCTTATTCGTTTTTCGTGTGTTTTAGCTACATTTAACTGAAACTAGCCGTTGTAAGGCTGAAAATAAAATACATTAATAAGTCACACAAACAATCAGGAATCGATGAGTGGTCCTTTATTTTATGGTCAAGTGGATTATTATTGAATTAGCAGTAAAGTTTGGTGGTAAATTCAACAAACCGAGTTAAAAGTAGTCAGTTGTTCTTAGTGATGGGCCAACCCATATTTATTTATCTTCAAGGGTTTTATTCAATATGTTTTTAGGTATTAATGTTTGTATTTGTATTTGTATTTGTATTTGTAATTTTTAATCAAATAGTTAGGGTGATTTGATTGATGTATGCTTGTATCATCGGGGAGATGTTGATTAACGGAATGTTCTAATCTTTAGGCTTTAACGGTTAAATAATAAAGAAGTTGTAGACGTTCTGAGCTTGTACATTATAGTGCTATTAGTATCAGGAATAGCTTTAATTTTAATGCAAAACTATCTGTTGATGTAAAAATATCGTGAAAAAATACAAACTAAAGTCATCAAAACAAGACAGCTCACCTTGTTTTGTCCATTTCAACTTCTCACTATCCCACCTGACCGTATTTCAATGCTAATTAGTAAATCGTTGTGCTACAAAGATAATCAGTTAAAACATTATTATATTTACGATTGTATTTATATTCACGTGAACTTTTTTATTAAAAAGTCACGGATAAACACCATAAGAATGATTATAAATATTTAATTTGGACATCTCTAGGGGATAAGACATGAAAACTAAAAGCAGTGTTAAATTTAAAACACAAGGCTTGGCCGCAATAATAGGACTAGCAGTAACGCTAGGACTCACTGGTTGTGGTGGCGATTCAGCGACCGATACTAATATAGACAATATTGATCCACAGCAACCAGTTTCTGACTGGGAAATGGTTTGGAACGATGAGTTTGATGGCACTGCCATAAACGCTCAAAACTGGACACATGAAGTTAACTGTGACGGTGGCGGTAACCAAGAAAAGCAATGCTACACCGAAAGTGCTGAAAACTCTTATGTACAGGACGGTATATTAAGTATTGTTGCTTTACCTGCAGAAGAAGGCGCTGCTTTACCATACACATCAGCGCGAATGATGACTCGTTATAAAGCTGACTTTAAATACGGTCGTATGGAAATGCGTGCTAAAGCTCCTTCAGGCCAAGGTAGTTGGCCGGCATTCTGGATGATGCCTACCAATGAAGAATATGGCGAATGGCCACGTTCTGGTGAAATCGATATTTTTGAATCAGTTAACTTAGGTGCAGCAAGAGATGATGGCACAGCAGAAAACCATATTTACGGTACGCTGCATTATGGAAAAAGTTGGCCAGACAATTCTCGCTCTGGACAAGCATATAAACAAGAAAGCGGTGCTAACCCAGCTGATGATTTTCATACTTATGCAGTTGAATGGCAAGAAGGTGAAATTCGTTGGTACATGGATGACTATTTATATGCAACACAGCGTCAATCTGAAGTTAGATACAACAGTAAAGATCAAGCTGTTGGTTTAGCGCATAGAGGTTGGTTCACAGAATACTATGACCAACTTACCGGTGAACTTACTACCTATTGGGCTACTGCTCCTTACGATAAAGAATTTTATTTAGTGCTTAACTTTGCTGTCGGTGGAAGTTGGCCTGAAAATGTAAATGAATTAGGCGTAGATGCTACTGCTTTTGGTGCAGACAACAAATTTGAAATTGACTACGTTCGTGTTTACCAATGTCAGCAAAACACCGATACAGGTAAAGGTTGTGACACAGTGAGAGCCGGTTACGACAGTTTAGAAGATGGTCTTGTTGAAGGTCAAGCGCCAGTTCCAGTACCTCCTAGTGATGGCATAGCTAAAAACTTAGCTATATTTGATGGTACTTTAGACTCGAACTGGGCAGCATGGGATTGTTGTGGTGGTACTTCACCGGCAATTATTGCTGATGCAGACAAAGGTGATGCTGTTCAATTTACCATCGCTGATAATAACGGTACAGTTTTGGGGTTTTCTACTCGAGGTGGCCACTTTCCTGATGACTTTACTGGTGAATCAAAACCATTCGATGCATCTCCTTTAGTTGACCTTAACGGCACATTATCGTTTGATATGAAAGTGGTTTCTGTACCTCCTGCGGCAAGTGCTTGGATACTTAAAGTCGAAGCTGGCGACGGTGGACCTAACACAGGTGATGTAAATTTATCTTCTAGCTTAGAAGGCGTTGAACCCGTTGCTGGTGAATGGCAGACATATACCTTCCCACTTTCAGTTCTTCAAGATGCAGGTTTAGATTTAAGTGCTATTGATGTTGTGATGATATTCCCTGCTTGGGGGACCGGTGAAGGCGCTGAATATTTAGTTGCGAATATGGCTATCTCAGGTGATGTTGGCGGAGCTCCACAATTAGTCGTTTTTACTGATGACGAAAATTCAAGCTGGCCAATGTGGGATTGTTGTGGTGGTTCTACACCGACCGTTGAAATAGATGATGATGCCCATGGTAATGTCGCTGAATTTAGCATTGGAGCACAACCAACAGTAATGGGTTTTATCTCACGTGACGGTAACACCGATACTCCGGCTCCATTTGATGCCTCTTCTATTCTTTCCAATGGTGTAATTCAATTTGAAATGAAAGTAACGGCAATGCCTGGTGATGCTGCTTGGATGTTCAAAGTTGAAGCAGACAATAATGCAAGTTTTGCTGAACTTCCTTTAACTGACAGTGTTGAAGGTGTAGCTCCTAGTACAGACCAATGGCAAACATATACTTTTAACTTATCTGATTTAGCTACTGCTGGCTTAGATGTAAGTGCAATAGATGTTTTAATGATTTTCCCTGCATGGGGGGCGGGTGAAGGTGCAATCTATCGTGTAGACAATGTTAAAATTTATGATCCAACAGCATCGTCAGTAGATAACAATGCGTTATTCACTGAAGCTCCTGCGACAGGTTGGTCATTGTGGGATTGTTGTGGAGGTTCAACACCAACGCTCGAAAATGACGGTACTGAACACGGCATGACAGCTGAATATGTTATTGGCGCACAACCAACGGTTGTTGGCCTGTTTGCTGAAGATGGCGTATTTGTTGATGCATCAAGTATGTTAACAACCGGTGTTGTTACCTTTGACATGAAAGTGATTACACCCCCAAATGATGCTGCAAGTGTCTGGACTTTTAAAATAGAGTCTGATGGAGCGAGTACTTTTGCAGAACTTCCTTTAACTGGAAGTTCTGAAGGACAAGCGCCCACTACAGGCGAGTGGCAAACTTATACATTCCCATTACAAACATTATTTGATGCAGGTTTAGATATAAGCCAGATAGATGTATTAATGTTTTTCCCTGCTTGGGGAACGGGTGAAGGGGCTGTTTTCCGTCTTGACAATGTAATGATAACAGCACCATAACCACGTTATTAAGAAAGGTTAAGCGGCTTTAACTAGCCGCCGTCATTAAACTAATTTTAAGATAGTAGGGTACACATGAAACATTCAATTTTTAATAAAAAACGCTTAGCCGTATGTATATCGGCCATCCTAGCGACAGGAATAAGTAGTCAGCTTTATGCCGCAGAAACTGCAGAAACAGAAAAAGCAATAAGTTCTAAAAAAGAAGCAGCAATAGAAGTCATTGAAGTAACAGGTATCATGAGCAGTTTAACGCGTTCGATGTCGGTAAAAAGAAATACTTCTGGTGTTGTCGATGTTATATCAGCTGAAGATATGGGGAAATTTCCAGATACCAATTTAGCAGAATCATTACAGCGTATTACTGGTGTAACGGTTAGCCGCACAAATGGTGAAGGTAGCCAAATTACTGTTCGTGGTTTTGGTCCAAACTTTAACTTGATTACATTAAATGGCCGTCAAATGCCGGGAACAGGTAATTCTCGTTCTTACAGTTTAGAAAATTTATCTTCTGATGGTGTTAGTGAGCTTATCGTCAATAAAACCGCCCGCGCAGAAAACGCAAGTGGTGGTTTAGGTGCAACAGTAAATATTGTTACCATGAAACCTTTTAATAGCCCAGGTGAGAAATTTGTCTTCTCAGGCAAAGGAATTTATGACTCGTCCAACGTAAAAGGTGATGACATAACTCCTGAGTTCTCTGGCCTATATAGTAATACTTATGCTGAAGATACCTTAGGTTTTTCATTCTCTTTTTCTCATCAACAACGTGATTTTCAGCAGCAATCAGCGAATATTCAAGGATGGCAGTATCAGACAGACGCTCAACTCCCGAGCTTAGATGCAGATAAAATTATTGATAATCGTGATGCTAATGCTGCCGCTGGCGCATTTTTTCCTCGTGATATGAATTACGGCATTGCTAATGTAGAACGTGAAAGAACCAACGCGAATGTTGCGTTTCAATATTCTCCTGTTGAAAGTGTGATACTAACGCTTGATTACACCATGGGAGAATCCATTACCGGTACTAACTCTGTTGGTTGGGGCCAATGGCATGATTACGGTGGTAGCGTTAATGCTTATGAATTAGATGAAAATGGCACGGTTTTGTTCGCTGATATGTCGGGTAATGATGGCTCTTATACAGTAAGTCGCAATACCACCGAAACGAATGAAAGTTCATTAGGTTTTAATGTTGAATGGCAAGCGACTGACGACTTAATTTTATCGTTCGATTATCATAACTCAGAAAATAAAGCTGATAACGGTAAAGATAAAGGCATGAATGCTGCTGGATCATTGGTGTTTGGCTCAAATCAATTGACCACTAAACATTATGATTTTCGAGAAGGTGATATACCACAAGGTACTATCTTCTGGAACAACGGCTCAACAACGCTTGCGCCAAGTGAAATGGACTCGCATTTTAGCCAATTTACTCACAGCCCAGGTAAATCTGAAGTTGATCAACTACAAATTGATGGTTCGTGGGAAAATCCAGATGACTCTGTATTAATGTCAGTTCAATTTGGACTTGCCCGCACCGAGCAAACCATGGGTGGTTCAAGTGCTTGGAGTGGTTTAATTGGTGGTTTCTTGTTTAATCCAAATTATTCGGCTGCTTTCCCTGATGGGATGTTTCAGTACAACACTACCGATGGCTTTTTGGATGAATTTTCAAATGGTGACAACCTTATTGGCGCTGGACATTATTACAGCTTCGATTTTGATGAAGCCGTTGCTCGTTCACAAGCTTTCTTAAATAGTGATGTGTTAGGCGATGATTATTTTGATACAACCGCTTATCGTCGACACCTTGAGCAAGGCTCTTATGGTGAAGGCTATGTAGAAGAAAATACCAACAGTCTTTATATTTCATCTTTATTTGAATTTGAACTAGCTGATTTCCCTGTACAAATGAGCGTTGGTTTACGCTATGAAGAAACTGAAGTGGGCAGTGTTGTTGTGCAAAATGTACCAACTGATGTTTGGTGGCTAAGCGCTTCAGAGTGGCATACCCAATATGCCTCAGGTGAAAATGCTAATTACACAGAATCTGGTGATTATAACGTTTTTTTACCGATGATCGATATTAAAGTTGACATAACCGAAGAACTCGTCGCTCGTGCATCCTGGGGGAAAACTATTTCTCGTGCGCCTCTAGGTAACTTAGCTGGTGGTTTATCTTTGAGTGGAAGTCCTGGCTTGAATGGACGTACTGGTGGGCAAGGTGATACCGACCTAGACCCATATGAGTCTACAAACCTTGATCTTTCATTAGAGTATTACTATGCAGAAGGCAGTTATGCTTCAGTTGGTTACTTCAGAAAAGATGTTAAAAACTTTATCAGTACTCGAGGTACTTCTCTTCAATATGAAGGTATACGCGACATAGCAGCTGGACCTCGTTTTGCACAAGCACTAGCTGATCTTACAGCAGCAGGACTTCCTACAACGGCTGAAGATATTCGTTTGCAAATGATTGCCAATGGCGCAGTTGTTAATGAGCAAGGTTACCTTGCGCCTAATTCCGATGATCCACTAATGAGTTGGGATATCACTCAACCATTTAATACCTCAGAAGATAAAATGGTCGACGGCATTGAAGTAGCGGTTCAACATTTTTTCGGTGAAACTGGCTTTGGTTTTGGTGCCAATGCTACCTTTGTTGATGGAGATGTTGAGTTTGATGTTGATGACATCACTAAAGTTGAAGATATCGCCGATTTAGCTGATCAAACACCGTTAGAAGGTTTAGGTGATTCAGCTAACTTTCAATTGTTTTATGAGAAAGATGGTTTGTCAGTGAAAGTGACTTACGCATGGCGCGACGAGTATCTTATTGGTGTTGGCCAAGGTCAAGGTTCTTCTGATGCTCCACCACAGTTTGCTAAAGAGTTTGGTCAAGTTGATATGAGTGTAAACTACGATGTTGACGAAAACTTTACAGTGTTTTTCGAAGGATTAAACTTGAATAACGAAACCGAACAAGGATATGGCCGTTATGAAGAGCAATTTCTATTTGCTCGTCAATACGGTTCAAGGTACACCTTGGGTGTTCGTTACAGCTTTAAGTAACCAGTCCTTAAGATAATGTTAATTAATAGGCCTATATTGTTTTTCGATATAGGCCTATTTTGTATCTGAGGTGTATGTTTAATCCTTATATTCCCATCATTATTTGAATGGTAATTAATGAAAAATAATTCTATTACAGCCTAATTACATTACTCATGTTAAGCATGTTAAGCATGTTAAGCATGTTAAGCATGTTTTATGTTGGCAACTGACTGAAAAAAATTGAAAAACACTAATAAATAATAAAATAAATACAATTTAGAGAGAGATTTCATGTTAACAACTAAAGAAAAAATAGCTTATGGCTTGGGTGATACCGCCAGTAATATTATTTTCCAAACGGTGATGATGTTCCTGCTGATTTTTTATACCGACGTTGTTGGTATTTCGCCTGCAGTTGTAGGCACAATGTTTTTAGTTGTTCGTCTATTTGACGCCATAACCGACCCGCTTATGGGGGCACTTGCCGATCGAACAAAAACACGTTTTGGACAGTTTAGACCATATTTACTCTGGCTTGCTGTGCCTTTTGGTATTATTTCTATCATGGCATTTACCACCCCCGACTTTACGGGCAACGGCAAAATCATTTACGCCTTTGCAACTTATACCCTGCTGATGATGGCATATACCGCAATTAATATTCCTTATTCTGCGTTAGGTGGTGTATTAACCGCTCAACCTTCTGAGCGTGTATCCGTGCAAACCTACCGTTTTGTCTTGGGTATGTTAGGGGGCTTAATTGTTGCCGCTGGCACTCTGCCTTTAGTGGAATATTTCGGCAATGGAGATAAAGCTAAGGGATATCAGCTCACTATGGTCGCGATGAGCCTTTTAGGCGTTGTGATGTTCTTATTATGTTTTAGTGGAACAAAAGAGCGAGTGTCAGTACCTGAAGGACAGAAAACGTCATTTTTTGAAGATTTAAAATCACTTTGGCAAAATGATCAGTATAGAATTCTGTGTCTTGCGGGTTTGTTTTTACTAACGGGCCAAGTATTAAGAGCAACATTAGCCGTGTACTACGTAAAATATGTGCTTGAACTTGAAGATCAAATTACTTTATTTATGACACTCGGCATGATCGGTAGCATTTTAGGTTGTGCATGTGCTCAATCTCTTGCCAAAAATATCTGTAAAATTAAGGCTTATATCAGTTTACAACTAATCGCAGCATTTATCTGTGTGATCAGTTACTTCGTTCCAAAAGATCAAATTGCTACGGCTTTCGCTTTGTTCTTTTTATGGAGCTTCTTTTTACAAATGGCAACACCATTATTGTGGGCAAAGATGGCCGACACTATTGATTACGGCCACTGGAAAACCGGCGTTCGCATAACTGGAATGGTTTATTCTGCTGTGGTGTTTTTTATCAAATTAGGTGTGGCTTTTGGTGGTGCTTTTGCGGGTTGGTTACTTGCCTATTATGGCTATCAGGCAGACGTTGAACAAACAGAAACGGCTAAAGAAGGTATCTTAATATCATTTACCGTCTATCCCGCTTTAGGTTCAATACTGGTTGCTTGGGTAATGCGTAAATATGTGCTCAATAAAGAAAAAGTCGAAGAAATACATCTAGCGTTGAATTCGAAAGGAGTTTAATACATTTGATAGGGAACATACCAAGTCTATTATAATACTTGGTATGTTTACATTTTAAGGAATGACTCTGCTGTTTATTGTTTTCTTAACGTTGTGAGTCTAATTTGAAGACATTACTTTCTTTGGTGTTCTGTCGACATTAAATAGGCCCCAATGTTTTTCAGCGCCTTCTAAGTTGGTAGGGTTTCCCTTCCAAGGTTCATCGAAGGCTTCAAAAAAGAAAAAGGTAGTGTTGGTTGCTTTTGACCATCGCATGATCTCATTAAAATAACGTTTTTGATTTGCCTCATTCGCCTGTTGAGCAAACTCTTTACCCGTCGTCGCCCATCCACCTTCTAAAATGACTATGGATTTGTTTGGCAACGCCTGATGTACATTTTCTATGTTCTCAATGGTATAAGCTAGCGCTTCTTCAATGGTTTTATTTTCCCATGCAGGATAGGTATGGACACCAATAAAGTCTACTTCTGCAGCCAGAATTGCACCTTCTCTTATCCACCATTCGTAATTTTCAGCAACAGTGACAGGTTGATTAATACTTTGTTTCACTTGACGAACATAACCAATAACGTTGTTTAACGATACCATATGGTCGTTCCAATCAACCAAAGCTTCATTACCGATATTAACGGCAATTACTATATTTGGATATTTTTCAGATAACTTTATGCCGCGCTGAATTTCTAGCATATTTTTAATTCTATTATCAAAGAGTTCTTGTGCAGGAATAGGAAGCTCTAACCAAGCGCAACCTTCGTGATTACTGATTTCAGCGTCTAGCCAAATGCCTAACAATACTTTGATAGGTAATTTATGCTTTTTAATTATTTTTAACGTCGTGGCTGAATTTTCTCCTGAGTCATACAGGCGGATCAAATCTAAATTATGGCGGAGTAGAATCTTTAAATCTTCTAAGATTTCGGCATCAGTAGGGTTGATAGCGCCATTTCCGCGATCTGGATGTTGACCTGCGCGAAAACCAGAATACGCAACTGCCATAGTTTTTCCTTGAAGAAGGCTGGCTGCAGTTTGTTTATATACTGTCTTTGCCTGTACAGATGAAATGAGACAAAAAGCAAGTAACAACATTGAATGACGAATCAAATATTTAAATTTCGTCCGAATGTTGCGGGTTATTTGTTGCGATTTTCGAATAATAGATGTGTTGGATGTGGTCATATGAAACTCTTATTTGTGTAAAATTAATTTATGTACAAAATATATATTTTGGCAGTGGTTACGGTGAAGATGGTTATCTAGAGAAAACAAATGACATGTGATGAATATAAACGCAACAGATAATAGTTCAGGCGGGCTTGATAGGAGGTGAAGCGTATTTTAAGTCATTTATCGCTTTTATAGAAAACAAGAAATCAGCCTTTTGAACACTTATAAAGCCATATGTATAAGTTTCTTCCTTAATCGATATTTACTGGCGTAGCTTGAGTATAAGTGTCGTTTTTACCGCAAGGTTGGTCCCTCTTACCTCGTTTTGATTGCGATACATTCCAGTTCCCTTATTGTTGCTTTCAATATTGCTAATAAGTCATTGCACATAAATCAGTTGCTGATATTAGTTTGGAGCTCCAATAGTATGAAAAATAAATATAGTAAAAACACCTCATTATTGATCTCAGTATTAATATTGATACCGGCACTACTTATCGGCCAACAGTTTATAAATGACGAAGACAATAGTCAGTCTCATGTTCCCAATTCATCTTCTACTGAAAATACCGATGTAGTGTGGGCTGTTAATGTTGGCGGAACTGAGTATGAAGGTGTTGATGGTGTATCTTATCAAGCCGATACAGCGGTATCACCTTTAATTGCAGGTGAAATTGGCAAAATTGAAACGATAAAAGGTTCACAAGATAGTTTTATCTACCAGTCTTTTCGAAGCGGCGACTTAACGATTAAGCAACCGATAGAAAATGGTTTGTACGATATTACTTTTAAATTTGCTGAGCCTGAAGATAATGGCATGAACGCAAGAATCTTTACTGTTTTTGCCGAGCAACAGAAAGTCATTGATCATTTGAATGTACGACTTGCCCGTGATGGAAAACATGCCTCTGCCTTAGCGCGAGCTGTTTATGATGTTGAGGTGAAGGATGGACAGTTAGATATAAATCTTGAAGCCATCGCAGGCCTGCCAATCCTAAACGCAATAATCGTGCGTAAAAAGAATATTATGTCAGATCAATGGGAATTGGTATGGAATGATGAGTTTGATTATGAAGGTAAACCAGACCCCAATAAGTGGAGTTATGATATTTGGCCTGCACGCAAAGTTAATAGTGAAGATCAAACCTACACAGACAGCCTTAAAAACGTTCATGTAAAAGACGGCAATCTCGTGATTACGGCGCATAAAGAAACACTCAATGATGCCCAATATACTTCTGGGCGCATTCATTCGCAAGGCAAAGGTGACTTTCTTTACGGACGTGTTGACGTTCGAGCTAAGCTCCCAGCGGGACAAGGAACTTGGTCAGCTATTTGGATGTTACCCAGTACCCCTTTTAAATATTCTACTACATGTGAAGAAAATGAAGATTGGCAAGGCAGTGCAACGTGTGACGCTTGGCCAAATTCAGGTGAAATAGACATCATGGAGCACGTCGGCTACGACATGCAAACCATTCATGGCACGGTGCATAACAAAGCTTATTATTGGCAGAACTGGGAACAACGTAAAGGCAGCATTGAAGGTCAAAATGTTGAAGATGCTTTTCACGTTTATTCTGTTGAGTGGACGCCAGAAAGTATCACGGTATTTTTTGATAATACCCCTTATTTCTTTTATACCAACGAATCTACTGGCTGGCGTGCTTGGCCTTATGATCATCCTTATCACGTCATTTTAAATCTCGCTATTGGCGGTATGTGGGGAAAATCAGGTGGCCCAATCGACAACCGTATATTTCCCGTATCAATGGAAGTTGACTACGTAAGAATATTTAAACCATTAACACAGTAAATTTTTAATACCGATGAAGGTAATCGGTCATTTCAGTAAATTTATTAAATTATTTAGAACAGTAAAAGTACCTTTAGTTTAGGTAGGAATTTAAAATGAAAATATGTAATACAAAGAACAATCAAGTAACTGGCGAATTTGTCACTTTGGGTGATGAACGATTTTATGCCATAAATAATGTTAACAAAATGGCGCCTTTTTTTGTCAGCGTTATTTCTAATAGTGACCATTGGTTATTTGTTTCGTCTACCGGCGGTTTGACCGCTGGACGTGTATCACCTGAAACAGCATTGTTTCCTTATGTCACAGTAGATAAAATTCACGAGAGTGAACTTAATACCGGTTGTAAAACCCTTTTACGAGTCGATACAGGCAGTGACAAGGTTGATTGGGAACCCTTCAACCGTGAACATGAGCTTCGTTTTAATATCACCAGAAACTTATACAAGAACGTGCTAGGTAATAAACTGTGTTTTGAAGAAATTCATAATGATTTGCAATTAGCCTTTCGCTATACCTGGGCAACGAGTGATACCTATGGTTTTGTTCGAAAATGTGAGTTAGAAAACTTATCTGATAACATGTCTGATAAAGCACTAAGTGTAGAACTCATTGATGGTTTTCAAAACATTTTACCTGCGGGCACGCCTCGATTCACTCAAGCTAATTCGAGTAATTTAGTTGATGCTTATAAATGGACTGAATTAGACGAAAGTTCAGGTCTTGCCTTTTTTACTCTATTTTCGGGTATTACCGATAGAGCAGAGCCGTGTGAATCCTTAAAAGCCAATACGGTTTATTGTCTTGGTTTTGATAAAACCAATATATTACTTTCATCAGAGCAATTAGCTGCTTTTCAACGCGGTGAGCAAGTCAAACAAGAGTCAGCAAAACGGGGTATTCGTGGTGCATTCTTAGTCAATACTACGATAGAGCTCGCGCCACAGACCCATAAGCAATGGCAAATAATTGCCAATATAGAACAGAGCCAAAGTCAATCTGTAGCGTTACGTCGTCAGCTAAAAGAAAGCGATAAACTTGATAAAGATATACAGCGTTCTATTGCACAAGGTTCTGACCAGTTAGCCCGTATCATGGCTTCTGTTGATGGTTTTCAATTAACGGGTGAAGAAAGTGTTTCTGAACATCATTATGCGAATGTTCTATTTAATGCCTTGAGAGGCGGCATTTTTGATGATCAGTATATGATCTCGTCAAATGATTTCTCTACCACGATAGACTTATTCAATCATGACGTTTATCAACGTAACCAAGCACTTTTAGATAATTTACCCGAAAAGTTAAACTTTACTGATTTACTGGAAGCAATTAAAGCGACAGGCGATAGTCAACTTGAAAGATTAAGTTCAGAATATTTGCCTATTTCATTTGGTCGTCGTCATGGTGATCCAAGTCGTCCATGGAACCAGTTTGCTATTAAATTGGTAGATGAAAATAATAATCGCTTGTTAACCTACCAAGGAAACTGGCGAGATATCTTCCAGAACTGGGAAGCACTTACTTATAGTTATCCACAATTTATCGAAAGTGTAGTCGCAAAATTTGTCAATGCTTCTACGATGGACGGATACAACCCATACCGAATTACCAAAGAAGGTATTGATTGGGAAGTGGAAGAACCAGATGATCCATGGAGCTACATTGGCTACTGGGGTGATCATCAGATCATCTATTTACAAAAAATGCTTGAGCTGTCAAACCAATTTCACCCAGACAAGCTGAGTGAAATGTTACGTAAAACTATTTTCAGTTATGCTAATGTGCCATATCGTATCAAATCATTTGACGCTTTAGTTGAAGATGCTAAAAGCACCGTGACATATGATGAAGTGTTATCACTTAACATTGAGAAACGTGTCGAAAAAATGGGTGCTGATGGCAAACTGGTACTTGACGCTAACGGTGAAGTTTATCAAGTTAATTTATTAGAAAAATTATTAGTGCCGTTGTTATCAAAACTCGGTAACTTAGTGGTAGATGGCGGAATTTGGTTAAATACCCAAAGGCCAGAATGGAATGATGCAAACAATGCCTTAGTTGGGCAAGGTTTGTCGATGGTCACTTTATGTTATCTGCGTCGTTACATCTGTTTCTTCCAAGACCTACTCGTAAATGAACGTCAAGATATTGAGCTTTCTGTTGAAGTAAATCAATGGTTAGTTGAAACCGCAATTGCATTGAATAATTTAGCGTCGAAATTAACGTCTGAACCTGTTAGCCCTGAAGTACGCTTTCAAAGCATTGCTGAACTCGGTTTGGCTGCAAGTACTTATCGTGAAGCTATATATAAGCAAGAAGGTTTTAGTGGTCAAGCGTCACAAAAAATTAGTCAAATTTCTTCCATGTTAAGTGATGCTTTAAAGGCTATTGAACACACCATTGAAACAAATGAACGCGCTGACGGATTATATAACGCTTATAATTTATTGAGCTTAGAAAATGACACTTCTACAGTAAAAAACTTGTACCCAATGCTTGAAGGCCAGGTTGCTGCATTAAGTTCGGGTGCACTAAAGCCTAAAGAAGTTGTCTCGGTATTAGAAGCTTTATTTGCGAGTGATGTTTATCGCGCAGATCAAAAAAGTTTCATGCTTTATCCTGACCGAAAGTTACCGAGCTTTCTAGAAAAAAACTGTGTATCTGCTGAACATGTTGAAAGCAACGCGTCTTTACTGCTAATGCTTGAGCAACGAGACGAGCGTATTATCTTGCGAGACTTAGATGGAGAATATCGTTTTAACCCAGATATTACCAACAGTAACGTTTTACAAAATCAACTCACTGAACTTAGTGACATATATCCAAGTGCATTGACTGTTGATAAGGATGCGATATTTGATCTTTATGAACTTACCTTCAATCATCAAGCCTTTACCGGACGTTCTGGTGGCATGTTTGGTTTCGAGGGGTTAGGCAGTATCTATTGGCACATGGTTTCAAAGTTAATGTTAGCGGTTGAAGAAAACTTCTTTACTTGTCTTGAGCAAGGTGAAAGTGACGAGATAAGTGGTCAAATTGCGAGCTTGTATTATCGAGTTCGAGACGGTATTGGCTTTAATAAAACGCCTGCAGAATACGGGGCATTTCCGATGGATCCATACTCACATACGCCTAAACATTCTGGTGCACAACAACCGGGTATGACCGGACAAGTAAAAGAAGAAATACTCACGCGTTTTGGCGAATTAGGTCTCAGGATCAAAGAAGGTAAAGTATCATTTGTGCCTAACCTATTACAGTCGTGTGAGTTTATTCAAGAATCAAAGTTATTCCGTTATCTCGATGTTAACGAGCAATGGCAAGAAGTGGAAATACCGGCAAGGGGGCTTGCTTTTACTTGGTGTCAGGTTCCTATTGTTTATCAGCTTAATGAGGAAGTTGAACCGTCATTAATGGTGACGTATAACGACGGAAAACAGCGGACATATTCACAGCTAGGTTTATCTGCTAAAGAAAGTTCGGAACTCTTCCTTCGTAGTGGTCAAATACAACAATTAACATTAACGCTATCAACTGAAAATTTATTCCATTAATTAGCATTAGCGCAAATGATAGCTTGAACTATTAAAGAAGGTGTAAGTCGTTTACACCTTCAAAAATACTTATACATAACGATTTTTATCGGAGATGAACATGTCGAGTAAATACAATAAACATATGTCTTTGGCAGGAATGAATGTTGGTCATTCTTCTCGTAAAGAATTGCAAAGTGCCGTTACTCAGGTGCTTGATAATAAAATACATGGTATTTCCTTTAGCCCTTATATCGAGGGTCAAGGTCCAGGAACTATTATTACCGAAGCGCAAATAACAGAGCGTATGGCTGTTATTTCGCAAAACATTAAATGGATCCGCTCTTTCTCTTGTACTGATGGTAATGAAAACATTCCAAAAATTGCCAAACAGCAAGGTTTGAAAACCTTAGTAGGAGCATGGTTGGATGATGATTTAGAAAATAATGAAAAAGAAATTAATAACCTTATAGAAGTAGCTAAACAAGGTTATGCGGATGTTGTCGCGGTCGGTAATGAAGTGCTACTTCGTGAAGATTTAACAGAAGAACAACTTATTACATACATTAAGCGAGTTAAAGCAGCATTACCTGATATTGAAGTGGGTTATGTCGATGCTTATTACGAATTTGAAGCACACCCTAAGGTTACGGATGCCTGCGATTTAATCTTGGCTAACTGTTATCCATTTTGGGAAGGCTGTGCACTAGAGTATTCAATCCTTTATATGAAAGACATGTACCAACGCGCAATTAAAGCCGGTAATGGTAAAAGAGTGATTATTACTGAAACCGGTTGGCCAAACGAAGGTCCTGAAGAGTGGGGCGCAGTGCCATCTTATGAAAACGCCATAAAGTACTTTCTAGGTACTTATCAATGGGCAGAAAATGATGATATTGATGTCTTTTATTTTTCATCATTTGATGAGGTTTGGAAAGTTGAGGATGAAGGTGGGGTTGGCGCGCACTGGGGTCTTTGGAATAAAAATGGGAATTTGAAATATGTTTAAGCAACACAGTGACAAAGTAGCAACAATTAGTTCGATGAACTTGGATCATGCAAATGCTATTTGCTATTCGGGTTATCGTGAAGGGCAAAATCCCAGAGAAGGGCTTTACCCAAGTTATAGTGAAGTTAAAGAAGATTTACTTATTTTGAAAGAAAACTGGAGCTACCTGCGTATTTACGATTGTGGCCCACACGCAGAACTGGTTTTAGATGTAATTCGCACTGAAAAATTACATTTCAAAGTTATGCTGGGTGTTGATATGGCAGCCGAAATGAGCAACCCGCATTGCCCCTGGGGAGCTGATTTTAGTGAAGAAGTGATCAGTGCTAATAGACAAAAAAACTGTAATGAAATTCATAAAATGATTGGACTTACTAAAAAGTATGACGACATTGTTTTTTCCGTCTCTGTTGGTAACGAAGCGAGTGTCGAATGGACAGATCATATGGTACCTGTCGAGAGGTTGGTTTCTTATGTTAAACAAATTAAAAAAGAGATTAATCAGCCGGTTACCTTTTGTGAAAATTATGTTCCTTGGACTTATAAACTAGAACCTTTGGTTGCTGAACTAGATTTTATCTCTATTCATACCTACCCAGCCTGGGAATATAGGACGATGGAAGATGCGCTCGAATATACGAAACAAAATTATTATAGTGTTGCTAATCATTATCCAGATAAACCGGTGATCATCACAGAAGCTGGCTGGACAACTGCATCAAACGGACGAGGTATAGAACCGTGGAATGCGAATGAAGCGTTGCAGGCTCAATACTATGAGCAATTACTTGCGTGGACAACTGAAGAAAAAATACTCACTTTTGTCTTTGAAGCATTTGATGAACCGTGGAAAGGATCTCCTGATCAATTAGAGCCTGAAAAACACTGGGGATTATTTAAAGTTGACCGTACCCCTAAATTAGTGATGAAAGATATTTATCCAAACAAAATTATAAATATTAACAATAATAAAGATGCAGTTGCCTAGTTTACGCTAAATCAAAAAGTTCTAAAATTAAAACCCAACCCGTTTTACTGAAAAAAGTTGCAGTGAAACGGCTTGGTTTTTTAAGTTTATTGGTTTAGGTATCTGCCTCTCGCATAAAACAATTTCTAAATGTTAAGTTCTACGGTAAATGAAACTTAACACTTCATAGGCTTCGCGAATTTCAATAAAGCGTTCTGCACAACCACCTTTATCAGGGTGACTAATAGCCACTTTCTTTTTATAAGCCTGACGCACCTCAAGCCAATCAACATCTTGATATAATCCTAAGGTATTCAGAGCAGTTTTAACCTTATCTACTGCACTATACTTTTGCCAAAAACTGGTAAAGAGGGCCTCAATTTCTTCAGTTGTAATGCTATTTAAGTTAGACCAATTCAAATAATAATTAGCCAGATCAATATCACGCTTGGACAGTGCACTTTTACTTTCATCGTTATAAGGCAGCATAAATATCTCCAACGGAAGAATTGTTAGTGAAAACCTCTCCGTTTGAATATCACTTTGAATTTGATAGAGTGCATTCATCACAAAAAAATTTTTTTGAAAAATGACTATTTGAAAATCGACATCTTTGTCGATCAGTGAAAGAAGATCGTGATCACATAGATTTACCAAATCAACCAGTGAACAGACACTGTTCTGTTTTCTCAAATATGCCAGTATTGGAATAATCAATGGATTGTGCATCAGTTTGTTTTCCCTTAAATTTACATTTGATCTTAATCGTTATTATCGCTGAGTGCCGGCAAATAGGTATAGTACCATAAGGAAATTAACCCAAAAATTCTTTGGCTCAATGCTTAAATGTGTATACCCATAATCACTAACACTACTTATTTTATATAATTTTGAATGGTTTTGTTATTTTGATAATTACGGATAAAAAATTGTTATATTTAGATATTTAAAAATACTTTATCGACCTACATAATTCGTTTGTTTGAGAAACTTTTAATATCGAAGAGATGAAATGGACTTTTACAGCGATGACGAGGAAGTTTTTATTCGACCATCTGCGGTGGAAAGAGTAGTATTACATCAGATGATTTCGGAGAAAATATGTCTGATAACCCATTACTACGTATAAATCAATTTATTTCAAAAAAACCAGAATATCTTTTCTGGGCTTTACAAGTTTGCTTTTGGTCTTTCGTTTCCTTAATTAGTCTAATCTCATTAACACTTTGGTATGTTCAAATCGATGTGGAGCACCTGAACCACACCTTTTGGCAGTCTGTTGTAGGCATAGTATGTTCATTGCCACTTTATTGGATTTTTATGAGGTGTTGGAACTCTCCTATTTTTACCCGCGTACTTGTTAGCATCGTTTCCGTAATATGTATTTCTTTTGTTTGGACACTTATAAGAGTCGAACTCTATATAGAGCTAACGAGCTCTGATGGACACTGGGACGAGTTTGGTGGTTGGTATTTTAGTAGTATATTTATCTTTTTCTGTTGGACAGGTTTCTTTCATGGTATTCGTTACTATCAACTGTTGCAGTATGAACATAAAATGTTACTTTCAAAAGCTGCTGAAGCTAAAGAAGAACAATTAAAAAGGGTGAACGCTCAGTCAGTCGCTCGAGATGCAAAAATTAAAATGTTACGTTATCAACTAAATCCTCATTTCCTTTGTAATACACTCAATGCTATTAACTCTTTGATTGAATGTGAGTCTCCAGAAAAAGCGCAATTAATGACTGTACAGTTAAGTAAATTCTTACGTTATTCTTTAGATAATAACCCAGATACTAAAATAGCTTTAGAATTTGAGATTATAGCGCTAAACTTATATTTAGAAATTGAGAAAACGCGTTTTGGTGATCGGCTAAAGTTAGATTTCAAAGTGTCCAATGAAGCAAAGACTGCGTTAATTCCAAGCTTACTCATACAGCCTATTATTGAAAATTCAATGAAACATGTGATTGCGCAAAATGAAGATGGTGGCACCATCAGTCTCAGAGCTGATGTCGTTGATGATATGTTAGTGTTAGAACTCAGTGATACGGGTTCTGGAACAAGAGTAGATGGAAACAAAATGAAAGGAAAAACAAGTCGAGGTGTTGGCTTACGTAATATTGATGAAAGACTTAAGGTTTTATATGCAGATGACTACGTATTTAACCTTAATATTATTCCATCAGGTGGATTGAAAACTATCATTAAGCTTCCTTTTGAAAAGCTCGATGACAAAACATCTACTAGCCATTTCCAAACTCAATAACGGTGAGTTAAATTTATGACTAAATTAAGAACGATTATTGTTGATGATGAGCCATTAGCGCTCAATCTTTTGCGTGCGAAATTAAAAAAATTTCCTGAAATAGAGATTGTTGCAGAATGTAAAAATGGTCGAGAAGCTATTCAATCAACCATGGATTTAGCGCCAGACTTGATGTTTTTAGACATACAAATGCCAGGCATTGATGGTTTTGGCGTGATAAAAAAGCTGCAGTCTGACATTGTTCCTATGGTGGTATTTATTACAGCGTTTGAGCAATATGCTTTAGACGCCTTTGATGTGCATGCTGTCGACTATATTCTTAAACCTATTGATGAAGAGCGTATTCAACGCGCCATTCAACGGGCATTAGTACGATGTGAAACCGATGAAGATACCTTAAATAAATCACGTATTATTAGCGCGATTGACACTATTAATGGAAGAGAAAACCCCGATAATACCAAAGTTAATAGTATGAGCCTACATAAGGTTGATACAGGTAAAGTTGAGCGTAAAATTGTCATTAAAGACAGAGACGATATAACCTTATTAAAACAAACAGATATAGAGTGGGTTGATGCAGCCGGAGATTATGTGTGTGTGCATGCTCAAGGGGTTACTCATATAAAACGATGTACTTTAAAGAACTTGTTAGAAGATTTAGATTCGGAAATGTTTAAACGGGTGCATCGTTCGACCATTGTTAACCTTAATTATATTCAGAAAGTTATTCCTCATACCAAAGGAGAGTTTTTTCTTAAGTTGGGTGAATATGATCAAGTTAAAGTTAGCCGGAATTACCGAGAAGTCATCAAAAATTTCTTAACTGATATGTAGTGTTATGTGTATATGAAAATTGATAACAGCAAGTTGTCAATTTTCAAGCATTTATCTCAAGTTAATGCTATCCATTCATATTTTTGACCAACCCACCGCGCTTTAAATCCCCCTTGCCGTAATACTATTGTTAAAAACAACATCTCATTAGATGATTAATACCACAGAATTTTCGCTTAATAAAACAAGCAATAATCATCTTTTAAGGTAGCTGAAATGTTAAGTATTAAACTATTAAACATTGTTTCAATTTTTTCTCTTGCACTGATATTTCCCACGTATGCAGCTGATAACCATGGCCCTAACCGACTAAATTATTATGCACCGTATGCTGAAAAAGCGCCTAAGGTTGATGGTGTTGCCAACGAGAGCGTTTGGCAATCAGCCAAATGGCAGAAACTCGATCAACGTTGGTTAGGCCCTGAATTTTCGAAAGAAGACTTTCAAGGTCGATACAAAGTTGTTTGGACTCAATCCAAATTATATTTAATGGCTGAAATAATTGATGACATCTTAATTGATACTCATCGCGATCCATTAACGCAATATTGGGATGATGACTGTTTAGAAATTTTCTTAGATGAAGACTTCTCTGGAGGTGACCATCAATATAACCATAATGCGTTTGCCTATCATATGTCGTTAGACAATCAAGCGATTGATATAGGAACCAATAAACAGCCTCAGAATTATTCGCATCATGTTGAAAGTAACTGGAAACAACAAGGTAATACCGTTATTTGGGAGCTAAGCATCGATATTTATACCGATGAGTATAAAGATTCAAGCGCTGATAACAAACCGGTAGCACTATTTGCAGGAAAAGTGATGGGGCTCATGGTGGCCTATTGTGATAACGATGGTAGTGAATTACGTGAAAATTTTATTGGCTCTGAATCTGCTGTTGGCGGGGCCCCAGACCGTGGTTGGATAGATGCCGGTATGTTTGGCAAGCTAATTTTATCAAAGTAGCTTTTTCCTAAGTTATTTAGGATAGCTATAACCTTTTCTTTATCATTTTCTCATAAACTGAGTGTCCTAAAATGAAAAACATTGAAACAAAACTCATAAAAAAATTGTCATTAACAGCAATAATTTCTTTGACATTGATAAGCTGTTCACCAGCAAATCAGGGATCACAAATGAACAAAAACTCTGCGGATATTAATTATAACCTTTCTACGACCCAAGAGATCTTACTCACGAGTGAAGCTGGCGATAAAATAGCGTCACAGCCGAATTTAGCCTTTGTAAAAGGCATAGCCTCTGGCAAAGTTATTGTTATAAGACCTGACATTAAAAAACAAAAAATCGTCGGCATTGGCACATCCTTTACAGAATCTTCAGCGTTTGTTTTAGCGCATTTAGAAAAGGATAAAAGGGCTGAAGTGATGGAAAATATATACGGTGAAAAGGGCGCTAATTTCTCGTTAGCGCGAACTCATATAGGTGCAACAGACTTTGCGGTAGACGGTCGGTATTCATATGCGGAGCAAAAGGATGATACTAATTTAGCTTCGTTTAGCATTGATGTAGATAGCGATGGGTTTAGCACTTCAGAGCACGCAGGTATTAAAGATCAGCAGTTCGATTTATTACCTATGATAAAAGAAGCCTATGCAATAAAAAATAAACAAGCTGACAAGGATCTAAAAATTGTTGCTTCAGCATGGACAGCACCACCATGGATGAAAACCATTGAAGACTATTACATCAAGCCGACACCGGAAAATAATCATCAAGGCAGCGGTGGAGAGTTAAAAGCACAATACGTTGCTACGTATGCAGATTACTTAATTAAGTATCTTGATGCTTATCAAGAGCAAGGTATTGATATTTGGGCGCTTACACCAGTAAATGAGCCGCATGGTAACAGTGGCCAATGGGAAAGCATGCATTTTACCCCTAAAACACAGAGTACTTTTATTAAGGACCACTTAGGGCCTAAGTTAAAAACCAGTGCTCATGAAGCGGTGAAACTTCTTATTTATGATCAAAATCGTGATGAAATGGAACATTGGACAGATGAGATATTAGGTGACCAAGAAACGTCTGCTTATGTTTATGGAACAGCCGTGCACTGGTACGAGAGCAGCAACCAAGTAAACGAAGAGGTGTTTGATCGGGTACATAAGAAATTTCCTGAGTTCTCAATTATACATACCGAAGGCACTATTGATGACTTAGGCAAAGATGCGCCTGAAGGTATCTTAGATCCAATTCGCTTCAAAGAAACAAACTGGTTTAATAATGACGATTTTTGGTGGAATGAAAATGCCACTGACTGGGCGTATACCGCGACTTGGGCACCTAAGCCTGAAAATCATCCTATATATACACCAGTACATAGGTACGCTCGTAATATTATTGTTAGCCTAGATCATTGGTTAGAAGGATGGATAGATTGGAATATAGTGTTAGATAAGCATGGTGGGCCTAATCACGTGGGCAACTTTTGTGGTGCACCTATTATGATTGATACTGAAACTGGCGAAGTTTATTACACGCCTATTTATTATGTGTTGGCACAATTTAGCAAAACTATTCGACCCGGTGATACTGCTTTGCAAGTTAATCAACACTTAGATGGCCTAGATGAAGATGCATTGCACTCAAGCGCTGCGATGAATGATAATGGTTTGATCAGTGTGCAATTACTCAATACTACTAAAGAACCTATAAGTTATTCATTACAAGTTGGTCGTCAGTACGCTGAAGTCTTGATTGCTGCAAACGCCGTTCAAACCGTTCGGATTCAGTTATAAAATTGCATGAATCCGACAGAGAATAAATTTAAACCATTAACCTATTAAAAAAAAGATGAGCATTAAGTGAATAAACATCCTTTTGAAATGTTAACGTTGGAAAATGGAGCAAAGCTACTCTTTACGCCTTGCCCTGGTACTAAATCAGTATGCCTTGAAGAGTCAATAAAGCAACTTAAGGAAAATGATACATCCATGTTAATTACCTTAATGTTTGATAAAGAAATGATCAGTAATAACGTCATTTCTTTACCTGAACTTTGTCATAACCACAAAATTAGTTGGCTTCAATTGCCGATTATTGATGATGAAGCGCCCAGTAAAGTATTTGAATCCCAATGGGAAAAGCACAAACTCGTCATTTTAAATGAATTAAATAATAAAGGAGTGGTGGCTATTCACTGTAAAGGAGGCACAGGAAGAACAGGAACCGTTATAGCCTTATTGCTGTTGGCGCTTGGTTGGCCCGTAGATAAAATCGTCAAGGAAGTACAAAGTGTCAAACCTAAAGCTCTGAGAATTAAGAAACAACTAGACTACTTAAATAAACAATTAAAAAGCGCTAATGTATTGTTTTAAAAAGTAACACTAGGCTACCTTTTGAACATTGTATTACTGGCGCAATTAACTTATCAATTAGTCATATTGCCTAACATCAAAAAAATGGAAAAATTTAGCGAAGTTTAACCATAAACTGCCATCAATAGTTTATAAATAGAAAAGGATAAAATTTGTTTAGGAGTTTTATCCTTTTTATTATCAAGTTCACCGTATTTTATCAAAATGATCTAACTCTTCCCCCTTTCTGCGTGTAAACTTCATTTAAATTTATAGATAGCAGAAGAAAATCAACATGAACGTAGAAGAAAACTATCCTATCGGAACGCCAGGTCAAAAATGGACCGAAAAAGAAAATGTTCAATGGTTTGAAGCACAAACGATTAAACGTTCATATCAAGACGAAGTGGTAGAAAAAATAATATCGCTAAAAGCTGATTTTGATGTTCAGCAATATGGCGCACTTTCACTTGATGAAACTCGTTATCCTATGTTTGTCATAAAAACAAAAAACTGGGATTCGGAGAAAAGAACGGTACTGGTTACTGGTGGTGTTCATGGTTATGAAACCAGTGGTGTGCAAGGTGCAATACGTTTCGTTGAAACCGAAGCTAATAAGTATGCAGAGCATTTCAATATTATAGTCGCACCTTGCATCAGCCCTTGGGGTTACGAAACAGTTAACCGGTGGAATACCAAAGCGATAGATCCGAATCGCTCTTTTTATCAGAATAGCCCAGCACAAGAATCAGCAGCTATTATGAAATGTGTAGCTGAACTTGATGTTGATATTTTTGTGCATATTGATTTACATGAAACCACAGATACTGACAATTCTACTTTCCGACCAGCGCTATCTGCGCGTGATGCAATAGATCAAAAAGCATGGGATATACCTGATGGTTTTTATTTAGTCGGTAATAGCGTGACACCGGCAGGTGACTTTCAAAAAGCAATTATAGATGCAGTTGAAAAAGTTACCCATATTGCTCCTGCAGATGAAAGCGGTAAACTGATTGGTGTGCCGCTAGAACAGTTTGGTGTTATCAATTATGCGGCTAGAGATTTAGGTTTATGTATGGGCTTAACAGATGCTAAATACATGACCACAACTGAAGTTTATCCAGACAGCCCTAAATCTGATAATGAAAACTGTAACCTTGCACAAGTGGCTTCTATAACAGGCGGTTTGGATTATATTTTAAAAAGCCTTTAAATCGCGGTTCAAATCATTGAAAATAGCTATAATTAGCGGACTAAGCATTTTCATCATGGTTAGTTCGTGTTATTTTTCCCTCACATTTAATTTTAGGAATTAATATCCATGCCAAAGGCCAGTGATATAAAGAAAAATGCTGCTATAGAGCATAACGGTAAAGTATTTATTGTAAGAGATATAGAACGTTCAGTTCCTCAAGGTCGTGCAGGTGGTAGTTTATATCGCATGCGTATGTACGATGTGGTAACTGGTGGAAAGGTTGACGAGACTTTTAAAGACTCTGACATGCTTAATTTTGCTGATTTAAGCCGTCGTCCAGCGATGTTTTCATACATTGATGGTGATGAATATGTGTTTATGGACAATGAAGATTACACGCCATACAACTTAAATAAAGAAAGTATCGCCGATGAAATTTTGTTTATCAGCGAAGATACCCAAGGTATGTCGGTTATTATCGTTGATGGTGCCGCGGTTGGGATTGATTTACCGCCAAGTGTTGAGTTAGTTATTACAGAAACAGACCCATCAATTAAAGGTGGTTCGGCTACAGCACGTACTAAGCCAGCCATTTTATCTACTGGTTTAACGGTACAAGTACCTGAGCATATTTCAACAGGTGATAAAATTAAAGTGAATACTGAAGAACGGAAATTTATGGGTCGCGCAGACAAATAAATAATACTGTTTTATTAAGTATTGCAAGTATAAAGCCAGCATAATGCTGGCTTTATTGTTCTAGACAAAAAGTTGCTTCTTAAATCATTTAACGATGTGAAAGTTGAAAACGTTGGCTCATGATCAATTTTTTTGTATATTTATGCTTTGGTTTATTTAGAATATCTGATGTTTTACCCATCTCCATAACTTGCCCTTGACTTAATACCATTATTTCATCGCTAAAATGTCGAACGATACCTAAATTATGAGATATTAAAATATAAGCAAGTCCCATCTGTTCTTGTAAATCTAGCAATAAATTAATCATCTGAGAACGTAAAGACGGATCTAACGACGCTAAAGCCTCATCTAAGATGATAACTTGGGGTGCTAATATAATTGCTCTAGCTAAAGAAATACGTTGCTTCTGTCCACCTGAGAACATGTGTGGATAAAAATTCATGTGATCAGCGAGCAATCCCACCTTTTGTAATGTTTCACGTATTAATGAATGACGAGCTTCTTCAGTTAAGTCCGTATTTAGCACTAAGGGTTCATTGAGTAGCTGCCCTATGGTTAAGCTCGGATTTAATGTTGTACCAGAGTCTTGAAATATCATGCGAACATGTTGACATCGTTGCTTAAAGTTACCCGGTTGTAATGTTTGGCCATTGAGTTTTATATGGCCGGTTGTAGGTATTTCTGCACCTACTAATAATTTCGCTAAAGTTGATTTACCTGAACCTGTCTCTCCAACAATCGCTAAGGTTTGGTGAGCTTTTACTTCAAATGATATCGGGTCTAATGCGGTAAATGTTTTTCGATTAAACCAGTTGCCGCTTAATTTAAACGATTTACTTAAATTGCTGACTTGCAAAAGTGTGGGCATATTAATAACTTCCCTTTAACGAGAAGTGACAACTATATTGGTGACCATGAGAATTTGAAACTTTAGGAGCTATTACGCATGCTTGTTGAGCTTTCGGGCATCTTGGTCCCAGTCGGCAACCTATTGGCAAATGCTGTAATATAGGGATACTTCCGGGCAGCGCCATTAAGCGAGATTTAGAAGGTAAGTTCATATTTGCTTTCGGGCTACTATCAACCAGTGCTCTGGTATAAGGATGGAAAGGTTGTTGAAATATCTGTTTAGTTGTTCCTGCTTCAACAAATTGTCCGCTATACATTACTGTTATGGTATTTGTCCAATGAGTAACGTTTTCAAGATCATGGCTGATCAATAATATCGACATATTTTTCAGCTGATTCAAACTGGCTAATAAGCGAAAAATTTGTCCTTGATTGGTACTTTCCATCGAAGCTGTGGGTTCATCAGCAATTAAGAGGATAGGGCGTTTTGCAAGTGCCATAGCTATCATTACCCGCTGACACAAAGCTTCATTAAGTTGATGAGGATATTTTTTTAAACAAACTTCGTGCTGTTTAATACCAACCTTATGTAATAAGCTAATTGCATTTTTTTTACGCTGTTGTTGCTTTTGCCAAAAATAACCCGTTAATTGATCGCAATCAACGGCCTCGGCCAGCTGCTCACCTATTGTCATCGTTGGGTCTAAACATGCCATAGGCTCTTGAAATATCATAGCAACATCTTTTGAGATAATAGCTTTTCGCTCATCTAACGATAAGCGCATTAAGTCATTACCTCGCCAATGAAACCTGTCAGCATCTACTTGCCATTTATCGTCAAGTACGCCAATAATGGCTTGAGCCAATAATGATTTTCCAGAACCAGATTCGCCCACTAAACCACGAACCTCACCTTCTTTCATGGTTAAGCTAACACGGTCAACTGCTAAAATAGGGTTAGTCGCTGACTTAAGTACAATAGACAAATTTCTAATATCTAAAAGGTTCATTAAGCTTCTCTGCTTATTTTAAGTGCGTGTCTCATACCTTCACCGACTAAATTGGTTGCAACCACGGCAAAAAGGATAGCTAAACCTGGTAGGTAAACAGTCCAAGGAGCAATATAGAATAAATCAATGCCGTTTTTTAACATAGCGCCCCATTCAGCCATGGGGATTTGTGCTCCAAGACCAAGAAAACCTAACGCTGCAATATCAAGTATTGCCGATGACTGAGCGAGGGTTGCTTGGCTGATCAGTTTTTCCAATATGTTAGGAAATACTGAATGAAATAAAATTCTGAACGAACTTGCACCATCTAAACGTGAGGCGAGTACATAATCCTTGCTGAACTCTTCTTTTACAGCATTACGTGTTATATGCACAAACTGGGGAATAAGTACGATAATTATTGCCCATAACGTATTACTTAAACCTGGGCCTAAAATAGCAACAATAACAATTGCCAATAATAAAGAAGGAATCGATAAGATCACATCAAGAAAATGATTGAGGAAACTTGATTTTATACCGGATGTTAACGCTGCAAAAGAACCAATAATCATGCCAATAACAAGAGAAATAATGACAACGACAAAACTCAAGCCAAAGGTCAGTGAAGTTCCGTGCATTAGACGAGATAACATGTCACGGCCTAAATTATCAGTACCTAATAAAAAGCTTACGTTTCCTTCAGGGTGCCATGCTGGTGGGAGCAATAAAAAATCTAAGTTATTTTCAACTGAAGTATAAGGGGTAATTATTGGTGAAAATATGGCTAAAATTGTTAGGAAAACAAAACAACTAAAGCCAATCATCACTACAGGAGTCTCCTTAAAATTATGCCAGAGCTGTAATAAAGGAGATGGAAATTCTTCCTCTGAATATATTTTATCACGTGCCATGACGACTATCTCTTGCTAACGGATTAAGTGCTGCATATATAAAATCGGTAATAATATGCACAATAAAAATAAAACTAGAAAGTGCCAAAAGCCCACCTAAAATTGCAGTGTGATCTCGCTGAAAAATACTTTCAATCAACCAGCGGCCAATACCCGGCCAACTAAATATGACTTCAGTGACCATCGCTATAGTGACTAGGTTGGCGAATTGTAAACCAACATCACGAATAACATGTACCATGGCGTTTCTTATCGCATGATGATAAATTATTTGACTAAAGCTTAAGCCTTTTGATTTGGCGGCACGTATATATTGGCTGTCTAAGACATCCATCATTGCTGTGCGTGCTAATCTAACAAATATGGTGGCTGGCGCTAAAGCGATGACGCAGGCTGGTAAAAAAATATGAGCGCTAGCATCCATAAATGCTTGCCATTTATAAGGGCTTTCACTTATTAAGATATCTATAAACTGAATACCGGTAACATGTTCAATTTCAAAAAGTAAACTGATTCGACCTGCAGATGGCAACCAACCTAATTGTATAGAAAAAATAAGTATGGCTAATAAGCCTAGCCAGAAAACCGGAATCGAATAACCGATCATTGAAATACTTAAAATAATATTATCTGTCGCTTTTCTATGGTTAATTGCTGCTAAAAATCCAACAGGAATACCTAATACCATCGCAATGAATAGCGCCACTAAAGTGAGTTCAATGGTTGCGGGTAAAACACTTATAATTTCAGAACTAATGGATAACTGGCTCGCCATTGAAATACCTAAATCGCCACTAAAAAGGTGATTTACATAGGTAAAATATTGTTGAAAAATGTTGTTATGACTTTGATATTGCTCAGCTAGAATAATGAGTTGTTCTGGAGTAGCGTTGATTTGTCCAGAAATATTAATCAATTGCTCACCGGGAAATAAGAAGCTTAAACTAAAAGACAGCAAAGTCAGTAAGAAAATAGTAAAAATGAATAAATTGAGACGACGTAAGGTAAATGTCAGCATATTAGTTCTTACTCACCTTACTAAAGTCGATTCCACCAAAGGGAGATAACAATTCTCCTTTCACTGAATCGTTTCTTGCTTGGAATCTTTTAGAATGAGCAATCGGTATAAGTGGAACCTCTTGAGAAATAAGGGTCAGTGCTTGAGAATAAAATTCTTTTCGTTGTGTCACATTCGTTGTTTGTAGGGCCTGTTGTATCAAATCGTCAAAATCTTCATTACACCAAAATGTTCGGTTGTTACCACTTTCTGCTGAAGAACAACTCAACAATGGAGTGAAAAAATTATCGGGATCAGGATGATCTGCAGACCAGCCTAATAAAACACTCTGATGCTCACCTTTCGATAACTGTTCAAGGAAAGAGCCCATATCGAGAGAACTTTCAATGAGTACACTTATTCCAATCTTTTTTAAATCTGCTTGAATTAATTTTGCCGTAGTAACTGCATCTGGATTGTAGGCTCGTTGTACAGGTAAAGCCCATAAATTCATGGTGAAACCATTAGGAAACCCAGCTTCGGTCATTAATCTTTTTGCCTCGGATACATCGTAAGTTTGAGGCAACGTACTTTTATTGTATGCCCAGGACGTTGCGGGCAATAAACTGTGTGCCATATCAGCTTTAGATTGGTATACCGTATCAATGATCGCTTGTTTATTAACGGCTAATGCAACTGCTTGACGCACTTTCACATTATCAAAGGGGGGCTTGAGCGTGTTAAAACCAAGATATCCGACATTAAAAGATGTCACCGCTTCAAGCTCTAATTCTGGCTTACTGTTTATTTTTTCATGGGCAATTGGAAAAGCAATAACATCACATTCGCCAGCCAGTAATTTGGTTAAACGTCCTGTGTTACTTGGGGTTATATCAAAAATAAGTTGCTCAAGCGTACTGGGTTTATCCCAATATTGTTGATGTGTAGCGTAACGAATATAAGCACCTGGACGGTATTTTTTTAGTTTGAAAGGACCCGTGCCAATAGGTAAAGTATCAATTTCGCGCTTAATATTTTTTTTCACTAGGCTATCAGCATATTCTTTCGACAAAATCACCGAAAAATCGCTGGCTATGTTTGCCAATATCGAACTATCAGCATATTTGAATTTAAAACGGATAGTATAATCATTGATTTTTTCGATGCTTTTAACAACATTTGAAAAGCTAACACTTTGAAAAAAAGGATATTTCCCACCAGAAACTTGATGAAAAGGATGTTCAGGTATCAATATCCGATTAAAGCTAAATAATACATCATCAGCATTAAAAAAACGGGTTGGAGTAAAATAATTTGTAGTATGAAAGGCAACGTCTTTACGCAAATAAAATGTAATCATTTTGCCATCACGTGTTGTATGCCAAGACTTAGCTAGTGAAGGTGCAATTGTGTTTTTATCACCCCTGAATGAAATCAATCGGTTATATATTTGGTTTGACGTAGCATCAATTGTTGTACCAGAAGTTACGGTTTGAGGATTAAAACTTTCAGGAGAACCTTCAGAACAATACACAATACTATGATTACTTAGCGACTCATCATTATCAGTATTACATGCCGATATCAGACATAAAAAGGGTAATAATATTATTCTTAACAAGTGTTGTTTAACAGCTAATATCGACATATAAACTAAACTACCCTTCGTCTACTGCACTTTCTAATAAGTTATATTTTTTCAAGTAACCTCTCAGTTGATGATAGGTTAATTTGAGTGCATCGGCAGTTTTCTTTTGATTATACTGACAATTTTCTAAAGCTGATTGAATCAGATCAATCTCATAGTCCTGAGAAAGGTCTTTTAACGATAGAGGAAATTCTAATGATTTACTCATCGGCGTTTGTTGCTGGATGATTTCCTGGTGCTTTTCTTCTTTATTATCTTCACCAGTCGTTTGAATTTTAACAGGAAGCCTGTCTTGAGTTTTAATACGTTGAGAAGGGCGGTATGGTGATTCAAAAGGATCAATAACGAGATCATGAACAGGTAAATGCGGATTGTTACAACGGTAAACACTTCGTTCAACAACATTTTTTAATTCGCGAACATTACCTGGCCAATCATAATCAAGCATTGAACGTTTAGCTTTTTCGGTAAAACCGCTGAAAAGTTCAAACTCTAATTCACGAGCCATGCTCATCGCAAAGTTTTCTGCTAGCAGAAGTATATCTTCTAGTCGTTCTCTAAGCGGTGGAAGCGTGATTACGTCAAAGGCGAGGCGGTCTAATAAATCAGCTCTAAACTCACCGGCATCAGCCAAAGTGGGTAAATCTTCATTGGTTGCTGCAACTAAGCGAACATTTGTATTTATAGTTTTCGAGCCGCCAACGCGCTCAAACTCTCCATATTCAACCACTCTCAATAATTTCTCTTGAATAAGACCTGAGGTATTCGCTATTTCATCGAGAAATAATGTGCCATTATCAGCTCGCTCAAAGCGACCTTCATGACGTTTATTCGCTCCGGTAAATGCGCCGCTATCGTAGCCAAATAATTCTGTTTCTAATAAGTTTTCATTGAGTGCAGCACAATTGAGCTTTAAATAGTTTTGATCCCAACGTTTAGATAAGTAATGTAGACGAGCAGCAATGAGTTCTTTACCTGTGCCTCTTTCTCCAATAATAAGTACAGGTTTACTCAAAGGAGCTATTTGTGATACTTGCTCTAAAACTTCAAGAAAACTGTTTGCTTGTCCAAGAAGATTGTCCTTTTGGTTAAAACGAGACATTGCTTGACCTAATAATTGGTTTATTTCACTAACAAATAGTGTATTTTATTAATCATCAGGTTTGAAGTGTTTTTTTAATTAATAATAATTACTTTTAAAACATAAGGTTAAGTTAATAATAAAACTTGGCGTAGAACATGAATAAAGGATAATAGTAAAATTAAATAAAATAAATGAATGAGGTAGTTGTTATGGGTATTTTTTCTAGGTTTACAGATATTATTAATTCGAATATTAACAGCCTGTTAGATAAAGCAGAAGATCCTGCAAAAATGGTACGACTGATCATTCAAGAAATGGAAGATACTTTAGTTGAAGTGCGTTCGTCATCTGCTAAAACCTTAGCAGATAAGAAAGATTTAGCACGTCAAGCTATGCGTTTTGAAAAGGATGAGCAGTTGTGGCAAGAAAAAGCAGAGTTGGCATTAAGTAAAGGCCGTGACGATTTGGCAAGAGCAGCTTTAATTGAAAAGAAAAAATGTGGTGAAAATGCAGCATCACTTATAGACGAGCTGAGCCATGTGGATGACCACATCACTAAATTACAAAGTGAAATTTCTCAGTTACAAGAAAAATTAGCAGATGCTAAATCTCGACAAAAAGCTATTATTATGAGAGAGCAAACCGCTACTTCTCGTTTAAAGGTAAAAAAGAATATTGATAGTGGACGAGTTAATGATGCACTTAACCGCTTCGATAGCTATGAACGTAAAATAGATGATATTGAATCGCAGGTTGAATCTCTTGATTTAGGCAGTAAATCATTAGCTGACGAAATCGCGGATTTAGAATCTGATGAAAATATTGATGATGAATTAGCGCAATTAAAAGCTAAAATGAAATCAGATAAGAAAGCTAAATAACTCAGTTGATATTGAATAACGATAAGGAGAAGTATTGTGGAAGAACTTATAATGGTTCCAGTCATCATTTTTATGTTGTTGGTGGCTCCTATTTGGTTGATTTTACATTACCGAAGTAAGCGCCAGATAAATCAAGGGTTTAGTGAGGAAGAATATACGCAATTATCAGAACTTTCTGAATTAGCAGATAAAATGACGGATAGAATTAAAACACTTGAAGCTATTTTAGATGCTGAAACACCAGATTGGAGAAATAAGGTATGACACAAAAACGCCGTGGAGAATTATACAGAAACTCAAGCCAAGGAAAAATTGCTGGAGTCTGTGCAGGCTTAGCTGATTACTTTGGTTGGGAAACTTGGTTAGTTCGTATATTGGTGGTTTCAGGTGTCTTATTAGGTATGGGTTGGTTTATTGTTATTTATATTGCTGGCTGGTTTATTTTAGATAAAAAGCCGGGCACATTAAATAAAAAGGATCAAAAATCCCAAAAGTCGCAATCACAGTATGCAGCACAAGCAAACCATCGAGAAGCTGAACTTTCGTCTGAATCGATTAAAGTAAAGTCTCGTATTTGGCAGGCAGGAGAGCCACCAAAACAAGCCTTTCATGATATTAGGCGTAAATTTAAATCGTTAGAAAGAGAAGTTCGTGTCATGGAACGTTACGTTACATCACCAGAGTTTACTGTTTCTCGAGAAATTAATAAGTTGTGATCAGCAATTAAGAAAAGCGGCATTAGCCGCTTTTTTTTGTTATTTATTAAGGGATCTTTGAGCTAATGACTTATCTTTATGATTAAATGCAACCAAACAGTACTGATAGTAACTAAGGCTTTGGTCTTGGATTAAATATCTCTTTAAGAGAACTCATGGCATTTATAAATAAGAAAAACCTCAACAAATTGAAACAAAAAGCGAATGATTTATTAAATCGAACGCTTGACCAACACGTTACTTTAGCTGTCACTGGTCTAAGTCGTAGTGGAAAAACGGCCTTTATAACTTCTTTAGTCAATCAACTTGTCAATGAAGGAAATAATTCACAACTTGGTTTTTTCAATGTTGTTCATCAAGGCCGATTTATTGCCGCGAAGCGCGTTCCTCAAAAACATTTACATATTGGTCGTTTTGAATATGACCGAGCAATGACTGCTTTTTCTCAAGCGGAGCCAACATGGCCTGAGCCTACACATGGTATTAGTGAAATGCGCTTAGCTATTCGATATAAACCCAAAGAGTCGCTGTTAAAATATGCGAGCGACACAGCAACCTTATATCTTGATATTACCGATTACCCAGGTGAGTGGTTACTTGATTTACCGATGTTAAGTCAAACGTTTGAACAGTGGTCGAAACAAACCACACAATTGCTTAATACCCAGCCGAGATTTAAATCAGCTGAAAGTTTCATTGAAAAAGTTAATCAAATAGATCCTTTAGCAACGATTGATGAACAATTATTGGCAGATCTAGCAAAAGAATATACTGAACTTCTCTTACACTTTCGTCACGAGCTTGGTTTATCGGTTATTCAACCCGGACGCTTTATTTTACCGGGTGAACTGGAAGACGCGCCTATTTTGCAATTTTTTCCTTTCACAAATTTTGAAAATATTGATAAAAATGCTTATCAAAATGCGAGCGATGATTGTTTTATTGGTATGTTAAGAGCCAGATTTATTGAATATAAAGAACGTGTGGTCAAAGCTTTTTATAAAGAACATTTTGTAAATTTTGATCGACAAATTGTCTTGGCAGATTGTTTAACACCATTAAATAATGGACCTGAAAGTTTTGCTGATTTAAAAATGGCAATGACCATGATCATGCAAAGCTTTAGTTATGGTCAAAGTAGTATATTTTCTCGATTATTCGCACCAAAAATAGATAAATTATTGTTTGCAGCTACCAAAGCCGATCATGTTACTCCCGAGCAGCACAAAAATTTAGTACGCTTACTTGATCAATTAGTCTATCAAACACAACATCAGCTGAATTATGATGTCATAAAAATGAAAACGTTGGCATTGGCATCAGTTAAAACTACCCAAGCAGGGAAGAGCCGTTATCAAGGGCAAGACATTCCGGTACTTCGTGGTAAACGGTCTGAAAATGGTGAACTTATTACTGTTTTCCCTGGCGCGGTGCCAAGTAAATTACCAGAAGAGGAGTTTTGGCAAAAAGAGACTTTTAAGTATATCCGCTTTTCCCCATTTGAACCCGTGGGTCAGCATGAATGCTTACCACATCTTAGATTGGATCAAGTGATGCAGTTTTTGCTTGGAGATAAAATGAAATGAATGAACTTGATGAAAAGTATCAACAACAAATGCTTTTGATAATGATGGATTCACAGTAAGCAAATCTGTTTACCCGCAAATAATAAGAATGGACCAAGTGATGCAGTTTTTACTTGGAGATAAAATGAAATGAATGAACTTGATGAAAAGTAACAACAAATGCTCTTGATAATGATGGATTTATAGTAAACAGATCTGTTTACCCGCAAATAATAAGAATGGACCAAGTGATGCAGTTTTTGCTTGGAGATAAAATGAAATGAATGAACTTGATGAAAAGTAACAACAACAAATGCTCTTGATAATGATGGATTTATAGTAAACAGATCTGTTAACCCGCAAATAATAAGAATGGATCAAGTGATGCAGTTTTTGCTTGGAGATAAAATGACATGAATGAAATTGATGAAAAGTATCAACAACAAATATTGTTTGAGAATGACGAATTAATAACAAAAAAAAGTAACTTGCCTTCAATTGACCAGCAAGTCGTTGTTGAAAATGATGATTGGCAAACAGAAGAAGACTTATCGTTAACTGAATACAGTGAACATATTGAAGAAAAATCTAAACCTCGGTGGTTATGGCGAAGTGTAGGTATTGTTTTTACGGGGGTTGTGGCGGTAGAAACCTTTACTTTTTTTCAACAGGGATTTGCTCAATCTCCTATCTTAGCCTCAATGTATGGCGTTTTATTGTTCGGGTTATCAGCCATTGTAGGCTCTACAGCAATAAGAGAATTTTCAGCTTTAAGACAATTTAAGCGCCAACAAGTTACGCAAAATAAAGCCAAAAATATCTTGTCATCTGAGTTAGCTGAACATCGTAACGTCGATGTTAAAGTTTTGTGTGCAAGTATTTCTGCGAATTTACCCTGCGACTTAATGTCTGAACATGAAAAGAGTTGGGAGCTATTTGCTAAGGATGAATACAGTGATGAAGAATTATTGCAATTATATTCGCGTGAAATTTTATCTAAAGTTGATGAAAAAGCGTTAGCGGAAGTCGCAAAGTTCTCTACGGAAGCTGTAGTATTAGTTGCTTTAAGCCCTATTGCATTAGTTGATATGATGCTGATGTTTTGGAGAAACTTGAGAATGATCGATAAAATTGCAGGACTATACGGGTTGAAAATTGGTTATTGGAGTCGGATAAAATTAATCAAACAAGTTTTTGTTAACATGGCTTATGCTGGCGCAAGTGAGTTAGTCATAGATCTAGGTGCCGATCTTGTAGGAGCAGAATTGTTGGGCAAATTATCGGCACGTATGGCTCAAGGTTTAGGTGCTGGCATGTTAACTTCACGTTTAGGTATTCAAACAATAAAACTTTGTCGTCCCATTCCTTTTGAAGAAAACACACCAAAAATTGCTCATGTTAGAAAAAAAATACTCAGCCAAGTCAAAAAACTGCTGATCAGATAATGGTTGTTATTAGTGAACGTGAAAAGCTTGAAATACTTGACGTATTAAGAAGACCTTATCGAATTGATGTTATGCAACCCATTTATTATATGTTAAATAAAGTGAGTGATTTAGATAACTTAAGAAAACATGAAGTATCCGAAATTATGGCGTTGGTTGAGCAAGCAAAAGCGCTAGGTTTGCATCCAACAAAATTTCCAGCCAAAGAAATCAAAAAAGCAAGTTAAGGAAAAAGTGATGGCTGAGCAATTATCTGTACAAAAATGTGAAGCATGCCAGGTTGGCGCGCCACAAGTTAGTGATGAAGAATTACCAACATTATTATCACAAATACCTGATTGGATCCCAGAGGTCCGTGATGGCGTGATGATGCTTGAACGCGAATATAAATTTAAAAACTACAAACTTTCATGGGCATTTGCAAATAAAGTCTCTGAATTAGCCGAAGAAGAATTTCATCATCCTGCTATTTTATTAGAGTGGGGTAAAGTTAAAATTACTTGGTGGACACACGCTATTAAAGGGCTGCACCGTAATGATTTTATTTGTGCAGCAAAAACCGATAGGCTTCTGTAATATTTACTTACATTGATAATAACAGCCTCCTACCTAGGGGGCTTTTTTTTGTTGTACAAATTAGTTTACAATAGCAAATAGGAAAACTTGGCTATTGAGGTAAGATGAATGCGTTTAGAAATTGTTTGTTGTGATCGAGTAGGTATTGCTCAAGAAGTATTAGAAATATTTGTTGAACATAAGATCAACTTACGTGGAATCGAACTAAAACAGCCCGGTGAAATATTTATCAACATTCCTGATTTAGAATTCAGTGAATTACAAACGTTTATGCCACGTTTACGTCTAATTGAAGGTGTAAACGATGTTAAAACAACCCCTTTTATGCCATCTGAACGTGAACGCAACGAACTCTCAACGTTAATAAAAACTTTTCCTGATCCCTTTATATCTATAGATTCAAAAGGTGATATCCGTATTATTAATACGGTCGCTGCAGGCATCATGGGCTGTAAAGAACATGAAATTGTCGGCGACAATGTGAGCAATTGGTTGAAAGGTTTTAACTTTAGCCGTTGGTTAGATGCTGATGAAGTACTTGCTCAAACACGTCGTTTAAAATTCCAAGATGATGATTTTGTTGCTGATATTATGCCTATTCATGTAACTGAGCAAAGTGATATACCTGTGTTAGCCGGTGCGGTATTAATTTTAAAATCAGAAGCGCGGTTAGGTCAGCAGATAAGTGCTTTTAAACAAGCGAATGAAAATAATTTTGCAGGCATACAAGCAAGTAGTGGTTCTATGCGTAAGGTTATTCGTGAAGCAAAACGTATGGCCTTGCTTGATTCTTCAATGCTCATCGTCGGTGAAACTGGTACTGGTAAAGAGCTTTTAGCTCACGCTTGTCATGCCGCGAGTGACCGAAGCAACAAACCTTTTATGACGTTAAGTTGTGCAGCATTACCTGATGACGCAGCCGAAACAGAGCTTTTTGGTGCTGGATCGCAAGGCGATATTAAAGCTAAGCGCGGAATATTTGAATCTGCAGATGGGGGAACTATATTTCTTGATGAAGTTGGAGAAATGTCGCCAAAATTACAAACTAAAGTTCTTCGTGTTATTCAAGATGGTATTTTCCGACGAGTTAATGACGAAGAAGAGATAAAAGTTAATGTGAGGATCATCAGTTCAACCAATTGTGATTTGTTGAATATGGTCTCGACAGGTGACTTTAGAGAAGATTTATACTACCGACTCAATGTTCTTGGCCTTAATATACCATCACTAAGAGATAGGCGTTCTGACATCATTCCACTCGCAGAATTTTTTATCGTGAAGTTCGGTCAACGTATTGGTAAAACTATTGTCACTATGTCAGATGATTGCCGCGATTTTATTGAACACTATCCTTGGCCCGGCAATGTACGCCAACTTGAAAATGTATTAATTCGTGCTGTATCGTTAATGGAAGGTAGTATTGTAATGACGTCTCATTTGCAGTTACCTGCATATACGCGTGAACACGGTTATTTAGAACAAGAGTTTGAAGGGACATTAGACGCTGCAGTTAAAGGCTTTGAAGCAGACTTACTGAGAAAACTATATCCGGCTTATCCAAGTACTCGACAATTAGCGAAAAAATTAGGTTTAAGTCATACGGCTATTGCGAATAAATTACGTGAATATGACATTAACAAGAAAACCGTAAAAATATAGAACATTCCTACCTATAACGAATAGAGATATAACATGAAACTTTTTGGCTATTGGCGTTCATCCGCAGCTTATCGCGTAAGAATCGCTTTGCATTTAAAAAACATTGACTGTGAATATGTGTCAGTACATTTAGTTAAAAATGGTGGCGAACAACACAAAGAAGAATATATAGCACTGAATCCAAATCATTTAGTGCCCACTTTGATTGATGAAACAGATGATGGTGAGCTGGTGTTAAATCAAAGTATGGCTATACTTGATTATTTAGACAATCAAAGCTCACAATCACCTCTTTATCCTGAAAGTATTTATGATAAAGCGCAAGTTCAAGCGATTGCTCTAGATATAGCTTGTGAAATTCATCCGGTAAATAATTTACGAGTTCAACAATATTTAGTGAAAACACTAGGGGTTGATGAATCAGATAAATCAGCTTGGAGTCATCATTGGATGGGGATTGGCTTTACTGCCTTAGAAGATAAACTTAAAAAAGTATCAGGCGAATACTGTTACGGTGACCAAATAACAATTGCTGACTTGTGCCTAGTACCACAAGTTTATAATGCAAATCGATTTAAGGTGGATATGTCAGAATTTCCTCTTATTAATGCTATTGTTGAACGTTGTAACAAGATACCTGCGTTTATAAAAGCAATGCCTGAAAATCAAGAAGATGCAGTATTATAATCGTTTAGTTATTATAAGTTAAAATAGAGAAATAAAATTTAGAAGAAATATTACGTTGAACATGTATTTCCCTTGCAACTGAAATGAAAACGAGTTGCAATGGGTCCTCATCATTCCTTACTTTAGACAAATTGAATAATAGGTAACTATGGAAGATCAAACGCAAACAGGCAAACAAACCTCATGGGGCATAATTGCCGTTATTATTGCTATAGTACTAGCTGCTTTAGTTTGGTTATATGTTACATCTACGGAAAAAGAAATCATAGTTGAAGTAGCTCCACCCCCTATTGTTAAGGCTGAAGTTAAACCAGAGCCAGAGCCTGAAATAATAGAACCCGAAATTATAGTTCCTGCCGTTGAACCAGAACCGATTGTTGAAGTGATACCAGAACCTGTCTTGCCAAATTTAGATGAAAGTGATGCATGGATACAAGAAAAGTTGCCAACATTTACTTGGCGTAAAGAGCTTTTAAAACTCGTGATTAATAAAGATATGATCCGTCGTTTTGTCGTCTTCACTGATAATTTTGCACAAGGTAATTTAGCGTACGAACATAGCCCTCTTATCAAGCCTAATACTAAATTTTTAGCTAATGAAATTAAAAAGGGTGCAACAAGTGATTGGAAATGGGATGAATCGGCAACACGCCGATTTACACTTTATGTTGATTTACTAAGATCATTTGACAGTGAAACGCTGGTTCAATGGTATTTCGAGATGAAACCTCTGATAGATCAAGCATATGCAGAGCTTGGTTATCCAGATGATAATTTTACTGACGTATTGCATGATGCAATTACTAAAGTGCTAGATATGGAAATACCAAAAGAATCATTAGATTTAGTGCGCCCAAGTGTAATGTTTCGTTATAAAGATGCCGAAATAGAAGCGTTAGATGATGCCGACAAACTCTTATTACGTTTAGGAAAAGAAAACTTACTTGTCATCAAATCCGTTTTACTTGAGATTAATGAGCGTTTAGCGCGTCAACGTTCGTAAATAGTAGAGAAATCTAAGTTATATACTCGCTTGTTTGTTTAAAAAACAAGCGAACGATTTTATTTATAAAACTAGCGCTTGCATCAAGCCAAATCTTTAGCGATAATTCGCGCCGTTGCAGTGAGAGCTGCAACTATCTATGGTGACCCTTTCGGTCCCCTCGCAATGATACTCTGTGAACTCGGCCAGATCCGGAAGGAAGCAACCGCAGCAGACGACTCATGTGCCGAGGTGTGGCTGCTTGGGTTGCCACCCAATCCCCTTAAATCAATGAGTTACACGCCTTTTAGCAGTTTTGCTATATGGAGTGCTACATGCTTGCTTCAAATATTCCATACTTAAATTGTCGAAATGGTATCTATTAGTATCGCAATCAATCCACGTGGAAGTCATTAAAGACACGTTGCAAGAAAAAAGTCTTTAATTTACTTATAGATGTTCTATAGGGCACGATGAGAGGTACGGGAGATAAATCTACCTCCCTAGAAGTGTCTTATGACGCTAAAGCATCAAAGCCACAATCGTTTTCTGCGGTTGCTTCCTTCCCTAAATTTGGTGTACTGATAAAAGCTTATTTAAATGAGAATGGGCATAGATGGTGTGCTAGAGAATACACCCGTATTGAAAGCTCATTAAAATTATTACCTAAATCAAAAATCACTAAAGAAGTACTGATTGAATTAAGACAGTCACTGTTAAAAGATAAAACCATTCAAACCTTTAATCGTTACCTTAAATAATTCAATGCTTTTTTTAGGTGGGTTATTGCTAATAATGCTGACATAACCATTAACCCCTTTGATGGCTTAAAATTTATCGAGAATAAAACATCATCAGCCAGTAAACTTAATGCTTATACAGCCCAACAGTTAGCTGAATTATTCCGATTTGCCAACAAATACGGCAAAGATGACATTCGTTATTGGTTGATTCTGCTTGGGCGTTATACAGGGGTTAGGATGAGTGAAATATGTCAATTAAAGGCAGAGGACATCACTGAAGAAGCTATATGAATTAATCGAATACCTTCAAAAGGATCTGCATTGATGGCTTCACAATACGTGACGAATTGCCTACCTTAACTATCTTGAAATGTAATCTCAGCCATGAAACTGTCTAATGCACGACCTGCTGAAGCTATAATGATATCAGCGTCTTCAGCTGTTTTGTCGATTAATTGGCCTTTGTTCATTTGTAGTTCCTCTTCGATTTTTATTGTTATTTATATAGTAAACAAAAATAACTATCGGCCAATTATTGTTGTTAAATTTACTGAATTCCATTTGTTCTTACCCACCTTACTGAGTAAAGGTTAAATGTTCACTCATACTGACGCTTAATTAATGATACTACTATTGATGCGATTTATAAATATGTGTATCATATATGCATCTAATTATTGAGACTAAGAGAATAATACTCTTATCTACTATATTTATTACGGGAACAGATATGAAATCAAAAAGTTATTATTGTGGTTCATGGTTCGAAGGCCAAGAGCAAGGTGTCGACGTTTATAATGCAGTTAACGGTGAAGTTATCTGCCAAGTCAGCAGTGCCGGCATTGATTTTGAAAAAATGGTGCAATATGCGAGAAATGTTGGTGGCCCAGCATTGCGTGAGTTAACCATCCATGAAAGAGCGACTGCACTGAAAAACTTAGGCAAATACTTAATGTCTAAGAAAGATCGCTTCTATGAGATTTCATCAAAAACAGGTGCTACAAAACTAGATGGCTGGGTAGATATTGAAGGTGGTCTTGGGACTATGTTTAGTTATTCAGGTATTGCCCGTCGTGAATTTGCTAATGAAAAATTTATTGTTGAAGGTCCGCCCGAGCCACTTTCAGCTAATGGTACCTTTATTGGTCGTCATATCCTTACCTCAAAACCTGGCGTTTCAGTGCATATTAATGCTTTTAATTTCCCTTGCTGGGGCATGTTAGAAAAAATAGCACCTAGTTTAATTGCGGGTGTACCCGTCATTGTTAAGCCTGCAACCGCGTCCGCTTATTTAACACAAGCCATGGTTGAAGATATTATAGACTCCGGCTTATTGCCAGAAGGTTCAATTCAACTCATTTGTGGTGGTGTTGGTGATTTACTTAACTTACTTAATGAACAAGATGTGGTGACCTTTACTGGGTCAGCCAGTACAGGTAAAAAACTACGTGCTCATCCGAACATTATTGACAACAGCATTCCGTTTAACATGGAAGCTGATTCATTAAATTGTTCAATATTAGGGGAAACTGTTGACGTTGAAGACCCTGAGTTTGACTTGTTCATAAAAGAAGTTAGCAGAGAAATAACGGTCAAAGCCGGTCAAAAATGTACCGCTATTCGTCGTATCATAGTACCTGCTAACAAGGTCGAAGCGGTAAGTAACGCATTAAAAGCGCGTTTAGACAAAATAACTTTAGGTGACCCAACAGCGGAAGGCGTGCGAATGGGGCCATTAGTGGGTAGCTCACAACGCCGTGACATTCGTGCCACAGTTGACCAACTAGCAGAGCACTGTGAAGTAATTTACGGTGGTAATAATGCCGAAATGACACTTATTGGTGACAACGTCGACGAAAGCGCATTTTACCCACCAACGTTATTATATTGCGCAGAACCATTAACAACCGATGCACCACACAGCATTGAAGCGTTTGGCCCAGTTAGTACAATTATGCCGTATAACTCTATTGATGAAGCAATCAAGATTTCTCACTTAGGTAGAGGTAGTTTAGTTGGCTCTATTGTTACTTATGATGACAGCGAAGCGGCGAAAATAGTGATGGGCGCAGCTGCTTATCATGGTCGTATGCTAATACTAAACCGCGACTGTGCGAAAGAGTCTACAGGTCATGGTTCACCATTACCTTCACTCGTTCATGGTGGTCCTGGTCGTGCTGGTGGCGGTGAAGAGCTTGGTGGTTCGCGAGCTATTAAACATTATATGCAACGTACCGCTATTCAAGGTTCACCAACAACGTTAATGGCCATTGGCAAAGAATACGTCGCTGGTGCTAAAATAACTAGTAGCGACAAACATCCTTTTCGCATGTACTTTGAAGAGTTAAAAGTGGGTGAAAGTTTAACGACTCATCGTCGAACGGTAACCGAAGCTGACATTGTTAATTTTGGTTGTTTATCTGGCGATCATTTTTATGCCCACTTTGATGAAATGGCTGCAAAAGATTCATTCTTTGGTAAGCGTGTTGCTCATGGCTACTTTATTATTTCAGCCGCTGCGGGTATGTTTGTCGATCCAGCGCCGGGGCCTGTTATAGCCAACTATGGTTTAGAAAACTTACGTTTTATCGAGCCTGTAGCAATTGGTGATACCATTCAGGTAAAAATTACCGCTAAGAAAAAAATCAAAAAAGATAAACGTCCTGAAGACATGTTTACAACGGGTGTCGTGGTTTGGGATGTACAAGTAACAAACCAACATGAAGATATTGTGGCAATCTACGACATCATGACCTTAGTTGAAAGAAAAGAAGCTTAAACCTAGAATCAGCAGTAGAAACACGGAAAATAGCGGCAGCCACTGATGCACCTAGCTATGCAAAAGAAATTTTCATCACCAATAAGGTGATGCCAAATTTTTTAGTTATGCTATGCACACTATTGGTCACCACTTTTTTCACGATTTCTACTGCTGAAGCTAGGTTAAACTAAAAGAGATTTTTAACATGATATTTGAAACCATTATCTATCAAGTCAATAAAGGTGTAGCTACGCTTACCTTTAATCGCCCAAGTACCTTAAATAGCTTTAATACCTTAATGCATGAGGAAGTTCGTCAAGCGATGACAGATGTACGTACCAATAAAGAGGTGCGTTGTTTGGTGATCACTGCCGCAGGTCGTGGCTTTTGTGCAGGACAAGACTTAAGTGATCGTTCCGTGGCAGTAACGGATGAAGCGCCTGATTTAGGTGAGTCGGTTGAGAAAAATTACAACCCACTCATTCGAAGCATTATGACACTAGAAAAACCGGTACTTTGTGCAGTTAATGGCGTGGCAGCAGGAGCTGGTGCTAGCATTGCTTTAGCCTGTGATATTGTTATTGCCGCCCGTAGTGCTAAATTCGTGCAAGTATTTTGCAAAATCGGTTTAGTCCCCGACTCAGGTGGTACTTTTAATTTACCGCGCGCATTAGGTTTACCGCGTGCTAAAGGCTTAGCCTTACTCGGTGATAAATTATCAGCCGAGCAAGCAATGAACTGGGGCATGATCTGGCAATGTGTTGATGATGAAGCATTAATGACTGAAACATTAACCATGGCAGAACATCTTGCGACGCAGCCAACTAAAGGCTTAGCGATGATAAAAAAATTACTTAACGACTCTTTTTCTAATCCATTGCATCTGCAATTAGAACTTGAAAAAGAAGCAATGCGTACCTTAGGTCAAACGGCTGATTATCAAGAAGGTGTAAGTGCCTTTATGGAAAAACGTACACCTAGTTTTAAAGGTGAGTAATCCGATAGCTAAGAATATAGTTCTTAAGAAGTAAGGAATTAACATGACAGATGCATTTATTTGTGACGCGATCAGAACACCTTTTGGTCGCTATGGCGGTTCATTAGCTACAGTTAGAGCTGATGATTTAGGCGCGGTACCAATGCGCGCCTTGATGGAGCGTAATCCCGCTGTCGATTGGACTGCTGTAGATGACGTTTATTACGGCTGTGCTAACCAAGCAGGTGAAGATAACCGTAACGTAGCACGTATGAGCGCACTTTTAGCCGGTTTGCCTGTTGAAGTGCCGGGTATCACCCTTAACCGTCTTTGTGGTTCAGGTCTTGATGCCGTTGGTACGGGGGCTCGTGCTATTAAAAGTGGTGAAGCCGATTTAATTATCTCGGGTGGCGTCGAGTCGATGTCGCGCGCGCCATTTGTAATGGGTAAAGCTGACAGTGCTTACAGTCGACAAGCGGCGATGTACGACACCACACTCGGTTGGCGCTTTGTTAACAAATTAATGGAAAAGCAATACGGCGTTGATTCCATGCCTGAAACCGCTGAAAACGTGGCCGAACAATTTAATATTGACCGTGCCTCGCAAGATGCTTTTGCTTTTGAAAGTCAGCAACGTGCGGCTAAAGCACAAGCGGATGGTATTTTTGCACAAGAAATTGTCCCAGTTACAATTCCGCAACGCAAAAAAGATGATGTGGTTTTTGAGCACGATGAGCACTTAAGGCTTAGTCCTATTGAGACATTAGCTAAATTATCGACACCATTTCGTGATGGTGGTAGTGTTACCGCAGGCAATGCGTCTGGGGTAAATGATGGCGCTTGTGCCTTGTTATTAGCCTCGGCAGCCGGCATTAAAAAGCATGGTCTCATCCCTAAAGCGCGTATTGTTGCTATGGCTTCATCTGGATTAGCGCCAAGAATTATGGGTTACGGCCCAGTATCGGCAACCAGAAAAGTTCTCGACAAAGCAGGCTTAACGTTAGCGCAAATGGATGTTATCGAATTAAACGAAGCATTTGCTGCCCAAGGTTTAGCGGTACTACGTGAATTAGGTCTTAAAGATAATGAAGCCCATGTTAACCCCAATGGTGGTGCTATTGCCCTAGGTCATCCTTTAGGTGCTAGTGGCGCTAGGTTAGTGACGACTGCCATGTATCAACTTCATCGCACCAATGGTCGTTATGCTTTATGTACTATGTGTATCGGTGTTGGCCAGGGTATTGCTATTATCATTGAACGGGTATAGATAAATTTAGTGATAATTTTAAAGCAGTAATTTAAAGTGATTACTGCTTTTTTTTGCTCCGTTATACACAAATTAAGTGCTTATATAGATATTGTTTTGTTAATGTTAATTAAGTGATAAATGACTTGATTTACGAGGGATTACCACAAGAATGAGTTCCTCTTTATAACGATTTTCGTTACAATTATGTGTACATTAATGAATAAAAAATTCCTTTATAGGTGAATGAATATCGACCTGATTAAACAACATATTAAAAATTCTAAAATCAGTTGTACTTCTATGGTAGTGACTGTTTTTGGAGATACAGTGTCGCAACATGGTCACTGGATTTGGCTATCAAGTTTAATTCAATCACTTGAACCATTTGGTTTTAATGAACGTCAGGTGCGTACTTCTGTTTATCGCTTAGTACAAAGTAACTGGTTACAAGTAAAGAAAGTAGGGCGATGCAGTTATTATGCTTATACTGATTTTGCCACCGGACATTATGAAAAAGCAGCGAGAAGAATTTATGCCCAAGGTCTATCGACATGGGATCATACTTGGACATTAGTATTACCTGTGTCTGTGCCTGAAAATAAAAAAGAAGAGTTTCGTAAAAGTTTATTTTGGTTAGGTTTTAATACTCTATCTAGTGCTTTATATACTCACCCATCCTCAGAGCGCACTTCATTGGATGAATTAATCAAAGAGCAGGATTTAGTTAACGATGTCGTTATCCTTAATGCGAAGACTGATGATGAAAACTCGTATGCAGTCATAAAAGCATTAGTTAAAAGTCGATGGAAATTGTCTGATCTTGAAAGTTATTACCAAGAATTTTTAGATTTTTATCAGCCAATATACCAAAGCATTACCGCAAAGCTTCCAGACTTATCGGTATGCTTTTTACTACGTTCTACAATGATTCATGACTTTCGTCGTATATTGTTACGCGATCCTGATTTCCCGAGTGAAATGTTACCGGAAAGTTGGGTAGGACATGAAGTACATGCTCTCGTTAATAAAAGTTATAAACTGTTATCGAGGGATTCACTGGCATATATACAGCAAAACATGAAGAATGAGCAAGGGCGAGTGCCCACTGCAAGTAGCAATTTTCAGACGCGTTTTGCTGATTAATGCCTTGCTTTACTCATGGTCTGAATAGCTCGTATCAAATTGCTTTAGCGCTAGACTTTTGGTTTATGTGTAGACTGTTGAAAACGCGGGCGGTTTTCTTGCACCTGCGCAAGGGGCGATACTTCACGTAAGCTACTAATACAGCGTTGCGCCAACTGAGTATATTCAGCAGTGCCCTTACTTTTCCAGTCAACTTCTTGCTCGGTTAGTTGTTTAAGTACTTTTGCTGGAGTGCCGACCACTAAACTGCGTGGCTCGCAGCTAAATTTTGCTTTAACAAAAGCACTGGCGGCAATAAACGATTCTGCGCCAATAACGGCATCATCCATTATGACGGAGTTCATGCCCACTAATGAATTTTCGCCGATACGACAACCGTGTAATACGGCACTATGGCCAATATGGCTAAACGGCTCAAGATGGCAATCTTTACCTGGGAAGCTGTGTAATACGCAGCAATCTTGCACATTACTGTTTTTATCGACGTAAATTCGGCCAAAGTCAGCACGTAATACCGCATTTGGTCCGATGTAACAATTGGCCTCAATGATCACATCCCCAATAATTTCCGCACTCGGGTGGACAAAACTTGTTGGGTGAATAACCGGAATAAAATCATCAATTGCATAAATTGGCATCGAAGTTCCTTAATTTCTATTGATAACTTAGGATCCAGCTAAGTCTATTAGCTGGATCCTAAGTTTATATTAATCTAATAACGTAAGATCTACATCTGGCCAGATTTGTTGACCAAATTGTGCTCTTAATTGTACAAGTTGCTCTGCAACAATGGTTTTACCTAATTGCTTGGCTTGAAACATAGGGCCGCCTTTATAGCGTGGAAAGCCATAACCGTGCAACCAAATTGCGTCAATATCAGATAGCTGCTGTACAATGCCTTCTTTAAATAGTGAAAGACCTTCACTGATTAACGCAAATAATGCTCGTTGCACGATTTCTTCATCAGTAAATTGTCGTTGTGTTATAGCAAGTTTTTGCGCCGTTTGCTGCAAAAGCTCAGTCACTTCTGATGCAGGGAGTTTTTTACCGTTTTCGTCATATTGATAAAAGCCTGCTTGGGTTTTTCTGCCTAAGCGCTTTGCTTCAACCAAGGTCGCTGCCGCTCTAAAATAACCTTTGTCATGTGCTGGGAAAGGTTGTGCGCTACGGGCATTATGACCAATATCAATGCCAGATAAATCTTGCACAGCCAGTGGCCCCATTGCCATGCCCCATGACGTCATAGCGTTATCAATTTGTGCAACTTCGGCGCCTTCAAGCAACATTTGCTGCACTTCACGGCCATAACGGGTATACATGCGATTACCGGCAAACCCAAAACAAACACCGACTAAGACCGAAATTTTCCTTAATTGTTTACCTACTTGCATTGCCGTGGCAATAACTTGCTCACTGGTGTGCTCGGCTTTAACAATTTCTAATAATTTCATTATGTTAGCTGGGCTGAAGAAGTGCATGCCGACTAATTGTTCTGGTCTTGAAATAGACGCTGCAATTTCATTAATGTTTAAATAGGAGGTGTTAGTTGCAAAGACAGTATCCGAACGACAAACCTTGGTTAGCTTTTTGAATAATTCCTTTTTAACATTGATGTCTTCAAACACTGCTTCAAGGACTAAATCACATTCGCTTAATGATTGGTAATCAACACTGCCATCGAGGTTAGCTAAACAAGTCTCGGCTGCTTGTTGGCTCATACTGCCGCGTTTAACGTTACTGGCAAAATTTGCTTTAATACGGCCTAAACCCGCTTCAAGGGCTTCACTCGATTGTTCGATTAACTGCACAGTAAAGTTGGCGGTTAAAAAAGACGTAGCAATACCAGAACCCATATTGCCGCCACCTATAATACCAACATGACTAACTTTTTTTGCGTCAGCATTAATTTTCTTTAATGGTTTTGAAGTTTGTTTTTCTGCGCCAAAAGCATGAATTAATGCTTTTGATTGCTGCGAACCACGTAAGGTTAAAAATCGCTGACGCTCAACGGCCATACCATCGCTTATATTCATTGATTGAGTTTGCTCAAGTACCTCAAACGCAGCAACAGGCGCTTCTTTACCGCGTGCTTTTTTAATGACATTAGCTTTTGCCGCTAACCAATCAAAATCTTCGCTATTGACTAACCTTTCGCCAGTACGGCGCGGCTCTAAGTTATCATTCTCAATTAGCTGCTCCGCAAAAATAATACTTTGTGCGTCTAGTTCTTTAGTATCATTACCTTCAACAATTACATCGAATAAACCTGAACTCGTTAACTTTGTAACTGCAACATGTTGACCTGAAGTGATCATCGTTAGCGCTTGGTCTGGGCCAACAACGCGCATAAGTCGTTGAGTACCGCCTGCTCCCGGGATAAGTCCTAAATTCACCTCTGGCATACCAACTTTAGCTGCCGATAAAGCAACGCGGTAATGACAAGCTAATGCAACTTCAAAGCCGCCACCTAAAGAGGTACCAAATAATGAAGAAACCACAGGTTTGTTACATGCTTCAATGCGATTAACAACATCAGGTAAGTAGGGCTGCGTTGGCGGTTGACCGAATTCTTTAATATCAGCACCGGCAATAAAAGTTTTTCCTTCACAACGGATAATAATCGCTTTTACCGCATGATCAGCTTCTAAATGTGCAATGGCGTTGATTAAACCCTGTCGCACCGCTTGTGATAAAGCATTTACAGGTGCGTAATTGATGGTAATAATACCAAGGTTATCTTGTTGTTTTATGTTAACAACATCGTGAGTAATTGCTGATTTTGTCGTCATTTTAGTTATTCTACTGTTGGGTTATGGCGCTTACTTTAAGCGAGTGATTTAAGCGAGCCTTTAAGTGATAGTTTTAGGCGATAATTTCACTAAAGGAAATTTGTGGTTCAATATTAGTAAAATTTTTAATATCAGCCATTACTGCTGCGCCTTGGTTTTTAAATGCTTGCTTAACACTGTCAATTGAATCAAAAAATAAATAGCCCGCGGCAATAAAGCTTGCAGGTTGTCGAGAAGATAAACTTATACCTTTGTCTATTTGCCAATGACTTAAACCAAATTCACGGTATAACTCATTAACTAAAGGTAAGTGCTTAGTATGGTAATAATCCAAATCAAATACCTGTGCCTGGTCTGATTCGTTGCTAGGTGGTGGGTAAATAATACTGACTCTGATCATAACGACTCTCTATAACTTGACTCTACGATACTGTAAATAGAAATATACTGGCTAATAGCAAGGATAGGCACGCGATAATGCATGTACCTATCTTACTGATTATCCTAAAACGTGGTTAGAAAGCTTAGATGTCAAAATCGATTTCTACATCAT
>Ga0209395_1000444_pt1 | contig 61292 bp, 62 predicted proteins | sample GOMGulsemesocosm_3_FD_184635 | JGI IMG/M metagenome (GOLD analysis project Ga0209395, IMG submission 184635) | Methane-oxidizing microbial communities from mesocosms in the Gulf of Mexico - GOM9D Gulf of Mexico (SPAdes) (version 2) | ecosystem: Environmental > Aquatic > Marine > Cold seeps...
TTTGTCACTAAAAATGAGTAAGAGTAAACGCCATATCATGTAAGACATGTCTTAAGCTCGCATAGGATGCAACATGAAATATGCGTATTAAAAAGAAACCCACACCTCTATCGATTTGTTTTTTATGGGTTTTTGCTTTATTGCTTTTAAAGGGGATAAGTTTTAATAGCGATGTCTGAAAACATCCATCACTAGAGAATATTATATTTACTGCTATCCTTAATTTATGAACTGAGATTGAGAAGTACGTTATACGTAACGTAATGCAGGGAGTAAATACCAGATGGAACAGAAACAACTCACTAGATTAAGTCAATTATTCGAAAAAGCGGTTGCGGACAAAGCTAACATTATTGAAAGAAGAGAACTAAAAGTCCTTTATCAAGAATATATTGAAGAAGATAGAGAAAATTCTCATCAAATACGTAAAGCAAGTTAATATCTTCAAGCTACAGCGTAGTGATTTATGTAAACGCTTTATAAGAAGTTTGCTGTGTAGTTTTACAGCTTAATTATTTAGAAAAGGAATTCCATCATGTCTCCAGAACAATTGAAAATCCTACAACATTTAAGTCAGCTTTTTGAAGAAGGCAGAGCGGGACCAAGTCAGATAAGAGAACTTTCAATTTTGCTTGCTGATATTAATAAAAGTCAAGATCAACTAGATATCTTCTCTCAAGCTGGCTTGTCTCATTCAAGATCAAATAGTAATAGACTTTAATTTTATTGATAAAGTATTACGCATCTTAATCTTTCCTACCAAACATCTGCTTGAAAACCGGTCACTTAATTAAATTCAATTAAATGACCGTTAAGTATCCAAATGATTAATTTGTTTTAAGTGTTTGAATGAATGTTTGTGATTTGGTAATTGATTTATTCATTTCACTAATCAATTGTTCTACATCTTGTTTGATTAATTTATATTCTGTTTTTAATTCACCAATGGCCTGCGCATTGAGATTATGCTTTAAGTAAAGCACATTATCTTTAAGGGCATTAAGAACTGGTTGCATTCGCTGTTCTGCCTTTCGCATTGAGTTAATCAACGATGTATAACGTCTTTGAGTTTCTTTATAACGTGATTGACTCTGTCGCTTTAATGATTGACTGGTAAATTGTTCTAATTCGTTGTGCCATTCGTCAAATAAGGCTTCAGCTACATGTTCAATCGCATTAATTCGTGCAGTTACCTCTTCGGCGGCAACTTTACTCGCGTCATATTTATCACTACTGATTTCATATTGCTCTTGCAACTCACCACCATCAAAATTGATCAATACTGAGAATTGTTCTAAAGCATTTTTAAACTCTTCTTTTGCTTCTTTTTGGGAGTCAGTGGCGCTTTCAACACGATCAATTAATATATCACGTTTATGTTTACCCACTTTTTCCATCGCTGAATAGTAGGCTGATTGACAGCCCGTTATTGCAATCAGTAGTGTAAGTAAAATTACTTTTATATTGGTAGGCATTGTTTAGTTTCACCCTTTAAACTTTGCGGCATTGATAATTGCCCAAAGATGAAAAATAAGACCAGGAACCGCCATAAAGAATAATATTCCTGTCGCTGCTAAGGTATAGTTAACCCAGGTTAACAGGAAAAATAGGATTGCCGCGAGGATTCTCCCTTGAACTAGTTGACCTAAACCGGCTATAAAAAAACTACAAATTGCCGCTAAAACGTTACCACCTGAACCTTGATTTGACATGATCGCTCCTAAGTTAAATTTATTACTATTATTATCACTATCACTTACTTAGCAATTATCATAATATATTGTTCACCTTTAGATAATAACTCATTTGCAATGAATTTTATCAAAACGATCAAAAATCATCATCAAAGCCAGCTTGTTTGGCATTTTATCTTGTTTTTCATGAAGCGAATTTCGAAAGAACAAGTGCATATAACGGCAGGTTACTTATCTTATGTAACTTTAATGTCACTAGTGCCATTGATAGTGGTAATGTTGTCTGTATTAACTGCCTTTCCAATTTTTGCTGACATCAAAGAAATTATTGAGAATTTTGTTTTTCAAAATTTTATGCCCGCTGCTGGTGATGTTGTTAAAGAACACATTACTGGTTTTGTGGCCAACGCTTCAAAAATGTCAGCAATCGCAATTACTTTTTTATTCTTATTTGCTCTGTTACTCATTTCAGCAATTGATGCTAGCTTAAATAGGATCTGGCAAGTAACCGCTAAAAGACGAAAAATCACTGCATTTTCTATGTATTGGATGGTACTAACTCTCGGCCCAGTATTAGTCGGTAGCAGTATTGCAGCAACCTCGTATCTGGTTTCATTTATATCGATAGGGGATTATGACTTTTTTGGTCTCACCAATATCGTCTTAAGAGCTTTGCCTATTCTTGCTTCAATCTGCGCATTTCTGATTTTATATATGATTGTTCCGAACAAAGTTATTTCATTTAAACATGCAATGTTTGGGGCAACATTAGCAGCATTTCTTTTTGAAATAGCCAAAAAGGGGTTTGCTTTTTATGTAACAGAACTCCCTTCTTATCAAACTATTTATGGCGCTTTAGCTGGCATTCCTATTTTATTTTTATGGGTTTACTTATCTTGGTTAGTCGTACTTTTCGGCGCTTTATTTACGGTTGCTTTGGAAAAGTTTCCCTCTGAGCACCACCACCCAGTTTAATTAAATTCTCTGACGAAGAAACTGACAGTTTTTAATATTTTGCGCCATAATCAAATGCATGACTTGAATGGGTGGTGCAGCAAATGTCACGATCTTTATATCCTAAAATATCGACTTATCGACAGGAGTGGCTACCCGTTAGCGAAGGGCATGAGCTATATCTAGAACAATCAGGCAATCAAAATGGAATTCCACTGATATATCTACACGGTGGACCAGGTAGTGGCTCAAGTGAGAATCATCGGCGTTACTTTGATCCTGAAAAATATCGTATTATTTTGTTTGATCAACGCGGTTGTGGTCGTTCAAAGCCCTCTCCGTCAATACAAGACAATACCACAGCACATTTGATTGCAGACATTGAAGTTATTCGCCAACACTTAGGTATTAAGCAGTGGCTTGTTTGCGGGGGCTCATGGGGAACAACACTCGCACTGTGTTATGGGATAGAACATTCAGAAAAGGTTTTAGCCTTTATTCTGCGTGGTATATTTCTTGCGACTGAAGCTGAATATCATTGGCTTTATACGGCTGAAGGGGCAAACCGTTTTTTTCCTGAGTACTATCAAGAGTTCATTGAACATTTACCGCTAAAACTTCAAGACGTACCGCTTACTGGTTATCACCAATTACTCAACTCAACGAATGAAGTAGGAGTTATTTCAGCGAGTAAAGCATGGTCATTATGGGAGCTGCGATTATCTACTATTGAGCATCACCATATTGGAATGGCTCAAATTGATGATCCTCATCAAGCACTGTGTATGGCAAAAATATCCTGCCATTATTTTACTCATCATTGTTTTATCAGTGAAAATTATATACTTAAAAATATGGGCAAGATAACGAGAATCCCTGCCATTATTTTGCATGGCCGCTATGATATGGTTTGCCAGCTTCATCAGTCATATCAATTAGTAAAGCAGTGGGATAATGGGCAATTACAAATTCTCCCTTGTTCGGGGCACAGTGGGTTTGAACGACAAACTGTTGATGCATTTTGTCGAGCAAGCGATACTATGGCAAACTTTTTAGATGAACAAAAAAAATGATAGCGCTTATTCAACGAGTCTCACAAGCCAGTGTATCTATTAATCAAAAAATCAGCGGAGAAATTGCCCAAGGGATCCTAGTTTTTCTTGCTGTTGAACCAGACGATACTGAAGCTAAAGCTAAGCGTTTAGCTGAACGCGTTGCCGGTTATCGTATCTTTGAAGATGCACAAGGTAAAATGAACCTCAATGTTAATCAAATAAATGGCGATATCTTAGTGGTTTCGCAATTTACTTTAGCAGCCGACACTCATTCAGGTATGCGTCCAAGTTTTACTACTGCAGCAAAACCAGAAATTAGCATTCCCCTATATCACTGTTTTTGCCAACAACTACGTGATTATGGTTTTGAAGTACCAACAGGAGAATTTGGTGCGGATATGAAAGTTTCTTTAGTTAATGATGGCCCGGTAACATTTACATTAACGTGTTAGACACAATAAAAGGAGTCTAATGCATGCCATGGCGCCAATATTTTCGCCAGCGTTTAAAAACCCTTGGGGGTAATACCGTATTGGCCATTAAACTATCTTCAAGTTGGTTCAACATATCGCAAGGCAATAAATGAATAATAACATTTAAATAATGAGGAATATGAAAGTAAACCAAATGTTTAGTGGGGGCGAGTACCTTTAATTCGGCTAAAAAATAGTTAATATCCTCATTTGATGGACTCGGTAAGTTGAGTGACAACACGGCATGATCGCCAACTTTTTTTAAGATGTTTTTAGTCAAAATCAACGAATCATCGATTGATTGTTCTTTTTGATAAATATCACAAATGAACCAATCGGGCTTAGCTTTTTTATGATAGTGAAGCCAATCGAGCGCCGAGCTATGGTGTAACGTGACGTTGGCAGCTTCAGGATTAAAAAAATGCTCGAAGGATTCAATGACTTCCTGAGAATATTCAATCGTATTTAGTGTTAAATCAGGTAAATAATGTAATAAAAATCGTGCTAAATTACCGCCACCTAAACCAAACTCAACCACTTGTTTAGGTCGAAAAAATAATAAGGGTGACAACATGCTTATTTGATGAGGGAAAGTGAGTTGCCATGGTTGGCGCTTTAACATCATACTTTGAACTACGTTATCGAAGGCTAACCAACGATAATGCTGGTTTTCACTCACTGAAATTGAGTTAACATCTTGTGAAAAATAACGCAATTGGCCCTGCTGGATATGTTTGACTAATTTCATAATTGAATATATAAAGCAAATTTTAATTGTAATAGGTAAGCATAGCGAATGTTTGAGTGTAGAGCACCAAAAAGCCAGCAAGAATTTGATCAATACTATCACTTACGTTGGGAAATCTTGCGTAAGCCATTACAACAATTAAAAGGAAGTGAAAAAGACGAGCTGGAAACACAATCGGTTCATCGAGCAATATTTGATTCAAAAGGTAGTATCGTTGCTGTAGCTCGACTTCACTTTAATGGAATGCTACAAGGACAGATTCGTTTTATGGCCGTTGCCGAACAAGCTCAAGGAAAAGGGTTAGGGAAACAATTAGTAATCGTCCTTGAGCAATTAGCGATAAGTTTAGGCATAAAAAAGCTTTCGTTAAAAGCACGTGAACCAGCGGTCGACTTCTATCAAAAGCTCTCATATCAAAATATCGGATTCTCACATCTACTCTTTAACAAAATTAAGCACTTTGAAATGGAAAAACAGCTTGAAAATAGTAGCTCACATTTAGACTCTGCATCGCTTTTATTACAGAACACTTGGCATAGTACTATTCCAATGAGCAAAGCGATGAATATCACTATTGGATATTATGACCAACAAACGTTAGTCACTACTTGTGATGAAACCTTTAACAAAAACTTACATAACACTATGTTTGCCGGCAGTATTTATACCTTAGCTACATTAACAGGTTGGGGTTGGGTTTATTTATTTCTTCAGCAACACAACCTTGAGGGAAATATAGTGTTAGCTGATGCAAATATTAGATATCATAGCCCCATTGAAGGAATTGCCTTCGCTAAAACTGGACTATCGCTAAGCTCTGGTGATGTTGATGATTTACGTCACAAGAAAAAAGTAAAATTGCAGGTTGAAGTTAAAATCATGAACGGTGAAAAAGTAGCTGCAACCTTTAAAGGGTTATATTTTGCACTTTCAAAATAATTAATTATTGGAATATTAAAATAATGATAAAAATTACAGTATTCATTTTAAGTTTTTGTTTGTTTAATTTTAGCTTGTATGCGAATAACGACATAAATAAGGTTCTTGATACTTTTCATCAAGCAGCAGCAAATGCAGACCAAAAACTTTATTTTAGCCTACTTGATGACCAAGCGGTATTTCTAGGCACAGATGGTACAGAGCGGTGGACCAAAAAACAGTTTGCTGACTTCGTTAAGCCATATTTTAGCAAGGGAAGAGGTTGGCTTTATAAATCTATTCAAAGAAATATTACATTAATACAAACGCCACCAAATGAAATACAGCTCGCTTTTTTTGATGAGTTACTCGACAATAAAAACTATGGAGAATGCCGAGGTTCAGGTGTTTTACGCTTAACGTCTCAGGGTTGGAAAATATTGCAATATAACCTTTCTATTCCTGTACCTAATGGTATTTCGAATGACATCGTAGAAAAAATAAAAATACATCATCATCAACAAAATTCATCAAGCGATTAAGGGATATCATGATAAAGGGCGTTGCGATTATCGGGTGTGGTTGGCTAGGTTATGCGTTAGCAAAACAATTACAAACTCACAAACACAAAGTAACGGTAACGACACAAAGCGAAGAAAAAAAGCAAACGTTATTACTCGATAACATTCATGCTGAATTATTGAGTTTACCCGTTATTCGACCTGAATCAGTCGTGCTCAGTGCTTTTAGCCACGAAACCCTCATTATTTCAATCACACCTCAAATACGCCAAGGTCGTAGCGATTATCCTGAAAAAATTGCCCAGTTAGTTGCAATGGCTGAATTAGGCGACGTTAAAAGGGTAATAATGTTAAGTACATCGGCAGTTTATAATGGGTTGACAGGTTTAGTTGATGAAGAGTCAGTACTTGATCTTAACGCCGAAAAAGTTTCCGTAATTACCCGTGCGGAACAAGCAGCTCGTGATTTCTCAGGAAAAAGTGTGATATTGCGTTTGACTGGTTTAGTCGGCCCTGAACGTCACCCTGGGCGGTTTATGCAAGGCAAGAAGGTGCTTTCAGAGCCGCAAGCCTTTATTAATTTAATTCATCAAGATGACGCTGTTGGTGTGCTAATGGAGATCATTGCAGAACAAGACATAAATGGTACTTATAATACCGTTAGCGCTACAGAGACTTGTAAAGAACACTATTATCAGGCGGCAGCTAGTGCTTTAAAATTACCTGTACCAGAGTTCTCGTTTGAAACATCAATGCGCTTGGGGAAAAGAATAAATGATGCAAAACTTCGAGATAGACTAAATTATCAGTTCATTCATGATGACTTAATTGTTTGGTTATATGAATCGGTAGCAGGGCTATAAAATGTTTAAAACTCTGTTAAAAAACAAAGCGACACAGTTGTTTTTTGTTTTATGGTTGCATATATCACTGCTAAATCTTTTCTTTATTAATCATCGAGGTTTTGTTTTTTTATGGCAGGAAAATGGCGAGCTTAATACTTTAATGACTCATTTTATTACCGCTTTATTGGCGACACTATTTTATATTGCAGTAACAAAAATACGTATCCACTTAAGAGAAAAAAATAAGTCGTTATTGTAATAACTTTTTTGTTTTTGGCTCTGTAGCTACGTTGGCGATAATTGAATTTGAATCGATATGTGAATGAAAAACACGTAATTAATCGATTAATTACGTGTTTTAAATTTCTATTTTTTAGGCTTTTTAATTTATTTAATACCTGAGTTTGCTATCCACTGATTAAAATCAAGTAAGTTGGCTGGTAGAATAACTTTCCTATTAGCTTGACTCAATCCTTGCATTTGTTGAAGGTATTGTTCAGTCAGTTGTAGGTCCAGAGCTTGTTGTCCGCCCGGTTGCTCAATCGCAAAGGCAATTTTCGCTATAGAGTCGCCAGTCGCTTGTGCTATTGCTATTATCTGTGCTGCTTTACCCTCTGCTGAGTTGATGCGACGCTGTTTCTCACCTTCTGAAATATTAATCATCTCGGTCATTAAACCTTCAGAGCGATTTATTCTACTTGCTTTATCACCCAAACTCCTTGCTAAAATTGCACGTCGTTCACGTTCAGCATTCACTTGTAATTCCATGGCATTTTTAACCGTTTCAGGAGGCGTAATGTTTTTTATTTCGTAACGATGTACACGTATTCCCCAGCTTTCACCTGCTTTGTCTAATACATCGACTACTTTGGCGCTGATAATATCTCGCTCTTCAAAGGTGCGATCTAAGTCCAAAGTACCAATGACTGAGCGCGTAGTGGTTTGTGCTAGTTGCATCGCAGCGAAACGATAATCCGTTATACCGTAACTAGCCTTTAGCGAATCGATAACTTCAATGTAAATAACACCATCAACTTCAACATTCACTTCATCTTTTGAAAAACACTCTTGTGGCGGTACGTCGATTGTTTCTTCTTTTAAGTCTTGAATAAATGCGACACGGTCAATAAAAGGTAATAAAATATGAAAGCCTGCATCTAATGTACAACGGTATTTACCTAAGCGCTCAACAACATAAGCAGACTTTGTTGGTACTAAGCATATAGCCTGTACGAATTTGAACGCTAGGAAGAGAAATATAGCTGCCCATATAAGTAATATTACGATATCAAGGTTACTATCAGCGCCAAGGCTATTTACAGTTTGCTGGATCATTATTTTGCTCCTTGAACAGTTTGCGTTACTTTGTCCATACCTTCGAAAAAGCCTTCTAACTTGGCCATCTCAGCGGGCATAATCGACACATCTGCGGTTTTTAAAATGGACGTTGTCTGTTTGATGAACTGCTCAAGTAAGCGCATTTTTATTGCTTTATCGCCTCCTGGAGAAATAGATGCTTTTGCGATCATGTTCATACCTTCAGCGGTAGCTTGCGTTAATATTTCAATTTCTTTAGCGAAGCCATGTGCTTCATTAATTTGTCGTTGTTTATCGCCTTCAGAAATATTGATTGCTTCTTGACGCTCGCCTTGTGACAAGTTGATTGTCGACTCTTTCTCTGCTTCCGCTAAGGTGATTTCTGCACGTTTTTTTCGTTCAGCTTCCATCTGTTTTTCAAGTGTATGAATTACATTTGACGATGGAGTGATATTTCTAACCTCATAACGCAACATTTTTATGCCCCAAGGATCTGACGCTTTATCTATTTCTCGAACAATAGTTTCGTTAAGTGTGTCTCGTTCTGAAAACGTTTGTCCAAGTTTTAATTTACCAATTTCACTGCGCATTGTTGTTTGCGCTAAATTTACACAAGCACGGCGGTAGTCTTCAATACCATAACTCGCTTTTGCACCGTCCATAACTTGAATATAAACCAAACCATCGACTTCAATTTGAATGTTATCTCGCGATATACAGCTTTGTGATGGAATATCTAAAACCTGTTCTCTGGTTTCATGCCGATAAGCAACCCTGTCAATAAAGGGAATAAGAAAATGTAATCCAGGTCGCATTATGGCGCGAAATTTACCTAAACGTTCGATAATACAAACTTCTTTCATGGGGACAACAAGAACGAGTTTTACGACAATAAAGAGTAATCCGAGAAAGGTAAAGGTGAGCGTGGCTAGCATAGGTGTCTCCTACATTTTAGTTATGATTAAAAATTTAGTTTAGGTCTGTTGTTGCTATTTTATTGGTTCAACAACGAGAGAGATATTTTCTTTACAAACAATGGTGGCGTGGCTACCTTCGATTAACTCTGAGCCATCGCTCAGAGCTGCCCAAGTAGTGCCTTGAAATGCTACGCGGCCAGCATGAGTGCCAGGGCCAATTTTTTCTAAAACCGTTACTTCTTTGCCATAGATGTCTAATTCTTCATAAACATTGTCTATAGTAAATTTGCCACTGAAAAAACGTTCAGTAACGAAATAAAGAATAAATAACAAAAATGATGCAAGTATGAACCAAGTCGTTAAAGTTAGTGTCCACGTATCGAGTAATTGCTGTTGTACGCCGATAGCAACTAACAGTGAGGCAATGCCTAAGTTTAATAGGATGCCTCCAGGAACAAAAATTTCAGCGCAAGCAAATAGAATGGCTAAAACGATCCAAGTTTCGAAGAAAAGAATGTACTCCACTGCTAACTCCTTGTCATTAATAGAACAATAGATTAACAGGTTAAAATAATATAGATACTGTTGTTACTATATTATGATTAGGTAAAATATATGTTCCACTTGTGTAGCAATGAAGTTAGCAAGTTCGACATATTATGTCAAGCTTGCTGTGAATTTCTAGAAAGGATAGTTAAATATGATCGGTTCTGATAAGTTCTCTACTTTCAAGTTTTGTTGTCAGTGGTCGCAAAATGCATTCTGCAAGTATTGCCGCATAAAGCACTATTAATACATTTACAGCGTAAGCTCGGTGCAGCATTAAGTTAGCTTGAGTAGTCGTCTCTTCATAGGGGAAATTGTTATGTATTGCGATAATACCTACAAGCACGGCAATGAAGGCTCCAGCATATAGAAAAACAATTTGCTTCTTTAAAATCAATGCCAAATATTTACTGGCTGGTGTTGGTGAAATATCTTGTGCAAAAAGATAACTAAAGCCTTTTATCGATTTGATAAACCCTTGTGATCCGAAAGCAATAATTGTGCATGAATACATAAAAAGAATTAAAAATATGGCGCTTATGTAATCTAGAAACCACGTTATTTGACCTGCAATGAGTGTGAGCATAACGATGGCAGCACACACTACGAATAAAGCTAAAAAATTATGCATAATATTTTTCCTTTTCCAATGAACATCAATAGAGGGAGAAATACGAGATAACGCTTTAGGAGATATATCAAATGCAGCTGCAAGTGCTAATTGTGTTTCTACTGAGCTATTGCCATCTTTTTCGGCACGTTGAATAGTCCGTAGGCTCAAGCCAGATGCTTTTGCTAAAAGCTCTTGCGACCAGCCATTGTCTTTACGAAAGTATTTAACGCGCTCTGAGGATAAATTAGTAGCAGATTTTTGCAATTGAGATTCCTAATGAGTTACTTCATATTTCGTGCTTGAATATGGAGTGCATAATGATAATTAGCGAGAAAAACGTTACGTCATTATAGCGTCACACCTGTGACATGCTATATATTTATTAGCCTAGAGAGCTGTTTTAAAATGACCTTAGCAAAAAGCCGACAAGTGCCGGCTTTTAATTTTTTAGGAATAAAAATTAACGCGTAATCAAACGCTAGTAGTTTAAAACGATAAATTGTTTAAAATATCGTCTTCAACCAAATTAGCTAAAGTTACTTTAAGTTTAGGTGTGCGTGCCATTTCACGTTTAATCGCGAAGTTGGCTTCTTCATTACGTGCCCAACTGCGACGCGCAATGCCATTGTTTACATCAAACAATAACATCGACTTTAATCGGCGTTCAGCAGCTTCTGAGCCGTCAAGGAACATACCAAAACCGCCGTTGGTTACTTCACCCCAGCCAACGCCGCCGCCATTATGGATTGATACCCAAGTTGCGCCACGGAAACTGTCACCAATCACATTGTGAATCGCCATATCAGCAGTAAAGCGGCTACCGTCATAAATGTTAGATGTTTCACGAAAGGGGGAATCGGTGCCACTCACATCGTGATGATCACGACCTAAAACTACAGGACCAATTTCACCACTTTCAATGGCGTCATTAAAGGCTTTAGCAATTTCCATTCGGCCTTGCGCATCCGCATATAGAATACGTGCTTGTGAGCCAACAACTAATTTGTTTTGCTTAGCGTCTTCAATCCAAGTGATGTTGTCCTGCATTTGTTGCTGAATTTCTTCAGGAGAATCCGCCATGATCTTTTTAAGCACACTTGCTGCAATGACATCAGTTTTATCTAAATCTTCAGGCTTACCTGAAGCACAAACCCAACGAAATGGTCCAAACCCATAGTCAAAACACATAGGGCCTAAGATATCTTGTACATATGAAGGGTACTTAAAATCAATACCATTTTCTGCCATGACATCGCCGCCGGCGCGTGATGCTTCAAGTAAAAAAGCATTACCGTAATCGAAGAAGTAAGTCCCGCGTGCTGTGTGCTTGTTAACAGCAGCAGCATGACGTTTTAAAGTCGATTGTACTTTTTCTTTAAATACTTCAGGTTCTTCACGGATCAAACGGTTTGACTCTTCATAGCTAATGTCGACCGGGTAATAACCACCTGACCAAGGGTTGTGCAATGAAGTTTGGTCGGAGCCTAAATGAATGAAAATTTCTTGCTCGTAAAAGCTTTCCCATACATCTACTATGTTGCCAATATAAGCAATTGAAACCACTTCTTCATTTGTTTGAGCTTCTTTAACACGAGAAATTAGATCAGGCATATTATCAATTAGTTCATCAACCCAACCTTGCTGATGACGCTTAGTTGCAGCATTCGCGTTAACTTCGGCGCAAATCGTTACACAGTTAGCAATGTTACCAGCTTTGGGTTGTGCGCCACTCATGCCACCTAAACCAGCCGTAAGGAATATTTTCCCTTGTGGGCTTTCACCTTTGTTTAACACTTTACGAAAAGCGTTCATCACGGTAATTGTTGTGCCGTGTACAATGCCTTGTGGGCCAATGTACATAAACGAGCCAGCAGTCATTTGGCCATACTGGGTAACACCTAATGCATTAAACTTTTCCCAGTCGTCAGGTTGAGAGTAATTAGGTATCATCATACCGTTTGTAACAACAACACGTGGTGCATCTGGCGATGATGGGAATAAGCCCATCGGGTGACCAGAATATAAATGTAAAGTTTGGTCGCTTTCCATCTCACTTAAATACTTCATGGCTAATAAATATTGCGCCCAATTTTGGAACACTGCACCGTTACCGCCGTAAGTAATCAATTCTTCAGGATGCTGTGCAACAGCAGGGTCTAAATTATTTTCGACCATTAACATAATCGCCGCGGCTTGCTGACATTTTGCAGGGTAGTCAGCAATTGAGCGTGATTTCATATGATAACTAGGCTTAAAACGGTACATATAAATACGACCAAAGTCTTTTAACTCTTGGGCGAATTCTGTCGCAAGTTCTTGGTGCCACTCTTTCGGAAAGTAACGCAAGGCGTTTCTAATGGCTAACTGTTTTTCGTCTACGCTAAGAATATCTTTACGTTTAGGCGCGCGGTTCGCATCAGCAGGGTAAGGCTTTGCTTGTGGCAATGCGCTTGGAATACCTTGCTTAATTTCTTCTTGAAAATTCATCGTCATCTCCATGGTAAAGGCTCGCCTTAATTATTTATCAAAGTGCACGGTAAATGCTTGTGATTTTACCAATTTAATCATGGCATCAATATCAGGTTTTAACAGTCTATCTTCTTCAAGTTTTGCGACTTTTTCTCTGATTATTGTGAAGTTTTTCTCAATAATATCTGAGCATTTATTAGGACGTCTAAATTCAATGGCTTGAGCTGCATACATTAATTCTATACCGAATATTTTTTCTACGTTGCCTAAAATTTGATTTAATTTTCGACCAGAAATACTGCCCATGGATACATGATCTTCTTGGCCCATTGAAGTAGGAACACTATCTGCTGATGGCGGAAAACAAAGCGATTTGTTTTCTGTTACCAATGCGGCTGTTGCGTATTGTGGGATCATCATCCCTGAGTTTAAACCACCTGCAGAGGTTAATAATCTCGGTAAACCGTGTAAACCTTCAAGTAGTAAATAGCAACGTCTATCTGAAATGTTACCCAACTCTGATGCTGCTATTGATGCGTAATCAAGTACCATAGCAAGTGGTTGTCCATGGAAACTACCACCTGAAATGGCTTCTTCGCTGCTGATAACAATTGGGTTATCAGTTACTGAATTCATTTCAATTTCAGCTAATTCTTCTAAGTGATAAAACGCATTACGTGATGCGCCATGCACTTGTGGTATACAGCGTAATGAATATGGGTCTTGAACACGGTCACATTCTTCATGATCAGCCATGTTTTGTGAACCTTTAAAGAAGCTTCTCATACGGGCAGCAACTTCTAAGTTACCTTTAAATGCACGTGTTTGATGTAGCTCTTCTCTAAATGGAGATTCGCTGCCTTGCATACCTTCAATGCTCATTGCACCTGTTAAATCAGCCAAATCTAATAAGTAACGCATTTTCGTTAATGCCGTGATGGCATGAGATAAAATAAACTGCGTACCATTAATCAACGCTAAACCTTCTTTAGCTTGCAGGTCCATAATGTCTAAACCATTTTCATGAAGTAGTGGTGCTGCGGGTACTATTTTTCCATCTTGCCAGAAGTCACCTTCACCTAACAGTGGTAAGAATAAGTGTGAAAGTGGCGCTAAATCCCCTGATGCACCTACTGAGCCTTGCTCTGGTACAACGGGGATCAAATCAAGTTTGATAAACGCTAACATGCGCTCGACAACATCAAGACGAATTCCTGAAAATCCTTGGCTCAACGCATGTACTTTAGTGATCAGCATTAGTTTGGAAATTGCTTTTTCAATTGGCTCACCAACGCCTACGGCATGGGTGATAAGCAAGTTCTTTTGTAATAAATTTGTGTCTTCAGGAGAAATTTGTGTATCACATAATGGGCCAAAACCCGTATTGATACCATATACCGCTTTATCTGAAGCGGCCATTTTCTCAACTCTTTGGCGGCTTTTATTAATTTTATCTAAAGCTTCTTGGCAAAGTTCTGCTTTGATACTGCCATCAGCAATACCATTTACAATATCAAGAGTTAAACGGTCGATACCATATTTAAACGTCATATTAACGCTCCTAAATTAAAAAAATTAAAAAGTTAAATGGCTGCCTAGTCTATATTTATGACCAGCTGCCGTTAAGGTGGCTAAGCTAACTACGCCTTGGCTTGACCAAGTACGACGCTTAACTTGTAAACACGGGGTATTTGTTTCTATCGCAAGTAATTGACAAACATCAGCTGTTGCAAGTACTGCTTCTATTTCATGAGTCGCTTCGGTTAACGGCGCTTCGCTAGATAAATATTCGTGAGGGGTTAGGTTAGTAAAGTCTTGCTGTAAATAGTTAGGCACTAATTTACTGCTCACATACCGTTGTTCTAATTGAATGGGATCATCATTTTCGAAATGCAATACTTCTGAATAATAAGCTTTATTTCCTTCAGACAAGCCTAGTAAAATAGCGACTTCATGATTGACTTCAACTGCGCTTAGTGTAATTTGCTTGGCGTGATGTTGATGACCTCGCTCTTGAATTTCATCAGCGATGTTACGAATTTCTAATAATGAAGATTGAGACTTAAAAGTAGCAACAAAAGTACCTGAACCTTGTGAGCGAATAAGTAAGCCTTGTTCAGTAAGTTCTTGTAATGCACGACGTGCTGTCATACGGCTAACTGAAAATTGCTCAGCGAGTTCATTTTCAGAAGGCACTTTTGCATGTTGCTGCCATTCACCAGATTCAATCTTTTCGCAAATATGCTGCTTTATTACGGTAAACTTTGCTGTTTTTATTTGAGTCATTTTTAATTCGCTAGGCTTAGTGTTCACAAGACTGTTAAGAGTCTCTGATTTATAACTTGTATATACAATCTCATTTAATTTGGCTAATGTCAATAGTTGTATATACAAGCTTGCTTGTCTAATTGCTATCCGGTAAAGTGGCGCTATTCGTAACATGACACTAGGCTTATGATGCGCCATTTCAGGATATAAGCTCTGGTGGTAAGCTTAGCGTTTAAATCAACTTTTGGATCTTTTATGACAATTAATTCTTCTGCTTGGCAAACTCTATTTATCAATGTAAATCTAGCGACCATGACTGATGGTGCAAGCAGTTATGGAGCAATTGAAAATGCCGCCTTAGCAATAAGTGAAGGTAAAATTGCTTGGTTAGGTCAGATAAGTGATTTGCCAAAGTATGATGAAAAATCAGTAAGTGTTATTGATGGGCAAGGTAAGTGGTTAACCCCAGGCTTAGTTGATTGTCATACTCATTTGGTTTATGGCGGAAATCGCGCCAATGAATTTGAAATGCGTCTGCAAGGTAAAAGCTACCAAGAAATTGCAAATGCTGGCGGTGGTATAGTTTCAACCGTGTCGGCAACCCGAAAGGCTAGTGAAGCTGAATTATTAGCAAGTGCTCTGCCGCGGTTAACGGCATTACACCAGCAAGGTGTAACGAGTATTGAAATTAAGTCAGGTTATGGTCTTGATACAATAAATGAAATTAAAATGCTTAAAGTAGCAGGGCAGTTAGCTGAATTATTGCCTGTTACTATCAAACGCACCTTTCTTGGTGCTCATGCTTTGCCTGTTGAATATAAAGACAAACCAGAAGAATATGTTGATTTAGTCTGTAATGAAATGATCCCACAGGTCGCCAAAGAGAAATTAGCTGATGCTGTTGATGTTTTTTGTGAAGGAATTGGCTTTAGTGTAGAGCAAACAGAACGTGTTTTTGCTTCAGCAAAAAAACAGGGACTGCCTATAAAAGTACATGCAGAGCAACTCTCTAATCTAGGCGGTACAGCGTTAGCGGCAAAATATAACGCGCTTTCCTCTGATCATATCGAATTTTTAGATGAAGCGGGTATTGAAGCTATGAAAGATGCAGATATGACCGCGGTGCTCTTACCCGGTGCTTTCTACTTTTTACGTGAAACACAATTACCACCGATGGATTTATTAAGAAAACATGCGGTTCCGATGGCAATTGCGACCGATGCCAACCCCGGCTCATCACCGATAAATAACATTCAATTGATGCTAAACATGGCCTGTACGCTATTTCGTTTAACACCTGCAGAAGCTTTAGCTGGTGTTACTTGTCATGGTGCAAAAGCACTTGGCTTAGCAAATAAGAAAGGGCAGTTAGCTCTTGGCTTTGACGCTGATATTGCGCTGTGGAATATTGAGCAACCTGCTGAGCTTTGTTATCAATTCGGTGTTAACCCGCTTAAAAAGTTATTTGTTGCGGGTCAAAAAGTTATTTAATATCAAAAATAGACTTATGATTAAACGTGATCGCCTAATAGTCATAAGTCTATACTTAAAACCACTATACAAAATTCACTATATTGCTTAGTCTTAGTACATCTGCACGTAAAAGGCTACCTATGGACTATTTTCGCTTGCCACACTTTTCCTTAACTGAACGCTTGGTTTCAATGCTGGGCTTAATTTTATTTTCTGGCACGGCACAAGCTGCTTCTTTTTCTTTCACTGAATTTAATATTGCCTTTGTGTTAGGTTTAATGTTTCCTGTTATTTTAATTATCGCATTAGTCAAACCATTAAAAAATATCCGTCTTCGTTACCCAACCCTAATTTCAATCAGTGTTTTAGTCATGCTTTATGCTTTGGCCTATGCAAAAAACGACCAAAGTGAACTAATACTTTCATCAGCAATGGTTTTTTCTTCAGTGCTATATTTTTGGTTACGCAGCACTTATTCAGCACCTTCTAAAACAGTAAACCATTTGATCAATTTCATTGTGGTCGCAACAGCAATATCTTTTGTTGTTAGTTTATGGTTTTTACCCAATATTGATGGTTATTTAGCATGGTTGGCGGCAAGTACTATAGTACTTGTTTGTGCTGGTGCAGCGGTTATTTCATCAAAAAAACTAAAAGACCCTAGTAGTGTGAGATTAGCGGTTCAGTGGTTGATACATCTTAGTTTCGTGATTATTCTTTTCGCTTGGCTAAATGCTTTTATAACGGTGACATGGTTGGTTTCGGCAATTGTTATCTCTTATTTAGCCGCTTTAATTAATGGTTGTTGGTATTTGGTGCAAGCTGTACGTACAGAACTGAATGGTACTGATGCAATAAATAAAAAAGGTTCGTCTTCACACTCACTAGATCCAGCGACGAATTTACCCAGTTACCAACAAGCACTTGAACAGCTCGACACTATTTTTAAGCAACAACCGAAAAGTCGTTTTGCTACTATTGTTTTTAAACCAATTAACTTTCAAGCAGTTAATACCGTTTTAGGTCACCATAATTCTGACATCTTATTATTACAACTCGCTTATTGTTTACAGAAATATACGGCTGGGAATATGCTGTTAACAAACTTTTTCGATGACAAAACACCGATAAAAATCGCTAGGTTACAAGGATTACATTTTTTGGTGGTGTTAGATCTAAGTGCTGATAATCACCCTGACAATACAAAAGTTGAACAACTTTGCCGTGAACTTACTGCCGCAGTGCCAAGTGCCATGAGTTTTAAGAGTTTCTCCCTTAATTTTGAGTTGGCTTTTGGCGTTGCTTATCTTGGTGAGTATAGCCACAGTATGAGTGAAGTAATTTCTTTTGCTGAAGATGCCTTGCTAGTTTCAGAGCAAACCCAGCAAGTGGTCAGTTATTTTGATCATAATAACGCTCTCTATACAGAACAACAGCTTCATCGAATGGAGCAATTAAAGCAAGATGTTGCTGATGAAAAGTTGCATTGGTATATGCAGCCGCAAGTGAGCTTAGCGAATAAAGAAGTACTAGGCTTTCAAATGGAAGTGCATTGGTATAATGGCGAGCAAACTCCTTGGGGGTTAAATCAATTTGTTGATATAGCCGAGCACAGCGGCGATATATATATTTTAACAAAACAAATGATTGTACAAGCGTGTCGGACTGTTGCTCAGCTAGAAAAAATAAATTTTTTGAAGCCCGTGACCATTACCTTTGCCAGCAAGGAATTACTCGACCCTGCCTTAATTGACTATATAGTTCTTCAAGCAAAGGAATATTGTGTTGATACTAAATATTTAATTGTCGAGTTTAAAGAAGAGCTAATTCTATCGGCAAGCAGAAGAGCAAAAACCATTATCGATCAGCTTAAATCTTTAGGCATAAATGTAGCGATAGGTGATTTTTCTGGTAGTTATGAGTCATTAAGATATTTGCGAAAAGTAAGTATTCACCAAGTGAAAATTAACTGCGATCTTTTGAATGATAGTAATAATAGCAAAGATAATGACGGTTCAGATAAAGCGATTATTAATGCGCTTATTAACTTAACTCGTGCAATGGAGTTGCCACTTATTGGTACTGCAATTAACAATACCGATGTTGAACAGACTTATATATCTATGGGGGGAGATTACGCGCAAGGAAAACACTTAAGTCGAGGAGTCGTATTTGATGAAATCGAACTTTGGACCAAACGCTGGTTAGAGCAAAACCCTCATAAAGAATCAACTATCTGAGCCAAATGTAATGAATCGAACTCAGTTCAGCGACTTAAGATAAGTTAAAAGATCACTCGCTGAACAATTATTCGATATCTAATGGCTCTGGCGATAAAATAATACCGGTGTTGTCTGCATATATGTGGTCTTCAGGTAAAAAAGTAACGCCTGCAAAGTTTATTGCTAAATCACTTTCACCAATATCTTGATCACTAGCGCCAACAGGAATAGAAACTAAACCTTGAATACCGATATCTAATTCTTCTAATGCATCAACGTCGCGTACACTGCCATAACAAATAATGCCTTCCCAAGCATTTTCTGTTGCCATTTCTGCAATGCGAATATCGATAAGTGCTCGTCGTGTAGAACCACCACCATCGATCACCAGTACTTTTCCTCGTCCATTTGTTGAAACTACTTGCTGGATCAATCCATTGTTTTCAAAGCATTTGATGGTGACAACTTGACCACCAAAAGAGCTGCGACCGCTATAATTACAAAAGATAGGTTCAACAACATCAATTAAATCGGCATAAATATTACAAAGTTCAGAAGTATTGTATTCCATGATGTTTACCTGCTTTTTGTGTTTGAACATTTAGTATAACCCGAAGTATCTAAGGCACAACTGTAGAGTGAAATCTATTCCATCGTATAAAAAAATATAATAGTGACCGACTTGTAATGCTACTAAAAAGAATATTTAATGGTTCATCATTATTGAATAGAGAATATAGCATAGTGGATGTAAATAACTTCAACCACAGTTTATTGTTTTCTGTTGAAGCAATCGTCTTTGGCTTACTTGCGGTACTACTTTTGATGTACTATCGCGGTTTAGGACGAAAGTATGTTAAATATTGGATGTTGAGTTTATTCTCTTTAAGCGCCCACCAACTATTCCTTGTCATTGAAACACAACTTATCGATTTAAGTGTTGTTACATTAGAAAAATTTATTCTCGAGTGCTTTATTCAACTCAGCCTATATCTTCATTTAAGCGCACTTTTACTTGGAATTTATAGCGCAGTCTCTAATAGAAATGTGTCCTCTAAAATTATTTACACTATTTTAATACTGAGCACTTTAGTTGCGATAACATCAACGCTACTTTATGGTTTCGAAATTAATGAAGTGTATAATCGTTTCTATTTACGAGAAAGTTTACCGGCTTTTTTGATGGGCTGTAGTTTGCTTTTAACCGCCTTTTACCTTTATAACTCAGCAAAAAAATATTTCTCCGCACGTATTTTTATAAGCTACAGCATCTTCATGGGCTTGCGATATATTTTGTTTTCTTTTCTTTCTATTGTATTGATTAATGAATATTGGTTTAAACAATTAACGGAAGTTTTGATTTATTTCGACATGGGGGCTTTTACGTTACTCGCCTTTTCAATGCTTATATGGATGCAAGGAGCAGAGCGAAATATTGCCATATCTGCGGTAAATAAAGCGCAATATTTAGGTAAACACGACTCGTTAACTGGGGCGTTAAATCGGCAACAAGTTATGGAAAAGTTGCCATTAATCATAGAAAAAGCAGAAGGGAGCCAACAAAACCTAGCTGTTTTTTTATTAGATATTAAACGTTTTAAATTTGTGAATGACACTTATGGCCTTAAGGTCGGAGATGAAATACTAGGTGAAATTGCCAGTCGATTAGATAATAGTATTTTTATGCCGCAAGTGGTCGGACGTTTAAGCGGAGACTCTTTTGTATTTGTCATTGATAATGTTGATGAAAATCAGCAAAGTGCTGCGATAGAACATTTACATGGTTTAATCAATCGTCCTTATAATATCAAGCAATATAAGGTGTTATTACAATGCTCTATAGGCTATTGCATATATCCTCAGGATGGTCGACTAGCCGAAGATTTATTACAAAAAGCAAATCTCGCTTTAGCACAGGCTGAAAGCCAAAATGTTGCCACGGTAAAATACAAAGCAGGCATGCAATCACACGGTCGCCGGCTGCTCGCAATGGAAAAAGAAATTAGGGATGGATTTGAAAATACTGAATTTGTCCTTTATTTTCAGCCGCAACTGAATTTATTAAACAATCGAATAGAAGGTTTTGAAGCTCTTGTTCGCTGGCAACACCCAGAACGAGGTTTATTGCAACCAGCAAGTTTTTTACCCGATATCGAATCTCTTAATTTGCTCAGTGAACTTGACAGTTACGTATTAGAAAAGGCTTGTCAGGGAGTTGCTCGTTGGCAGAAGCAGTATCATCGTCGAGTGACGGTTGCCGTGAATATCACCGCTGTTGAATTTCAGGATCCTAAACTGATAGAAAAAATACAAGCACTTCTTTTTAAATATCAAATTCCCCCAACATGTTTAGATTTAGAAATTACCGAAAATGTTGTTATTACCGAAATAGCAACCGCAATGAATACCATCGTTATTTTGCAAAATATGGGGATCAAAGTTTCCATAGATGATTTCGGAACGGGTTATTCCTCACTGGCATATTTACGAAAACTTCCTATAGACAAAATTAAAATTGACAAAAGTTTTATTGAAGAAGTCGCGAGTAATGATTCTGATTTAACTATTGTCAAATCGATGGTAGAACTTTCTCATGGTTTAGGTAAGCGTGTTTTAGCTGAGGGAGTAGAAACCGAAGAGCAGTTGCGTTTATTACGAAATATTGGTTGTGATGCTGTGCAAGGGTATTACATCAGTAAACCTATACCCGAAAACGAATTAACAAAGTACTTCACCCACCAATAACACTTCATTACGGTATGTAAAAAAGGTTATATAAATTCATCACTTATTTGAATTTTTAACTATACTAAAAAATATTAAAATATTTTTGGTATAGGTTTTCTTTTTATGCTGATAAAACATAAGTTAATGTCAAACACAGCGATAATAGTTGTCGCGATGATTTTTATGCTCGGTTTGTTGAATTTCTCTGTCGATTCATTGCAAGATGATGTGGGTGTTGCTCGTTATATTGGAGATATAGAGTCTGATGTTTTAGAGCTAAGACGGAATGAAAAAGATTTCCTTGCTCGTAAGGATCTCAAGTATTTCGACAAATTCAATAAAAAAACGAATCAAATAAAGAAAAACATTAGTGCTCTTGAAAGTTCATTTGTCAAAAATAACAATGATACGACTGAGATAAAACAATTAGCTAAAGTATTGATAGATTATAGTAAGTACTTTAAAAAATTGGTCGAAGCACAGCAAAAAATTGGTTTAAACCCCAAAGATGGATTATATGGTGAATTGCGCACCTCAGTGCATAATGTTGAAGAATTGTTAGGCAGTAATGACTTTAAATTACTAAGTAATATGTTGCAGTTAAGACGTAATGAAAAAGATTTTATGTTGCGTCTTGATGAAAAGTACTTAACCCGCTGGCAAGACAATGCCGTTATTTTTGCTGATAATATCAATGAAAGTTCATTAGACAGTGAACTTAAAGCGAAAATTACCGAAAAGCTATCAGCTTATAAAGGCGCTTTTGAAAACTTAGTGGATGCTCAAAAAGAAATGGGGCTAAATTCAAATAGTGGTATTCAGGGCATCATGCGGTCAACTGTACATCAAGTTGATGACTTTACCGCCAAACTAATAGTCAAAACCAAAGACTCTGTTGAAGAGCATATTTTTTATGTCGATACCGTATCTTATAGTGTTTCCATAATCATTTTAATCATAGCATTAGTTTTCGGGGTAATTGTTAGTCGAAGTATTTTGGCTGGTATTACAAAATTACAAGAGACTATGCTTAAAGTCTCGAATACGCAGGACTTATCTATAGTTGTTGAACCCATAAGTAATGATGAACTTGGCGAAATGGGCACTGCTTTTAATAATATGCTCGGTAGTTTTAGAGACTTAATTACTTCAGTTAATCTATCTGTTAGTACGGTTAACGAAGCAACGGACAGTTTATCTAAGAATATTAATATTGCTAATACAGGTGTTGACTCACAAATTCAGCAAACAGACATGGTCGCCACTGCAGTAACCGAAATGGTGGCGACTGTTGATGAGATTGCCAACAATACTAATGCCGCTGCGAGTAAAGCAGAAACGACCAATAATAATGCCATTAGCGGTAAAGATGGAGTAACTCAAACGATTGCTAAAATTGACGAGCTTTCTGAAAAATTGAGAGAGTCTGAAGATATTGTTCACGAGCTTGCTAAAGACAGCGATACTATAGGCTCCGTATTAGATGTTATTAGAGGTATCGCAGAACAAACAAACTTATTAGCATTAAATGCAGCTATAGAAGCGGCAAGAGCTGGTGAGCAAGGGCGTGGTTTTGCTGTGGTTGCTGACGAAGTTAGAACATTAGCGAGCCGTACTCAAGACTCCACACAAGAAATTGAAACGATCATTAGTTCTTTGCAAGGACGAACTAAAGAAATTGTTTCTCATATGGCCATTTGTCGAACCCAAGGTCAAGATAGTGCAGACCAAGCAAGTTCAGCGGGTAAAATGTTAGAAGAAATAACCCATGATGTTTCAACTATTATGGAAATGAATACTGCCATTGCTGCTGCAATTCAGGAACAAAGTACCGTTGCTACTGAAGTAAACCAACATGTTGTTGAAATAAGGGATGTCGCTGAACAGGCTGGACAAATATCTCATCAAAATGCCGAAATGAGTGAAGAGTTATCTCAGCAAGCGGGTGTGTTGAATAATGAGGTAAGTCAGTTTAAGGTTTAGATGCATGTCTTTCTCTTGAATACACATTATGTTGTATTTTCAAGAGAAAACTATTATTGGATTATATTTCCAATAGTTTTGGGTGTCTGAGTATGTACTCGTTGTCATGTATAACTACACACAATGACAGGGCGTTAAAGTGGTTTATTTTATCTCTACAAAATTAATAGATGCTTCTCTATTTTGACTGCTGGTTAGGTTATCGCAATAGTTCTGCCAGTTTGTTTGATAGTTTTCATACAGGTTTTTGAATACTTCTTCAGAGTATATCCCACTATGTTGGTCATCGAATACCAAACGATGGCCATGTTTACCCAGTGGCTCGATATGTGTTAACTGTACATCTTTCTTATGAAATACCTCAGGTGTAGTTGAACCACCTTTAGGCTTTGTTTCTGCCGGAGAGAATACCCGCAAATATTCAAAGGCGAAGCTAAGTTGATGGTTATCATTAAAATTAAGAGTTAACTTTTTTTGCTTACTACTAAGGGTAAACTGAAGTATTTTCATGAGCTGTTTCAAAATTAAAGTAGGAAGATACCCTCCTACTTTTCTTTCGTCCTATAGAATAAAGCGGCTTAAGTCTTCATTTTTAACGAGCTCAGAAATAGTTTTTTCAACATAGCTCTCATCAATAACAATAACTTCGCCTGCGCGTTTGTCTGCATTAAAAGACAAGTCTTCAATCAAACGCTCCATCATAGTATGCAAGCGTCTCGCACCGATGTTTTCAGTACTTTCATTTACCTGCCATGCTGCACTTGCCAATGCTTGAATACCATTTTCGCTAAACGAAACATTTACCCCTTCCGTTGCTAATAAGGCAATATACTGCTCAGTTAATGATGCGTTTGGCTCTGTTAAAATTCTAACAAAGTCATTGGTTGTTAACGCTTGTAACTCAACACGTATTGGTAGTCTACCTTGCAATTCAGGGATCAAGTCAGATGGTTTTGCCATTTGAAATGCGCCAGAGGCAATGAATAAAATATGGTCTGTTTTAATCATGCCATGCTTAGTGCTTACGGTCGAACCTTCAATAAGAGGAAGTAAATCACGCTGAACACCTTCGCGTGAAACATCTGGTCCAGAACTGTCGCCACGTTTACAAATTTTGTCAATTTCATCAATGAAAACGATACCATTTTGTTCAACGGCGTAAATTGCTTTTTCTTTAATATCTTCATTGTTAACAATTTTTGCAGCTTCTTCTTCTTGCAAAGCTTTAAAAGCATCTTTAACTTTTAGTTTACGTTTATTGGTTTTATCGTTCGACATGCCTTGGAACATGTTTTGTAACTGTGAAGTCATCTCTTCCATTCCTGGAGGAGCCATGATCTCAACGCCCACTTGTGCAGCGGCTAAATCTAATTCTATTTCTTTATCGTCTAATTTGCCTTCGCGTAATTTTTTGCGGAAAATTTGACGTGTACTACTGTTGTCGGCAGATTCATCATTGCCAAACCCATCACGTGGTGGTGGCAATAATACATCCAGAATTCGTTCTTCAGCGGCTTCTTCAGCTAAATGTTTTACCCGAGCCATTTCCTGCTCTTTGGTCATTTTTATTGCCATATCAGCTAAGTCGCGAATAATAGTTTCAACTTCTTTACCTACATAGCCGACTTCGGTAAATTTAGTTGCTTCAACCTTTATAAAAGGAGCATTAGCAAGTTTTGCTAAACGACGGGCAATTTCTGTTTTACCAACACCCGTTGGGCCAATCATTAAAATGTTTTTAGGGGTAACTTCAGTGCGTAATTCTTCATTTAATTGCATTCTACGCCAGCGGTTTCTTAAGGCGATGGCAACTGCACGTTTGGCGTCACTCTGCCCAATAATATGGCTGTCTAATTCACTAACAATTTCACGAGGTGTCATATTCGACATGATAATTCCTTAAAGCTTATTTTCTTTAGTCAACGCTACTTATAGCTCGTCAATAGTATGTTCATGATTAGTGAATACACAAATATTGCCAGCAATCGTTAAAGATTTTTCAACAATTTCTTTAGCACTAAGATCGGTATTCTCTAATAAAGCGGTTGCAGCAGATTGAGCAAAGTTGCCACCACTACCGATGGCAATTAAATCATTTTCTGGTTGTACAACATCGCCATTACCGGTAATTATTAATGAGGCGGTTTCATCGGCAACGGCAAGTAAAGCTTCTAATTTACGTAATGCACGATCGCTACGCCAATCTTTTGCTAATTCAACGGCAGCTTTTGTTAAGTGGCCTTGATGCTGTTCAAGCTTACTTTCAAAGCGTTCAAACAATGTAAAAGCATCAGCAGTACCGCCAGCAAAGCCAGCAAGTACTTTACCGTTATATAAGCGGCGAACTTTACGAGCATTACCTTTCATTACGGTATTTCCAAGTGAAACTTGGCCATCACCACCAATAGCTACTTTGCCATTGCGTCTTACGGATACGATAGTAGTCACATTTAACCTCAATTTTTATCAAATTCTATGAAGAATAGATAAGGCTAATTCTGGCTATTTCAAGGTAGGAGTTAGATAAATATAGCGATTATTTCCATAACCAAATTTGACAGCCATTCACATTGTTACTTTTTAATTTATGTTTGTCTTTTTCTGCTTGGCGTTTACGGTCGTAGGGGCCCAAAAATACTTTATAATACATGTATGTTTTACCCTGTGATGCGCCTATTTGTGAAGAAAGTCCTGCAAAGGCGATATTAGCTTTGAGAACCTCTGCCTGCTTTTTGGTTCTAAAAGAGCCACATTGCATTTTATAAGGGCCTTTGTCTTTAACTTCATATTGTCCCACTTCAACTTCTTTGCTTTTCAAGTCGTCAACATAAGCCCATTTTTCTTTTGGTGGTGCAGGCAAGCTTTTTTCTGCTGAATTTTTTGACACAGCCTTACTTGTTTTTTCAGGGATAGTTTGCGGTTGATTGTCTTTAATTGACCACAAGCCATAACCAAAGCCACCGATCAATGTTGTAGCTAAAAACAACGTGAGTTTGAACTTGAATGTAAAGGTCGCTTTTGGCTCTTCTTTGGTTTTATAAGGACTTTTTTTCTTGTTTTGTGCACGGGAAACGTAATCTTGGTGAGCCATAGGAAAATAATATATCGGGAAATGTCGACCAATTCTAACGAACTGATGTAAAAATAACACTAATTTAAATGGGAAAGTTGTAATAGGGAGAAAAACGGGCGGTTACCAGCTTAAATCAAGGGGATCGATATCTACCGTCCAACGTACTTTTTTCTGCCATTCATTTTGAGAAATAGCATGAATAAGCTGAAAAACGCCAAGATGAAGCTGCTTACGAGATTTGGCTTGAACAATTAAATGATATCGGTATTTTCCTGCTTTTTTTTCCATTGCTGCGGGAACAGGGCCGGCAAATTGACAACCATCATAAGAAATCTCAGTTAACGCCCTCAGAAATTTTTCAGGATATGATGGATAATTAGCTTCTGCACGGAAAAGTGCTTGGTAGCTAAAAGGAGGCAACAGTGCCTGCTTGCGCTCAGTTAACGCATACTTTGCAAAATGAGGGTAACCATTATTGACTAAATCTTGTAATAATGGGTGTTCAGGAAAATTAGTTTGTACTAATACTTTTCCAGGTTTGCTTTCACGTCCTGCTCGCCCAGCAACCTGAACTAACAATTGCGCCATATGTTCAGCTGCGCGAAAATCAAAACTAAATAATGCGCCATCAACGTCTAATACAGCAACTAGGGTAACATCTGGAAAATGATGGCCCTTCGCTAACATTTGTGTACCAATAAGTAGTTGATGTTTCTTATCACTAACCTCTTGTAATAATTTAGCCAGCTCTCCCTTTTTTCGGGTACTGTCACGGTCAATTCTCACCGTACTGTAATCTGAAAACAGATCACCAATATGCTGCTCTAATTGTTCAGTACCTTGCCCCATAGGTTTTATTCGGACGCTGCCACAACTAGGACACTGATGAGGAATACGCTTTTGACTACTACAATGATGACAAATTAATAGCTTCTGGCCTTGGTGCAAAGTATAAGATTTATTACAGCGTTGACAATCTGCTATCCAATGACATTCTTGACAATTAATAGCAGGCGCATAGCCACGGCGATTGAGGAAAATTAATGCTTGTTCGCCACGTTGCAAGGTATTTTCAATCGCTTTTTTTAATGTTCCTGATAAACCATGCACCATTTGTTGTTGAACAACATCAATTAGGGTGATTTTAGATTGTGTGCTTTGGCCAGGTCTTTTAGTTAATTGATGATATTGATATTTACCTGACAATGCATTTTGCAAAGACTCTAAACTTGGCGTAGCACTACCTAGCACAATAGGAATATTTAACTGCCCTGCACGTAAAATAGCGATGTCGCGAGCATGATAACGAAAAGTGTCTTGCTGCTTGAAAGAGCCATCGTGCTCTTCATCGACAATAATTAAGCCTAAATGATGCAATGGAGTAAAAATTGCTGAACGTGTGCCAATAATTATTGCCGCTGTACCACGTTGTGCAGCGAGCCAAGTTTGCAAGCGTTCTTTATCGTTTAACCCTGAGTGGTGTAAACAAATAGGTAGATTAAAGCGTTGTTCAAATCGACTGAGCATTTGCGGTGTTAACCCAATTTCGGGTACTAACACCAGTACTTGCTTATTCGCCGCTAAAGTTTTTTCCATGGCTTGTAAGTAAACTTCAGTTTTTCCGCTACCTGTTACGCCGTCAACTAAGTGACAAGAAAATTGCTCAAAAGATTCTTTAACGGCTGAAACAATCACTGCTTGCTCAACGGTTAACGTTAATCTTTCATGTTTTGCTAACGCCTCTTTGTGATAAACAAAACGTTCAGCTATTTGGGTTTTTTCTTCAATTAACTCTTTTTTCTCAAGGGCGTTCAATTGAGCTTTGGTAAAACCTAAGGTACGAATTTCTGCCCAAGTGATCCCTTGGTGGGATTTGATCAACGAGTATAATGCTTCTTGTTTTGGCGCTCGTTTAGCTATTTTTTCAATGATATCGTTTACATCATTTTCTTGTTCAAACTGCTGACAATGCCAAGTGGTGGCTAACTCTATATTAGGCTGTTCAACTTGACGAAGCATTACTGGCAGTGCAAGTTGTAATACATCACCAATGGGGTGATGATAATAATCGGCACAACGCATTAAAAATTTTAGCAGGGCAGGAGGAAAACGAAAGTTGTCATTTACTAAACTAATAATGGCTTTAAGTTTATTGTCTTCAATATCACATGTTGTGCTGACACTTATAATGATGCCAATAACTTGTCTATGACTGAATGGCACAATTACACGTGCACCAATATCTATATCTTCGTTATTTATGGTTTGTGGAATGATATAAGTAAATATCTGACGCATAGGCACAGGAATAGCGACTTGAATATAACTAACCTGCATAACGAGTACTTTTTTGACAATAATTACGCTTATTCTGCCGACTTGTTGATGAGATGCCAAGTGAGATTTCGTACAAAGTTACCTTTAGTCTCTGTTATTAATTAATTGTTCATTTTTTAGCAATTAGTTCCATTATGCTATTGCTAAGCTGGGGGTGATCATTTAAAATTCGCCTCCATTATTTTTAACTCGTATGGTGCTTAGCAGCAATAATGACTGACTAAGTGGCGATACGGCCTTATATAGAGGTTTCCATGAAAGACGGTATTCATCCTAATTACGTTGAGTTCAAAGCGACTTGTTCTTGCGGTAACATCATTGTAACTCGTTCTACAGCGAAGAAAGATATTCACTTAGACGTATGTTCAGCATGTCACCCATTTTACACTGGTAAGCAGAAAGCTGCTGAGACCGGTGGTCGTGTTGATAAATTCAACAAACGTTTTGGTGCTCTTAGCAGCAAGTAATTTTGCGCTAAAATCAAAATGTGTAAAAAAGCGTCGCAAGACGCTTTTTTTATATCTGAAAACAACACAATCTGTAATATTTTATTACCTTTAATAATAAATTTTGATTTTTTTCTCTTTTCTTTAAACCCTTTTCCCTCATACTGTATCTTACCTTGTAACAACACCATTATTGAGAGTTAACCTTTGGATAATCCGAAAGTTATTTATATTGAAAATTGTGCTGAGCATCCAATCGTTACTTCACCAGAACTTGATGAAGAACGAGTAATGATAAATTTAGCACAGCAGGGTGATCAGCAAGCTTTTTATCAGCTTTATCAAAAATATCATCGAAAAGTCTATGCCATCTGCTGGCGTATGCTCGCTGACAAAGATAGTGCAGAAGATGTTTGCCAAGAAGTGTTTGTACAGTTGTGGCAAAAAATAGCCAATTTTCGTGGTGAAAGTAAGTTTTCGACTTGGTTGCATAGTGTGACAAACAATATTGTATTGGGTCACTTGCGTAAGCATAAAAATTGGTTGCAACGTATTTTTAGTATTGAAGAGCAAACGATTCAAGAAGTTCCCGTTGAAATGGAAGATAGCTCTGGCTTAAGCATTTTAGATTTACATATAAGCCGACTGCCAGAAAGAGCGCGTTTAGTTTTTGTTTTGTTCGCGGTAGAAGGTTATCGCCACGAAGAGATTTCAAAAATGCTAGACATGGCTGTTGGCACCAGTAAAGCGCAATACCATCGAGCAAAAGGTTTATTGAGAGAGTGGGTCGAGATATGAATAAATTATTGTCAGAGCAAGATTTACAAAATCAAGTAGATAAATTACCTGATGAAATGACACCTCAGCGTGATTTATGGACTGGAATTGAACGTGCTATTCAAACCAAGCAACAAGATGAACCTTTGTTTGAGTCTTCGACTAAAAAAGTTTTTGTACCGGCGGCTTGGGCTGCATCCTTAATTGCTGCGGTGTTAGTTAGTTGGGTATCATTTTCACCTCAGCAAGAATCAATACAGGTTGTTCAGAATAATGGCACACTTTTGAATTTAGTTATCGCGATGCAAGACAACTTTAAGCAAACAAAGCAAACCATGTTGGTGAGTTTTGGCCAGCCGAATGTATCTGAATTACCTCAAGAAATTCAAGAAGAATTATTAAAAATAAGCTCTGCACAAAAAGCGATTGAAAAAGCATTGATTAAAGATCCCAGCAATAACGATTTACTAAATTTACTGGGCTGGACCCAAAAACAAGAGCTTGATTTATTAACCCAATTGTACAGCCCTAAATGGCAAAGTATTTAAAAATAACAATATATAGAGGTAGATATGAATATTTTACAAAAAGTTATTCCGATGATGTTATTTTCCGCCGCATGCTCAAGTTTTGCTGGTGAACATATAGACAAGTCATTAACGCTTAAAAATGTGAGTAGTGTTAATGTTGAAAACTTACGCGGTAAAGTGACTGTTATTGGTTGGGATAAAAATACCATCTCAGTAAAGGGCGAATTGGAAGATGATGCCGAAGGTTTAATCTTTAAACAAAGTGGCTCGAGTGTAAAAATTAAAGTTGACCTTGAAAAACATAATAGTAATTTTTGGGGAAATAATGATAAAGGTTCAAGATTAACCATTCATATGCCGAAAAATATTCGAGTGAGCTTTGAGGGGGTTTCAAGCGATATTGATTTCGAAAACCTGCATGCTAGTGCTGAAGGAAAAACGGTTAGTGGTAACATTAGCGCTGAAAATTTGAGCGAACGTATTGAGTTGTCTTCAGTCAGCGGCAACATTGACAGCAACCAGTTATCAGGGAAAGTAAGTTTATCAAGTGTGAGCGGGGATATTAGTGATCGTCATTCTAGTGGTCGCTTAAGTTTACGGGTTGTTAGTGGTGAAATTGATGCGCAGTCAACAGCGAAAGAAGTGGTTATTGAGAATGTAAGCGGTGATATTCGAATTTCATTAAGTACAGTTGATGAACTTAGAGTTTCAAATGTTAGTGGCGACTTCATGGGCAGCTTATCGTTAAATGATGGTGGTGCAGTTAAAATGTCGAGTGTTAGCGGTGGCTCAGTTCTAAAACTTCAAAAAGATGTGCAAGCAAGTTTTAGATTATCGGCGAGTGCTGGCGGTGATATTGTTAATAGAATCACTAATCAAAAAGCGAAAGAAGCCAAGTATGGACCAAGTTCAAAATTACGTTTTGAAACAGGCAGCGCAAATGCGAACGTACGTGTAAGCACGGTAAGTGGCGAGATTGAAGTTAGCCATTAACTTTTCTTTTCAAGCCATTAAATATCAAACGAGCTAGAGGTATCTATAGCTCGTTTTTTTATTCAATTTCAAGGCGAATTCTGCTACCCTACCGCAAGTTTTAATCTCACATTGACGATAGTTTTTTAGGGTATAACCATGGCAGAGCGCAAGCCAAATAAATTTTTCAAAGACAAAAAGTTTTCTCAAGATAGCCAAATAGACGCTTTAAAAGTTCCGCCTCACTCACTTGAAGCTGAACAATCTGTGCTAGGTGGTTTATTACTTGATAACGAAACTTGGGATCGTGTAGGCGAACGAGTTGTCGCCCAAGATTTTTATAGTCGTTCGCATCGTATAACTTTTGAAACCATTGCTGCATTAATTGAACTAGGTAACCCTGTTGATTTAATTACATTATCTGAAGCTTTAGAAAACGAGCAGCGACTTGAAGATGCAGGTGGTTTTGCATACTTAGCTGAAATGATGAAAAACACGCCAAGCGCGGCGAACATTACGGCTTATGCCGATATTGTTCGTGAACGTGCGGTTACTCGAGAAATGATCAGCGTGGCGAATGAAATTGCGGAAGCGGGTTATGATCCACAAGGACGCCCTAGTGCTGAATTACTCGATTTTGCTGAAACTAAAATATTTGCTATTGCTGAACAACGCGCGAATAAATCTGAAGGGCCAGAGAATATTACCTCTGTTTTAGAAAAAACAGTCGATCGCATTGAACAGCTTTGTTCTGCTCCATCGGGTGGTGTTACTGGTGTTTCTAGTGGTTTTTCTGACTTAGATAAAATGACCGCGGGCTTCCAAAAATCTGACCTGATCATTGTTGCGGCCCGTCCGTCAATGGGTAAAACAACATTCGCGATGAACCTCGCGGAACATGCCGCGATGACAGAAGATTACCCATCATTAATATTTAGTTTAGAGATGCCTTCAGAACAGTTAATGATGCGGATGCTCGCCTCCTTAGGTCGTATCGATCAAACCAAAATTCGTACAGGGCAACTCGGTGATGAAGATTGGGCGCGTTTGTCATCTACAATGGGTTTGCTTATCGAAAAAGGTAAAATGTTTATTGATGATGCCGCCGGTTTGACTCCTACCGATGTTCGCTCTCGTGCTCGACGAATACATCGAGATCATGGTGGTATTAGTATGATCATGATTGATTATTTACAATTGATGCGTGCGCCACAATTTGCTGATAATCGTACGCTTGAAATTGCTGAGATATCACGCTCGTTAAAATCATTAGCAAAAGAGTTACAAGTGCCGGTAATTGCGCTATCTCAGTTAAACCGTAGTTTGGAGCAACGTTCAGATAAACGACCAATTAACTCAGATCTTCGTGAATCTGGGTCTATTGAGCAGGATGCTGATTTGATCATGTTTATTTATCGTGACGAAGTTTATCACGACGATTCAGAGTTCAAAGGCATGGCAGAGATCATTATTGGTAAGCAACGTAATGGTCCTATTGGTCGTGTTCCTTTGACCTTCCAAGGACAATTTTCTCGTTTCGATAACTATGCGGGACCACATGTACTAGCTGAAGATTAATGGCATTAACCACGGCAACGGCAATCATTAATTTATCTGCGCTAAAGCATAATTTAGCGCAGATAAAGTCGCTTGCACCAACAACAAGCGTACTCGCAGTATTAAAAGCAAATGCGTATGGCCATGGGTTAGAACGTATAGCTAAAGCATTGTTTTCTGAGCCAGAACAGACAAAGGGTGATTGTCACTCAGCATTAATGGCTGATGCTATAGCGGTGGCAAGAATTGATGAAGCGTTGGCGCTACGGTCATCAGGAATAACTCAGCCCATTCTTCTTTTAGAAGGTTTTTTTGATAATAAAGATTTAACAATACTTGCCAGCCATAACTTACAAACCGTTGTGCATAATCAACAGCAGCTTGATGCCATTTTAGCGGCAAAACTTAAATCTCCAGTAAAAGTTTGGCTTAAAATTGATACTGGCATGCATCGTTTGGGGATTAATCCAGAACAATATAGTTATTTTTATCAGCAGCTAACGGAGTCGACCAACGTACAAGATAATATTGTGCTAATGAGTCATTTAGGTTGTGCTGATGATGAAGGCAACGAAGCGACACATCAGCAAATTTCCCTTTTCGAAGAAATAACACAAGGATGTAACGAAGAACGAACGTTAGCGAACTCCGCAGGAATTTGTGCATGGCCAACGAGTCATTATCAATGGATCCGCCCTGGATTATTGCTCTATGGGGTTTCTCCCTTGTCGTTAGATGAATCATCCTCAGAAGCTTCTAGAGGCCTTATAACAGATGAAAGTAAACACCTTAACATTCAACCCGTAATGACTCTAAAGTCAAGTCTGATAGCTATACGTGAATTGGAAGCAGATGAACCTGTTGGTTATGGTGGTACTTGGCAAAGTGACAAAAAAACGGTTATGGGTGTAGTGGCTATTGGCTATGGCGATGGTTATCCGCGTCATGCAAAAAATGGTACGCCTGTTCTTGTAAATGGACGAAGGGTGCCACTCATCGGGAGAGTATCAATGGATATGATCACGGTTGATTTAGGTATTGATTCTCAAGATAAAGTTGGTGATTTAGTGACGTTATGGGGTGATAACCTTCCTGTCGCTGAAATCGCTAAATGCGCAACAACAATCCCTTATGAACTTTTGTGTAATATAACACGCCGCGTGAAAGTCACTTTGTTAGCTGAGTGATTAACGAGCTGTAATACTAAGTTGACTAATCATCTGCTCATTTTAAATGGCTAAAATTCAAATCCCCATGCTTTAATTTTAAGTTAAAACTTAGATATAAAAAAACCTCGTTTATCATTAAACGAGGTTCATCAATAAATTGTGTTACTTCATTGTGTTATTTAAAAGGACGCAAATAACTATTTGTCAAAACTAAACTCAATGAAAGCTTTACCAAATTCAGAGTTTAACGGAATGATGATAATAGGACCGTCTGCTTTGTGATGAATTGTATGGTTTTTGCCAGAAACAACCATAGGGGTTGCCATGTCAAACTCGAAACCTTTCTCGCTAAGCATACGTTTAGCACCACCAGTTACCATATTGGTAATTTCACCAACTAAGTCTGTGATTTCTTCATTGATTTCATCAGGACCTTCTCCAACCATTTTTTTCATGGTAGCAAGGGCTAATTTTCCCTCATAAGTAATAGAAAGTGACCCTTTTGTTTGTTCACTCACCATACCAATTAAGCCTGAAACATCACCCATAGCGACTTCGTCTTTTTTTAGACGAGGCTTTTCTGGAACTAATTCCATTTGCGCCATAGTAGACATTACATTGAGCATTGAAGATAAGAAAGGATTGATAAACTCTACATTCATGAATGTTTCCCAAGGGCTTAGTTATACGAGTAAATTGATTTTAAATGTTAATCTAGCATGTTAATTTAGTAAATGTAAATCATTGCTACTAGTTATTGTTTGTTATTATAGCAATTTTTATTGACGTCGAAAAAGTTAAACTACCAATAATCGAATCGTCTTTGTAATTTACAGTATTAATTTGTTTAGGGTAAGTATCGACGAGTAAATCGTTTTTTACCACTAATCCAGCTAAAAAGTTTTCAAAATTAGCTTCTTGATAAATGTAAACGTTACCTTTTGCAATCTCTAAACCAACCCAATTTAGCTTTATTTCGCGGTTCTTATTATTTTGATTATCAATGATTTTGAAATGAGCTTCTACATAGTTTTGAATGAGTTGTTCGTATTCTGCATGCTCAGGTGAAAAATGTATCTGTTGCTGCTCTGCTATAGCATTATCAATATCGTGAGCGGTTAGTTGATGAATAACTTCAATACTGTTGGTTTTTGGATTAACTGATAATTCAGTTAATCCAAAAAAGTAGCGGTGGGCTGCACTTGAAAGCGCAACCCCACACAATAAACAACAAATAAAGCTTTTAAATAATGAGTTTTTTACCATTACTTATCTTCTTTTTCCTTATCTTTGTCATCGGCTGACTTTAACTTAACGTTATAGTCGCGCATCATGTCTTTTTTCTTACGCTTGTATAAGTCAAATCTCGATTTGATAGGACGCGCTGGCCAGTAGTTGTTATTCACGTCTACATCAGCAGTTTCCCAATTTGGGTCAATGGTGATTGCAGTCACTTCTTGATCTGTTATAAATAACTTAGACACTTTTTTACTATTCTTACGCCAAATTTCAGCAGGAATATGAACAAGTTCCTGACTCTTATCTGCATAAGTTAACTCAACAATAATAGGCATAACCAAGCCGCCTTTATTTTCGAAATCAACAATATAAAAGTTTCTTTCGTCAACAAGTAAGTCTTTTTGCCATTGCTCTAATTTTTTATTTGAACTGTTATAGCTGTTACGTGCTTTATTCGTTGCTGTGAATTTATCATGTTCATTATAGAAATCTAACAATTCAGGTTTGTCAGTTGTTCTAACCCATTGACCTTTTTCACGAATGTCGCTGATGAAGGTAGGCTTTTCATTGTCTAAAGCGCGTTCCCAAGCTTCTTCAGTATCAGGGTTTTGGCTGTTAGGACGGTATAAGTGAATATTACCTAAAGCGATATCAACATGATCTGTTGTATAGAACCAACCACGCCAGAACCAATCTAAATCAACTGCAGAAGCATCTTCCATTGTACGGAAAAAGTCCGACGGGGTAGGACGTTTAAATTTCCAACGTTGAGCATATTCTTTAAAAGCAAAATCAAATAACTCACGACCCATTACTGTTTCACGTAAAATATTTAATGCCGTTGCAGGTTTACCGTAAGCATTATTGCCAAACTGTAGAATTGATTCTGAGTTAGTCATGATTGGTACTTGGTTCGTGCTTTTCATGTACTTGGTAATGTCAGCTGCATGACCACGACGTGACGGGTAACCTTCTTCCCATGCTTGCTGTGCTACAAACTGTAAAAAAGTATTTAAGCCTTCATCCATCCAAGTCCATTGACGCTCGTCTGAGTTAACGATCATTGGGAAATAGTTATGTCCCACTTCATGAATGATAACGCCAACTAAACCGTATTTAGTGCCACGAGAATATGTTTTTACACCTGTTTTCTTGTCAAGCGTTGGACGAGGACCGTTGAATGTGATCATCGGATATTCCATGCCGCCAACAGGACCATTTACCGAAATAGAAACTGGGTATGGGTAGTCAAAAGTATATTTACCGTACTGTTCCATTGTGTGAATAATAGCTTCAGTAGAGTATTTTTCCCATAACGGATTACCTTCATTTGGGTAGTAAGACATAGCCATAACATCTGAACTACTTTGTTTATAACCTTGTGCGTCCCAAATAAACTTACGGCTAGAAGCAAAAGCAAAATCACGAACATTCTCAGCTTTAAAGTGCCATGTTTTGGTTTTGGTTGAGCGAGACTTTTCGTTAGCAAGCGCTTCTTCAGGGGTAACAATTAAAACTGGCTTTTTAGCATTTTTAGCTTTGTCTAAACGCTTGCGCTGGGTTTTTGTTAATACCTTACTTTCGTTTTGTAATTCACCTGTTGCGGCAACAATATGGTCTGCAGGAACCGTAATTTTAACATCGTAATCACCAAATTCTAAAGTGAACTCTCCGTTGCCTAAAAACTGTTTGTTTTGCCAGCCCATAACATCGTAATAAGCTGCCGCACGTGGGAACCAGCCGGAAACTTCGTATAAATAGTTATCATCTTCTTTAAAATATTCGTAACCTGAGCGACCACCTAATACTTTTTGTTCGTGAAGGTTGTAATTCCATTTAATGTTGAAATCGACATCGTCACCGGCTTTTAAAGGTTTTGGTAAGTCAATACGCATCATAGTGCCGTTAATAACATAATGAAGTGCTTTACCGTTTGCAGCAGAAACTTCAGTAATTTTATTGCCACCATCAAATTCAGTAGATTTTATTGCGCCACGCAAACCGCTGTAAGTTATTTTTTTGCGCGGGGCTGTACTTGTTAGGCGATTGTCTGAATCACGTTTCATGCGATTTTGATCTAGTGATATCCACAAATAACGTAATGTATCAGGCGAATTGTTAGTGTAGCTAATCGTTTCACTGCCCGTTAACGTTTGTGTTTTGTCATTAAGCTCAATATTGATTTTGTAATCAACTTGCTGCTGCCAATATTGATGACCAGGTGCACCTGATGCTGTTCTGTAGGTATTCGGAGTTGGTAAACTTTCTTCTAACTGACGAAATTTATCGGTACTGATCGAATTCTTTGCTATTGCACTACCACTGGCAGCAACAAATAAGCAAATTAACGCTGACTTGAATGTATGTTTCATAGGTTTCCTGAATATTTTAGTAAGGTATGCAAATTAACCGAATACTTATAGCATGAATAGGTTCTTTGAGTTAAGGGGGCGGGCACATTTTATGCGACCAGTAGCGGTATATATGAGTTTAATGGGGAGGTTAAGGTCTTCGTGACAAGTTAATAAAATAGCTTTTAGGTACAGTTTTGACAAGCACCATGAGCTTCAACAATTTGATGACTTATAGTAAAGCCAGTTGCATCTGCCATTGAACGTAGGGCAAGGTCTAAATTTGACGACTGGATCTCTTCAACATGCCCGCAACTATCACAAATTAATAATTGCACAGGATGGTTACATTCACTGAAATGGTGACACATAACAAAAGCATTTATGGATTCAATTTTATGTACAAATCCTTGCTTGCTTAGGAAGTCTAACGCACGGTAAATGGTTGCAGGCTTTGCAGAAGGATCAATTAATTTAAGCTCATCAAGTAGATCATAAGCCCCGACAGCACCACTATGTTGGGTCAGCAGTTTAAAGACTTGTTCGCGAGCCAGCGTAAATCGCGCGCCGCGTTTTTGGCAAGACTCTTTAGCTTGGTTTAGTAATTCATCTGCGTTCATTTTGACGGATATACTTGCATTAATGAGTGATTTTTTAGCAGTCTATCACAGAGGTTTTGATGATGTAATATGGTTGAAAGGATAATTGCTTAACCCGTCTGGTTAAGCGCTTGTTGGATGTGACTTAAATAATATGTAAAGTCACAGGAACAGACCTATAGTTAAAGTAACTTAAAGCCATGCAAAACGAGCCCAAAGTAGCAAAAACGTAATTGTTATTAACGTTGCTAGTTAAAAATGTATCAACTGGCTTACATATTAGATAAAATTGAATAATCAAAGACTAACCCATAAGATTAAGTAAATACTATGAATGTAGATTTTATTAACCCCTTTTTATCATCCTTACTTAATGTCATGTCAACAATGGCACATATGGAGCTAACTCCTTTAAAGCCTAGTTTGAAAAAAAATAGTGTCGCTAAAGGTGATGTTTCTGGTTTAATCGGTATGGTTAGTGAGCAAACTAAAGGTTCATTATCCATAACTTTTGAAGCCAGTTTAGCGCTTGCTACCATGAAGGGCATGGTTGGCGAAGCTCCTAGTGAAGTTAATAGTGAAATAACTGATTTAGTGGGCGAAGTTACTAATATGGTAACAGGTGGTGCTAAAAGACAGTTAAGCGAAAAAGGTTTCGAATTTGATATGGCTACACCTATGGTCGTTTCAGGTGAAAACCATACCATTCATCATAAAGCTAAAGGGGCGGTTATTATCATTCCTTTAACTTCTGAACATGGTAAAGCTTTTATTGAATTTAGTTTTGATGATTAGTTAAGTCACTCTACCAGCCAGTTAAATACTCTTTCAACGTTTAAGCCCTTTTAATTAAAGGTCAACTTGGAGGTGTATTTAACTTCTTGCATGGATATTTCATTTGATAGCCTATCTATATAGGTTCATTTATGGGTAAATTTACAATAAATAATATCGATAATAAAATTCCACAAGCAGTAACGACTCTGCTTTTTAAACGTTCTTTGTTTGCTCATAAAACAAACCGAATCATTCATCTATCTTTTTGTCATTATTTTCTGTTTGTCTGATTTTTATTCATTTCAGCAAAGTGCCTACTGTTGACCTAGTGAACTGAACATAATAATGTCATTTTTGAAGCAATAAGACGACATTGGCTGGAATATAAATTCAAATAGAGATTACGGGCATTTACATAATTTTTAGCCTATTTATCTTGATGAAGTCGTCTCTATATCATTAATTGTTTATCACTAAATACAACTTTCATGAATTAAATGCTTCTGGCGGTAAATTGGCGGCGCCTTTACGTCACCGACAAACGACTTTTCGCCCATTATAGGTTTTGTCATTGCAAGAGATTAATATGTATCTAAAAAAGATAAGACATAAACTCCACCTTTCTCAAGAGCAACTCTCTGAAAAAAGTGGATTAAGTTTAAGGACTATTCAACGGATTGAAAGTGGTCATAGAGTAAGTTATGGCACTTTAAGAGCGCTTGCAACGACAATTAATGTTGATGTAGATAAGCTTGAAGAGGAGTTATATTCAATGAATCAAGTAATAGAAAGTTATGATGCTTATCCATTTTGGGTGAGGTTTGTTTGTGGACGAGGTTGGTTTTCAGCAAGTCGTAAAGAATTAATTAAAATTGAGATGTTTGCGTTATTCTTTTGTGTGTTTGCAGGTTGCATTTGGGGCGGACAATTTCTTTGGCCATTTCCAACTGGTCAGTTTCCATTATTCGGTATCAGCATGGCTGACTTTTTTGGGATATGCTCAATTGCATGTTTGTTTTGTGCCTATAATTTTTCTATTGCGATTCGGGTAGGTGACAAATATGATCTATGGTCAAAGCTAGCAGAAACTCAACCAAAAGGCCTCTTTGGTTTGTTTGGTAAAGATAGGGGTTCTAAATAACCTAAATGAGATTTAAGTACTTCAGTGGAAACTCAAGAGTAGATACCATTATTTAATATTTGGGTATTTACTCTTGTCCTTCTTTACTTTGAAAATGAAAGTTAGAATTGAACCCTTAGGCCAAGTTTGAAACCATTTTCATTTAACTCAGCGATGCCAGCAAAAGTATTTGTTATATTGTATTTCATCCCAATCATTATCAATGCATCTTTTTCACTACGGTCATGTTCACCTCCGTTACTTTCAAGCGATGAAAAAGCGACTTTTGCATAACCCTCTAGTGCTGAACTAACCTGATTTCTATAGCCTAATGTTAATCGATACCCAGTTAAGCTGCTGTCATATTCACTAACCATTTCTCGTTGGGAATAATCGAGTTGAGCATATAAGTTCGATGTCTCATTCAATGAAAATACATAGCCAGCCCCTAAAAAATAAAAATCAGCTCCACGATATTCCTCATGGTCGAAGCTTTCAAATTCTGCTGAGAGGTAGAAATTTTTAGTTAACTCGACATTACCGTTTAGGCTAAAAGTATCATGATCTACACTTTCCATTTTACTTTGTCCGACATTAATCTCTAAATAGTTGAAATCAGGTTGTGAAGAAAAGGCGTGAAAAGGTATTAGTGTTGTAATTAATAATAATGCAGGGGAAATTTTATTCATTTTAAACTCTTTTGTAATTAAATACGATCATAGAAATGTTCGCGATGAGATATAATGCACCTTGGATTTTCCCTGATAATAACTAGTTAGGGAATTGATACAAGGCTACTGGTTAATATTATTGAAGTTTATCAGTTATTTTTGAAAGTTCGGTAATTACTCTTTGAGAACTAGGGTTCTTAATTAATTCTGACTCATAAAGAGTTGCCGCTTCTTTGAAGGCATTGTTATTTGAGTAAAATTGTCCAATTTTGATTATAAAACCAGTGGAGTAATTTTGTTCATCAATAAAACCATCAAATTCAGAAACTAACCAAGTGAAGTAACTGAAGTTATTTTCATTTATCGATTGATTCAACAAATAATGCTTGGTATCGGAATGAACATTGCCGCTTATCTGATAATGCTTGCCTCTTTTTTTGTAATGCTCTCTTAACGCTTTTATACCTCCAAAGTTTTCAAACTCTTTGATTGAATAAAACCTTATTGGTGCATAGTCATTGAAATAACGAGCTAATCCTTTATTAAAGGTGTCTAACGGAGTTGTGTAATGGTCATCACTAGATGATAAGTTAAACTCCCACTCGTAATCTTCCCTACTTGTTTTTGTAAAAATTTTTGAGAGCTCTTTGTGAGACTCTACTGCCCAAAGTTCAACATCGCCCAACATTACATAAAAAAATTCCGGCATAGTTGTTTTACTTTTTAATAGACTTTCAACGCTATCAATGCGTTCTTGAGTGAAATGAGTGGAACTTGCTAAAAAATATGCATCGATGAGCTTTGGTCGTTTAGTTAACAGGTCAAGCGCAAAACCTCCTGCCTTTTCCCAACCAAAATACATTCTTTTGCTGCTCGTTCGATAGGTCTTATCGACATAGTGAATTATTTTATTTTGAAAGGTATCTATAAATTCTAGGGACTTTTCTCCAAGGAGTTCCCTGCGTTTATTTCTTTCTATATTGATGCCAACGACTATAAAGGCAGGGGCTTTTGATTGCCAAGTCAGTGTTTTTTGATAAGCGATAGAATTAAGAAAATATTTATCTCCATCAATAACATACATTACAGGGAATTTTTCTTCGCTCTGATTATAATTTTCAGGTAAATAAATAGTGATGGATTGATGACTGTCTAATGCTAAAGAATGAATAGCTCCGATATTTGTCATTATCTTTTTATCAATGACTTCTATGGCAAATAAATTAAATGATATCAAAAAGACGAGTATTGCAATTAATTTATTCATGAAATATTCCTTTGAGCACTGTTATTCAATTAGCATCATTTTTAGCCAACAAAAAAAGTGATGAATGATCACTCGTAGGCAAAAGATATTCTACTGTATATTTTAGTGTTAAAATTTTCTATTTTTTTGCGATGAACAAACCAAACAAGCAGATGAAATAAACCGCTATGTTTGTTACGTCTTAATAATAAACTAAAGCTAAGCGACTAATTTTTCTTTGTTTACTCTTTATTCTTTTTATATATGTGCTTTGATGTCTAAGTAGGCAAAATGCCGTTTTCTATTTTAGATTTTGCACAAAATATAAACCCTATAATCTTTGTAATTACAACTTAGATCAATATGCAGATAAATGCTGTATGGGATACTTGAACTTAAAGCATAATCAAAGACAGTCCGTTTGATAATCAAGAGCGCAATAAATTTAAAGTTGGGGTATGTATAAATGTTCAATTTAGATAATAAAAAAATGGCAGCCGTTGTTTCTAGCTTTCAAATCCCAGTTAAACCTCAGATATTAACTGATATGCAACTGCTTCTTGATGATGACGAGCCTGATATAGATAGTATGGCGACTTTAATTTCAAATGATGTTGGTCTTTCTTCGTCAATATTAAAAATCATTAATTCTCCTTTTTACGGGATGAATAGAAAAATTGCAGAAATTAAACAAGCCGTTATGATGTTAGGAATTAGAACAATTAATGGTTTAGTAACTGCCTTATTACTAAAATCATCATTTCAGGGTAACTCTTGCATATCCTTAGAGCGTTTTTGGGATGACTCTCTTGATGTTGCTAATGCTATGGCATTTATTGGTAACAAAGTAAAAAATGAGATACCCGTAGATATGTTATATACCATAGGCTTATTTCAAAATTGTGGTATTCCATTATTAGCACTCAAATTTGATAATTATAAAGAAATATTAATTGAGGCAAATAGTTCAGGGGTTAATTCTATTGGACTTGAAGAGAAAACATATCAAACAAACCATGCTGTTTTAGGTTATTACGTGGCGACGTCTTGGAACTTACCTAAAGAACTTTGTTCATTAATTCTACAACATCATGAAGTTGATTACCTTTCAAATATATTAGGCAATAAAGAGCAATTAGCCTTCGCAGCTTTAAAGGCCGCCGAACATTTGGTGGAAAGAGTGAAGCGACATAATCTCTCTCCTGACTGGGAAGAAATAAAAGAAGCGGCACTTGATGTTTTAGGTATCACTTCTCTTGATTATGATGATTTAGAAGACGACTTCGCTGAACTGTTCGAAAGTTAAATCTTTTGATATTCATTAAAAAAAACAATCATTTAATAGTCTTCAATTAATGCCTAGCAAAGTATGTAAACCTCAATGTTTCCTGCAATAAACATGAAATGTGATATTTATTAAAGATTAAATATATTTAATCTTTAATAAGCCTTTAACTCATTTTATGCATTTACACTCACACTTCAATTTAATCATTAAAGTAAAAGTCATGATAAAAAAACACCTCTATTCGGGATTGTGCATATCACTTATCTTGCTTGTAACGGCTTGCACCTCAGCAGAAAGTATTACATCTGAAAAGCAAATATCTGATTTAGAAACACAAGTAATATCGAGTGATGTGAACTCTAAACACATTTACAGCGCGAACACTAAAGTCGTTCAAGGCGAAAATACCACTGACCAGCATCTTGCTACCGCTGATACAAGAGTGACTCCATTTCTTCATTCTAGAAAATTAACCGTTGCCGAAATGGAGTTGATTGGTGAGTGGGAAGGTGGAATATCAATGGGTGATCACGAACACCCACTCAGTTTCACTGCAAAAAATTTAGCAGGTAGATTGTCAGCAAATTATTCTTTTTGGGGGATGGATACACGAGGAATGGGAACGTCTAATGAAGATGGTAGAACACTCAATTTTGAGAATAGTACTCTCAATTTTGCTTTGCCTGAAGCCGGTGTTAAATTTACTAGTCATTCAATATCAAAAAACACGATCAATGGCACTGTAGAATGGATGGGGATAAGGCAACCTTTACAATTTAATAGGAAGTTACCATCAAAAGTAGCTGATATTGAGTCAGGACATTCAATGTCAGGACACTCAATGCAAAACAACAAACCGTTAAATATTGCTATCTTAGTATTTGACGGCGTTGATGTACTGGACTGGGCAGGGCCTTTGGAAGTCTTTGTAAATGCACATAGCTTCAATGTTTATACTGTGGCATCAACAATGAAAGCTTTTGACGGCGGAAACTATCAGGTTACACCAAAGTACACTTTTGCAAATATGCCTAAAGCCGATATATTAATTGTTCCTGGTGGAAGTGTTGCACCACTTTTTCATCAAGTCGAAACAATGGCATGGATAAAAGAGACGTCAAAGCAAGCCGATATTACTATGTCTGTATGTAATGCGGCGAATTTATTGGCTGGAGCATCAATACTAGAAGGTCTCGAAGCGACAACTCATGGCTCATGGATGAATTGGCTCGATAGACAATCATCACAACAAAATTTTACTGTTGTGCGTGGAAGCCGCTTTGTCGATAACGGTAAAATAATAACAACGGCAGGTGTATCTTCTGGCGTTGATGGTGCTTTACACGTGGTCGCTCGACTTAAGGGACTTGCCCATGCACGAATGACAGCACGTATGATTGAATATAACTGGCAACCTGAAAATATCCAACAGTATAGGTAACAAATAACCACTTTAGTTTGTTAAAACAGGCATACTAAAGCAGTGCTTTTTCCCCTTAAAAATCGGACTTTTTTTATGCAAATATTACTCATTGAAGACGACAAAACTGTTGCAGATTTTATAACGAAAGGACTGCAACAAGTGGGTCATTGCATTGTACATATGTCTAATGGAAAACAAGGGCTTTCTATGGCAATAGACAATGAGTTTGATTTACTCATTGTCGACCGCATGTTACCTGAATTAGACGGCTTATCTATTGTTAAGGCGTTACGTGCTATCGGCAAAAATTTCCCAATCATATTTTTATCTGCTTTAGCTGATGTTGAAGAAAGAGTGAAAGGACTTAAGGCTGGGGGGGATGACTATTTGGTAAAGCCCTTTGCCTTTAGTGAGCTGCTCGCCAGAATAGAAGTTCTGGCTAAACGAGTGCCGGCGATTCAGCAAACCCAAGAAACTCTTCTTACTTTCTCTGATTTGAGGATGGACTTGCTCAAACGCCAAGTTACAAGAGGTGGAGAAGTCATTGAGCTGCTAACGAAAGAATTTAATCTATTGGAGCAATTAGTAAGGAGCCCAGGCCAAGTATTTACCCGAACGATGCTACTTGAAAGTGTTTGGGGATACCATTTTGATACTAAGACTAATGTAATCGATGTTCATATCAGTAATCTGAGAAAAAAAATAGACGAAGGTTTTTCTTCGTCGATTTTACAAACGGTTAGAGGGACTGGATATAAGGTTGATCACCATGTTACATAGCTATATTGGACGACTGCTTTTAATCTATGCAATAGCGTTAATTTTGATCATGGCAGCGGTATATACTTTTTATGATGATTGGTTAGAGCCTCAAGTTTCTCAGCTAGAATCTTTGGTTGTACCTGAATGTGAAACTTGTACATACATAGAGCTATTCCAAGAAGAGGGATTACAATCCCTGGCAACATTGCTAGATTTACGCATGGTTAAAACGGGGCATAGTTACGCTATATTGAATAATAAGGTTGTTACTGCTGGTGATTTACAATGGTTTCACAAGAATATAGAAAAAATAAGACAAAAAATAGTCACTTTAAATGGAAAAGCTTCCAACGAAAAGAAAGGAGTAATGGTAACTCTCTGGCGAGATGTAAACGCCGGAATTGCTATCTCAAGTATTCGTTTAGATAAAAACAACACCCTTTATATTCAAGAATACCTAAGAGTTAAATCTGAATTTGTACTATCTGCTGATAATCAGCAGATAGTTGGTGACAACATTAGGGGGATCACCAGTCAAATAGCATTATCAGGACTCTTCTTGTTGTTTCTTGGTTTTATTGCAACGAGCGTCATTGTTGGGAAGATTTATCATAAACTAAAAAATATAAATCAAACTGCCGATCACATTATTAAACATCAAGATTTAAGTCAGCGTATTTTGCATTCTGGTGGTAATAATGAATTTGATCAACTAGCTCGAAATTTAAATAATATGTTAAGTAAAATTGAAGCTAAAGTTGAAGATATTAAACATATATCCAATAGTATTGCTCATGATCTTCGTACGCCATTAACTTCGCTACATAACAAGCTTGAACAACTCGAACTGGACGAGCCCATAGCCCTCAATCTAACCACGAAAGTGGATAATATTATTACTACGTTTGACTCGCTTTTACGGATAAGTCATTTAGAGTCAGGCAATGCTTATATTGTTAAACAACAAGTCGATCTTATACCTGTTGTTGAAGACGTTCTCGATTTATTTCGCCCCTTAGCAGAAGAAAAAGAGCAGACATTAATAATGGCGTTAGGAGTAACTTCTGTCAAAGTCGACGTTAATTTATTATTTCAAGCGTTAGGGAACTTACTTGAAAACGCGATAAAATATGCACCTGAAAACAGTGGCATAATCATTTCTTCAATACAACAAAATGAAAATGTTGTGATCAGTGTTCAAGATGAAGGAGATGGCATCCCCTCTAATAAACTTGAAGATGTTATTCAACGCTTTGTTAGATTAGATGAAACAAGAAATAGCCCTGGAAATGGATTAGGGCTTAGTATGGTAAACGCTATTTCTGCCGCGCATCAAGGAAGTTTTGAGTTAAATAACTTGTCAAAGGGCTTTAAAGCATCCATTCGCATACCGTTATAAAAATAGAAAGGCTAGGCTAATTGGTTTTGCTGACCATAATGTTGAATCGCCGGTAATGACTTCTGCTACTCGTCTATTATTTTCATTGTTCTTTCTGTATTTAATAAAATTGTGAGTAAAGTAAAAAACACGAGGTCGCAATCAAAAGTCCTCCCATTAATTGATTAAAAAGCTTTAGCTTAAACTCGTTATTTAAAAATCTTGCCGCTTTATTTCCTAAGACAGCCCAAGAAAATAGAGAGAAATAACAGACTAAAAAATAGATCAATGAAAAGGTTAAAAACTCTTGATGACTGTTCGGTACTGAAAACAAGGAAACGCCAACCATACAGGCTATCCATGCCTTAGGATTTAACCATTGCAATAGGACCCCCTGTATAAATGTTGGTTGCTTTTGCTTTTGTATGTCAAATTCAGGTTTTGATGTTGTCATTAAATATCCCATATAAACAATAAAGAGTGAGCCAACAACGGCTAGATATTTTAAAAAGTCTGGATATAAATCAATAACTTTAGAAAAGCCTAGTCCAATGAATAATAATAGTGATGTGAAACCAATTGTTCCGCCAGAAACGAACGAAAATGTTTTACGAACTCCATAATTTGCCCCTGAAGCTACAATTACCATATTTACTGGCCCCGGAGAAATTGACATAGCTAATGAGAATGAAAACATTGCGATAAATAACGACATAACTTTTCCTCTATTTTTTACAAACTATACATCTACTTTATTGTTTGAATAAGGTGTTACAATTAAATGATACTGTTCTAAATACTTTAATAATAAAAAAATGATAGATGAATTACGATCAATAGCTATTTTTGCTGAAACGATAAAGCAAGGTTCTTTTAGAGCTGCTGCAAAAGAACTAAAACTTTCACCTTCAGTCGTTAGTTATCAAGTGACTCAATTAGAAAAATCGGTAGGCACGGCTTTAATTTACAGGTCGACTAGGAACTTATCATTAACATCTGAAGGTACCGTTTTGTATCAGTATGCTTTGAATATGATGCAAGCTGCTCATCAAGGGTTAAGCCAAGTAACTTCAGATAAACAAGAGCTCAGAGGTACTTTAACCCTCACCTTACCTTCTGCATTAATTAGATCGGAAATAAGTACAAAAATATCTCAATTTAGCAAATTACACCCTAGTTTGAATTTTAAATTACTTTATAGCGATAATAGACAAGACCTTATTCTTAAAGGCATTGATTTAGCATTTAGGGCGGGGGAAATGGATGACAGTAGTCTGATGTCTAAACGAATTGGAGAAATTAACAGAAAACTAGTTTGTTCATATGATTATTGGAAAAAAAATGAAAAACCTATCTATCCTCACGATTTAGCAAAGTGGAATTGGATAAAGTTAGATATGCTACCAAATCACAGAACGTTAATAAATCCTGAAGGAGAAAAATGTGAAATTGCTTTTGAAAGTAATATTAGCGTAAATAGTGTTGAAGCTATGACCCAGCTATGTATAAATGGCACTGGTATCGCTACACCTCCAGATTTTTTAATCGAAAGAGAAATTAATAACAGTGTTTTAGTTGAGTTACTACCAAATTGGAAAGTAGAGCCGATCCCTCTATACGCTGTTTGGCCAAATAATGTCTTTCAAAATAGCAGTGTAAAACGGTTATTGGATTTTCTAAAATAAAACGGATTTAAGACAAGTTATGTTAGACATTTAATCCTTCTATAGAACTTATACCTCCAGCGAGTTCATAACAACCGTTAACCATCTGATATTAGTAGTGATGTAATTGCAAAAAGATACTGATTGCTTCTCTATACAATTTCAAAGGTTATCTTTTATTACATTAATTTATTAAAAGATAACCAGCCACCAACACTATAGGCTTATTTTAATACCTTCTGTAGCAATATGAAAACCTTGAGATTGTACAAATTTACTTTCTTTACTGTTTAATTGCAGCAAGGGGTTGGTATGATTCATGTGAATAAACCAGACTTTATTTTTTTCACTCTTAGGTATGTTACTTAGTAAATCCATGGTTTCAGAGACAAATGGATGAGGAATTTTTGACATATCTCTACCGGGTAATTCTCCATCAGCATAAAAAGCGGCATCTATTAACGCATAATCAACAGATTCTAATGCGTCGACCAATTTAGTTTCCCATTGTGACCATTTATTTATATCTGGGATAAATAGAGCTGACTTGTTTGGACCTTCAATCCTAAATCCAACTGTTTCAGAGTACTCATCACGGTGAGGTACGAGAAACGGTGTTACTTTTATTTGCTCTAAAAGCACACTGGATTGATGTTGCAGGGTTTTTAAAACAATGTTTTGGTATTTAACTAATTGCTGCCAAGGTCCATTTCTTTCTAAATATTTTCTCATTCGAGGCATTGCATAAACAGGTATTTTATTTGTGCCGGCGGATTCATGGCCTAAAAACATTAAACCGGTGTAATGACCAATATGCGCATGTGTTAAGAAAATTCCCTCAAAACTATATTGAGAAGAAGGTGCCTCTTTTTCGAGTTGATAGAGCTGTTCAGGAAAGTTAGGCGTCGCTTCAAACATATATTTTTTTTTGTCGTTAGGGCTAATCAACCCTAGCGAAACCGCACCTCGTCTTAACAACGGATTTTCCCAACCAGGCATGCAATGTTCTTGATAACATGCAGTTTGGGGGTACCCTGCATCTTGGGCGACACCTAGTACATATATATACGGTGGGGTTTCATTCGCAGAGGAGCTCTGACAAACAAATACTAATATTGAAATAATAATTAATGTGACTTTATTTATGTTTTTCATTTGGTTAGGTGGTATTTCAGGTTTTTATTATCTTTGATTTTATTCTAGAGGATCTTAGTAGTCAATAACCATACAAGTTATGAATATTTATCTCTGTAGTTACCCCAAGTCGGTTAAATGTTTTGAACAATATGCATGATATTTTTTAGTCGCCATAAAAGAGGGGGGGGCTGGTAAACCACCAATAATCTGGTCTGATTTGATGTGCTAAACTTCCATTATATGGAATGAGCGTTTATGTACTCCTTAGCGTGTTAAATTTACTACAATAGAAAATGGAACACATTCAGTAAATACTCGTCCTAAGAATAATCGCTTTTGCACCAACCCATTTAAAAGTTGTTTTGAGTTTTTTATCGATTTATTAATGAACTACCAGCAAAATCTTGATATGTTTTAGTATTAGTTTGTCTGCAAACTATTATTGTTTTTTCCAACTGAAAGTATCACCAGATACCCTTAAATTTGAGAGAAAATTTATATGTCTATTAAAAAAATTGTCCTAGCGTTTGTAATGTTAATGCTATCGGTAACCTCTTATGCCCAAAAAGTTAATGAGTATCGCGCAACGACAACAGAGCTAACGTTTAACTCAAATGACAAGCGCATGTCGGGATTTATCTATCAAGCAGCAGGAAAAGGCCCACATCCAACGGTATTGTTATTACATGGATACCCTGGCAATGAAAAGAACTTAGATGCAGCGCAAGCTTTACGCAGGAATGGCTGGAATGTCGCCTTCTTTCATTATAGAGGCTCTTGGGGAAGCGAAGGTGAATTTTCCTTTCGCAATGCGGAGCAAGATGTTCAAGTTGTATTGCAATACTTAACCAATAAAGACAATGCAAAAGCACTTCGAATTGATCCGCGCTTAATTTCGACTGTTGGACATAGTATGGGGGGGCACATGGCAATAGCGGGTATACTTGATAACCCAACAGTTAAATGTTCGGTCGCATGGGATGGTGCCAATTTAGGCGCAAAAGGCGTTGGTTTGGTAAATGATCCAAATACCACCATTCCTTGGAAGGAATATGGTGATACTTTATTTATGCTGAATGGATGGTCTGGAGAAAAAGCGCAAATAGAAACTCAAAAATACGCCAAAGAGCTAGATCTTATAACTCGCGCGAAAAATATTAATGGGCGTCCTGTTCTTCTTATCGGTGCAGATACGAGTGTGATCCCAATGGAACTTCATATTAAGCCATTATTAGCGGCATTGAAAACGACAAAAAATAGCTTGGTTTCTTATAAATTGATTAAAGATGATCATAGTTTTAACTCCTCAAGAAAAGAATTAATTAGTGCTACTGCTAATTTTTTAGACGAAAATTGTAACAGTATTAAATAGTTTGAATGTCAGCTTCAAGCTTATTATTACTTGTGGAAGTTTCAACTCAGAACGCTAATTTTCATCATTAAGAAGACGGTATTTTATGTTAAAAGTCAGTTTGATGGTGACCATTTTGTAATCAACAGAAGACATTTGTTTAGCTAAATTAGTAGCCCTTATTGGGCATTTGGGGCTACTAACTACAGCCACTTTTCAGATGTTAACTTATGAGATTATAAAAACACTTAAATTATGGTTATGATTTTTCACACATAATTACATTATTATTAGTTTTTACATTGCTCATTTCTTTTTTGTTTTCTTGATACTCGGCCCAACCAACAGGGCAGGTTTTAACCGTAAAGCCTACAATTGCCCCTTTTGGTAAAATCAATTGGTATTTCTTACTTTGCTCAAGCTGCTTCTCAATATTTGATATCTTTCTTTGGAGGCATTTAACAGATTCTTTTGCGTTGATAGATATTGAACAATCATCAGCTTTAACATTGAAAGAATATAATGTTAGAGCGACTGATACCGTGATTATAGAAGAAATTACTTTGTTATTTGTCATCTGACAGTCCTTAATGGTTTGTAAGTTGCAATAATTCATAACCACCCGTTAAGTGGCTTAATTTTGATGATAAGAATCAGGATAACTATTCTTTTTCTGATAAATGTTGTTCTACCATTGCAAGGCGAACCTGAATATCATGTAATGATGAACTTCTTTGTCGCATTATTACTACCAAAGTAGCTAAGCAAGCAAAAATAATTGATATAGATAATACGATTGTAAATATATCTTTTTTGGCCTCATATAGATCGATATTACTTTTCACTCCCACTTGATATAAACTATAAATATGTTGGTGTTCTAAATAAAAAAGATAACCAATATATACCAAGACCCCAATTGCGATAGTCCAAGCCCCTAAACTAATAAACATGAATATTTTATATTTAAGTTTATCTTGCTCTACACTTTTCCATAATTGTGAGTTTTCATTATCCATTTTAATTCTCCTATTTATAAACTATTAATTGATTTAGTACGTTGTAATTGCTGTCGAGCGTTAAACAATCTAGATTTAACCGTGCCTAATGAACATCCTATTATTTGGGCGATTTCAATACAGGTAAAATCTTGCCAATAGAACAATAAAATAACTTCCCTATGATCAAATGAAAGATTTTTCATTGCGACGAATAAAGGTCCAAAGTCTTTTGGTATTTCTATTGTTGTATCGTCTTCTATGAAAGAGACATTATTGAGTAATTCTGGTTCATTTACTGATATGTATCTCTTCGTTTTCTTTAAATGATCAATTGCAGATCTATGCGTTATTTGTAATAACCAGCGTTTAAATCCAAAAGGGCTAGATAAACTCGATATCTGCTGATAAACCTTGAACCAAACTTGCTGCTGAACATCATCTCTTTCTAATTCATTAAGCAATGAACTAAGATATTTTAGAGTTAAGCCTTTAAAAGAATCAAAAAGTTCTCTAAAACCTGAATCACTACCTGATTGTGTTCGTAAAATTAAAAGTTGTAGTTTTAATCTTTTTGAAGCATTAGAGTCCATTTCTTGCCTAGGTTTAAATACTAATAACTAAAGGACGGTATCATTAACAAATCGGTTCACTTTATTTTATAACTTGTTAATAATTTATAATAAATATCTATTTAAAGGCGTTTTAGCCTAATTTTCAATAGCTTTCTCATTACATCGATCATTTAACGAAGTTTGGTAAACGTGAATATCGATTTAAATGCCCCCTCAGTTATTTACATCAAAAGAGACATTAGGATTGATTGCTATCAAACTTATTTAACGCACACATTGACGTCATGCCAGTGCGATTTCGTGACTAGCAGCAGCAAAATAGTGTATTTATTGTGATTAATTCGAGCAATATATAGGTCGGTGAGGTGGCATTAACTGTGATGTTTCAATTGTGTTGTTTTCTAGAGTTTACAGGAATGAACAAACGTATAATTCGCATATGTTTTAGTTGTTACTGTTAGCAATTCAGTCAATTCAACTCTCAATGGGTTGTAGTTAACTCTATGATTATTAATTGTTTACCTTGTGTTTTTATGCTCGCTGGACAGGTTCCCCCATTTTTACTGGTCTATAACTGCATTTTTGGGGGCTTTGTAATTATAGTCATTTCAGGAGAATGCACTTAATATTTATAATCCTCTTTATACTTTCACTACCATTAAGTCCGCATGTTAAGTCTTGGATACATTAATTGAAAATTAATTGCTTTCCATTTTTAATGGAAACCTTTGATGCATGACATCCTACCAGTTGACAAGTTTGATAAAAGTTCTTACGATACTGCTTGGTTTTTGTTCTAGGTTATTGAAATTAAGCTATAAATCGATATATAAAAGAGGGTTTAGTTTGTATCATTCAAAAAGACAACAAGGTTTTACATTAATTGAGTTGGTAGTCGTGATTGTTATTTTAGGTGTTTTAGCAGCAACAGCAGCCCCTAAATTCATTGATTTAACAGACGATGCTGATGAAGCTGTTTTCTTAGGAATATCAGCAGCTTTTAAAAGTGGTGTTTACCAAGTACACCTTGCTTGGTTAATACGTGGTAAAAATCAGGCTGTACAAGATTTTATCGAAATATCAGATACACTTGCAGGAGGTGACTTAAGTGTAAATAGTGCTGGTTATCCAGCAGACACGAGAGGAACAAGTTTAACTTTAAATAGTGAAAATGACTGTTTAGATGTATGGAGAGCCGTTTTAGATTCACAGGATGCTTTAGTGGCAGGTAACGACTCTAGTGACTTTGAAGCAACCCATAATAACGGAAGTTGTACTTATACCTATAATAAGCAAACCTCGCTTACTGTTACTTATAATTCTAACTCTGGTGTAGTAACAATAAATAGTTAAAGGTGACTAAAGGCCTACAAAGAAAATAAACAATAACTTAAAGCAGTTTGATTTTTTCGTACCTAAAAATTTTGGCATTAGCTATCATGTTCTAATTATTCTACTTTCTTTTGTTTATTCGTATGAACAAGTTATTAATTCGCGCATACTTTAGTTGTTTCTGTTAGCAATTTAACAAGTTACAAACACAAGGTTGAAATTGCCAAATGATGAAGATACTGAACGCACGTTGTTATTGTTTTAGAGTTAGTTTATTCAAATAAAATAAATTGAATTACCTGCTTGTTTTTTTGCTTCATACATAGCTTCATCTGCTAATTGTATTAATGTATAGGCATCCTCGTTATTGTTCAAATATACTGAAACACCAATACTGGCTTCAACATTTATTAATCGTTTTTGTATTTTAAAAGGTGAATTAAATTCCTCTTGTAGTTTATTTGCCATTATTTTTAAAGAAGAGTTATCTTCAACACCACTCATCACTACGAGGAACTCATCACCTCCCATGCGGGTAATGATATCGGACTTTCTAATACAGTGTTTTAATCGGTTAGCAGTACCGACTAGAATTTCGTCTCCAACACCATGACCATATGAATCATTAATAAGCTTGAAATTATCGAGATCAATAAAGATAAAGGCAATTAAAGTATTTTTTAAATTAGCTTTTTTAAATAATATGTTTAACTTATCCTCGAGTGAGCTTCTGTTAGGTAATTTAGTTAAAGGGTCTAAGTTGGCTAATGCTAATGCGTCTAACTCTTTTTGTTTTCGCCTTGAAATATCTCTTACAATTGCTAATAGATAACTTGTCTCATTGTATTTTATGTAACTAATATTCGCTTCAATCTGTAGCTTAGTTCCATCTTTTCTTGTATGTGTAGATTCAATAACAATGAACTCTTCAGCCTTTATCCGCCTAGAGTGTTCTTTCCACTTATCTTTGACATTGAGTTCATGATTTATATCTGAAACTGATAACTTTAGTAATTCACTTTTGGTATACCCTAATCTTTGATGCGCTAACTGATTACAATTCAAAATTTGACCATACTTTGGTTCAACAACATAGATTGCGTCATTAGATTTATTAACTAAATGATTGAGCAATATCTCTGCTGAATCTGATTTTTTGATGGTTGTTAAATCTATTAACTGAGAAATATATCTTTTTATTAATTTGTCATTATCTGGTTGCGCAACAATGTTTAATTGAACAAAAATAGTATGCCCTAGCTTGTGCTTATATCTTTTTTCTACTTGAATAGGGTCAAAAGGGTTATGGGTTAACCTTTTTCTTATCGTTTCATTAAGGTGAAGGTCATCAAGATGGGTAATTATGACTTCTTTAGAATATATTTCATCACCAGAATAACCAAGCATTCTTTTTAGTGCAGGGTTTACATATTCAAGCTTGCCGTCAGGAAAAGACAAGGCAATGGGAACCGGAGTAACTTCAAATAAACGATAGATAGACTTTTCTAATTGAGGGGCATTATCTTTCATTACTACTTACACCTTCCATTCATGCAAACCCTCCCTGAGTCATTGAAAAATCCTTACGATTGATTATAGACTATTTTTTATAAATTACAGGTTAGGAAAATTGCTTTAACATCGATCCTCTCTACCGTTCAACATCAATGTGTTTTAGCCATATTTACCTGATCATGTTTCATGATAAATTTTTAACTATTGTTTACGAAACTGAACGACAAGTATGGTGGCAAAAGAGACATTAAAGTGGAAATTATTAATATCTATTTTCTAATGAGTTTTTCCTATTAAGTTACCGATACGTATTCGTAACACACCTCAACCAGCCTGTTTTTATATAACCAACTGAAATAAAGTTAATTAATCTATTTTTATGTTTGTGCCTATTAGTAATTTATAACTATTTACTAAATTTTAATCTTCATGGTTTATAGTTGTTTGATATTGTGGGATATTAATACAAATCAAATAATTATTATGGGTCGTTCATTACTGATACGTATCCACAATATACTGTTATGTAGCTAGGAGATGTCTTGAGTTCTCGATTTAACAAAAAGTCTTTAATTCGATGGAAGGTCTATATAGATCGTTCAAAAATGTATATTGGCTATGTACAGTTTTTGCTTATAATCTTCGTTTTTATCAAATCATTAGGTGATAATCCAGTAACCGAATTTGTATTTAATAGCCCAATGATAGCAGTCCCTATTATTTTAGTTATCTTTGTTGTCGCTTCTTTGCTTCTCGGTTATTTAGATTCAAGACTTGGCTTTCGTGAAGAAGAAATTAGAAATCATTCTAAATCTAATCCAGTATTAATGGATATTCAAAAATCCCTTAAAGAGTTAAATGCTAAAGTCGCAAAAATGGAACAAAATAGCAAAAGTGATAATTAGGGCGTTATGTGTAATCCATATTATGAAGCAGTAGCAATCATCACTAAGTCTTAGCTCATACAGCTAAGTGCAAACGGATGTTTTTTTATAGCCTGTGAAATGTTGGTTAATTGAGTGTTGGTTGAGTTTTACTTAATTAGCTGTTTATTGAATTAACATTGAGAAACTTAATCATGATTATAAATCTATGGGTATTTTTAACCGCAGCTGTAGCTTTCACTGCGCTATTTCTTATTATTGTCGCTTTAAATACAAATAAGAAGAAACTAAAAGAGTTAGAGATAGAAGCCTTGAGAATTGAAAGAGATAATATAGATGCAGTAGTAGAAGCAGCTGTAAAAAAAGTAGTAGGTGATCTATCAAGCAGAGTTGAAGTGTTGGAAGCGATAGTGACTGACAAAAAATATGACTTGAATGAAGAAATAAATAACCTTAAGTGAAACCACCTAATTTACACATAACAAGCCATTCAAGTAGGGCTTTTAGCCGTTTGCTTGGTTCCGCTTAGCTTCACATTTTAGCGACCCATTAAAAGCCTTTTAATGGGTCGTATGTGCTTTACACCAACTTCAGTAATCAAGCTTCATATGAATATGTACGAAATATATTGGAAACAAATAAAGACTGAGTTAAAAAAAGTTAGTACGGTTGAAAAAGCTGAATCAAGTCGTCGTTATTTTCCTAAGGGAATAAACTGTATTGGTGTCACAGCTTCAGATATCAAATTGATAATCAGTCGGTTTCAGACTGAAAACGTTGAAATTACAGCAGCAGAAACGCTAGCTTTAACCGAATATATTTTACTAAATGCTGAGTATAGCGAAGACGTATTGGTTGCTTTCGGTCTAATTAATAAGTTTGTAAAACACAATTATGATGACGGTTTATTATTGCGTTTCGAATTCTGGTTAGAAAACTACGCCACCAACTGGTCACATGTTGACGACTTGTGTATTAAAACAATTTATCAATTTTTGATTGCTCGCCCTTATCTAATTGAAAAAACCAAACATTGGTCATATTCAAAGGTTTCATGGTGTAGACGGGCTAGTAACGTAGTCTGGGTAAAGTTTGTCAAAAGAAAAATAGGCAAATCTATATACTATCTAAATAAAGAGCTGATCTTTAAAAATTGTGATTTGCTAATCAATGACGATGATGAATTTGTTCAAAAAAGTATCGGTTGGTTATTAAAAGCTACTTCTCTTCATTATCAGGCCGATGTGATTAAGTATATTGAGCATAACTTTGGATTAATGACGCGGCCAACAATTAGGTATGCAATCGAAAAGCTGGACGCAAATACTAGACAAGGCATATTATCTCTAGGTAAGGAAACTAGCACATAAAATGTTGTTCAAGCGGAACGTTTACGCTACCAACCTAATCTGAAACAGTGTTTGACGCTGGTAACCTAATGTTTCGAATGTGGCATAGTTAGCCTAAGGAAAATACATCAATAGGTTTGATTTTTGCTTCAACACACATCCAATCATGACGACTTAAAAGCGCGCATTGTTGTATTAGTCTTTACTCACCTAACGTCAGCTGAACCGACATTACAGACATTAATGTTTTTAGTATTCAGGAGCGATTGTTCTACCTTCATTTTTTTAGACAAAAAAGCCGCTATTCACGTAACTGTATAAGCATGACTTAGGGGGGCCTATTACTGAGGCTTTTCAGTCATATTCAAGCTCTAACAAGATTAAATAGTTTTTAGTTTATAAGGTACTGAATATATGTGATATTAATGAAAATTAAAGTATAGTTTCGGGATGGAGACTTACAGAGAAGTCTCCATCATATAATGTTCATTTGCTAAATGAGCATTAGCACCCATAGATTTTTTACAATTTAAAAGGATATATTTTGAAAAGAAAAATGATCAATAAAGCGACTTTACTTTTAACCAGTTCAATCATTATGGCTTGCGGAGGCGGGGGGAGTGATGAGGGAAGTACTGGAAGTAATGGTAGTTCATCATACACTGCTCCTTTGAAAACAACTTCTTGGACAGAGCAGCAAATTAAAACTCAAGTTTTAGCAGGTTATGACAGCAGGGTAGTCGTTCGATGGGAGCCACCAATTGAAGTAAATACCAATGGAATTTCTAGAGCTGAAGATGCATTAGATAGGTATGAAAAGCTATTAGGTGGGGTTGTCTTTTTTGATAGAGTTTCGCACACACCAGAAAATGGTATTATTTTTGTTGAAGGAGGCGCAAGAAACGGAGATAACACACCAGGTTGTGGAAATGTCAATAATTCACTTGAACCATCCCCTACCTTTCAACATATTACAACTCAAACGCCTGATAGCATTATACCATCAAAATATAGCGGACTTACTTATATTCACCTAGGTTCAAGCGGGTGTAGTGATGAACAAAATAGTGTTGACCATGGTCCATATGCTTCTGCAATTGCTGAACATGAATTAGGACATGCTTTAGGAGTACACTCACATTTTAACGGGTTTGAGGGAGAAGAAGGCCTTATTCAACCTGACTTTTTCAATGTTATTTACAATTTATATGCAAACCCTATTGGTGCTTTAGAAAATGAAGTATCAATATCAATAGTAGAAGTTGGTCAATTTGGTGAATAGCAGCTAAAAGTTGCGCAAACGGAAAAATGACAGTTGGCTGCGCCTCGTTTCTCGCGCAGCATAGCCAGCTGTCTCTGTTGTGGAAATAGTTAGTGTTCTGACGAGAATTGGCTTAAAACAATCAGAAAATTAATCAGAAAACCTTGATTTGCAATAACCTAAATCTGCTCATAAACTTACTCAGGCTTAATGTCCCAATTAGGCTCATTGCTGCTTGTGAGATTCCATCTCATAACGCTAACTGATGCAATATTGCAGCCATTCAGAGGAAGTTGCTTTTTGACTAGAAAATGCTTCAAAGCAGCCGTTGAAAATATTACTTAAAATTAGTCTCATTACAGCATTAATGGAATTTGGTTACTATCAGCTAAGCGTTATATGTACCTAATAAGCTACTTATCGTCGTCAGAATAAAATTATCTAAAAATCATAAGGACGTCAGTTATTTTGTCGCTGGATTAACTAAACTGTCCATTTGTCCAATAACAATTAATCGATATAACAATAGAGGCGACTTCAATATCAATACAGGATTAAGTATTGTATTGAGGTCGGGAGAAAGCCGTGCAATTTTATTTTAAATTTAGATAATTATTTTTCTTTTTTCTTAAACTTCAGTACCATTCGATTTGTTGTACCGCGAGAAACTTCACTAACGTCATCTTCGGCATTCGCCAAGAAATCAGCTTCTGCTTCCAATACAAAACCGCCTTTTGTTAATTCTGATATAACTGCATCTTTTGCAATACGGTGAAGCGTATGTCCAACAGATAATGGTGCACCGTCCGCCGCCGCATGATCAACGAATGCAATTGTACCGTCCACTTTTAATGCTTTATGGAACTGTGCCAAGGTGCGTTCCACATTATATTTTGTCCCACCGTCCGCAACATCCCAAAAATCATGGAATCTTTGTACAAGATAGATGCTGTCATATTTACCTGCTTCTAACTCCATTTCATTAACTTCGGCTACAAGTTCGGTCACATTCTCCATGCGCCCATCGACCGCCAGTCGCTTTACTAATTTATCTTTAAGATATGCTTTATATTCCGCATTATTGTGCGCGTCGACTTTACCTTTGGAACCAACAGCCTTAGATAATATTTCCGCGTAATATCCATCAGCTGATAACACATCTAAAACAACATCGCCTTCTGATGTACCCACAAATTTTAATAATTCAGCCGGCTTACGTACCGCGTCACGTTTCCGATCAGTCTCTGGTCTTGCGGAATTATCAATGGCGTGCTGTATTGTGTCGTGCGCAATACTTTTTGTGACGCTTTCTTCGGCATAACTACTAAAACTAATTAGTAGCGCTACAGTGAACAGATTTTTGATTGTAAAGTTGATGGTCATAGGTATCCTCTAGGCTTTAAACAATTATATGCGCTTTTAATTAACTTCTATTTCTAATGTGGGGCTATTTAGTGGCTTTCTCTTTCACTAAAATACATTTTTACTTACACAACACACGTTCATAAAAAGTTATGGGAAAACTACAGTGGAGAGAGGTTTAAAACAACTTAATACTTCTTAAAACTTCTTAAATCTGGCTAATTAATCACCATTATTAGCTAAAGTCTGGCAAGACACTCCTGTATCACCTGATACACTTCAAAGAAGCATCGCCCAATTAAAAGGAGCACGGGGTGACGGTTGAGTGGTCTAACTGAAGTACACCCTTAACAGACTGGCCTCAATGTCTGCTTAGTACAATTGTCACATCAATAACTGAAGGTGT
>Ga0209395_1000447_pt1 | contig 61200 bp, 12 predicted proteins | sample GOMGulsemesocosm_3_FD_184635 | JGI IMG/M metagenome (GOLD analysis project Ga0209395, IMG submission 184635) | Methane-oxidizing microbial communities from mesocosms in the Gulf of Mexico - GOM9D Gulf of Mexico (SPAdes) (version 2) | ecosystem: Environmental > Aquatic > Marine > Cold seeps...
AACCACCATCAGTTAATTCTATTATTTTGTTATACATATCGCGTTGCTCAACAGCATAGCGACGCGCTTGAAAAAAATATTTAAACGGGTCTGGTGTTTCAAAATCAGTAATATTCAATACACCAACGTCAACAGCAGCCAAAGTAAGGTGTGTTTTTGTATCAGCAGAAAAGCCAGAAATATTTACCACAGTGCTTAAAGTTTGTTCTGGTCTAACTACACCATCAGGCACTTTTATATTGACTGTTAATTCTCTATCACTCCTATCTAAAGGAAAATGCACTAAACCAACAGCACGATTAGGGGTGATTTTTTCTTTAGCATCACCAGGGCGAAAAAGCGTAGTAGAAATATATAAATCATGTCTATTCCAGCTTTTATCAACAGGAATAGTTAATTGCATTCCTTCAGCAGGCACACTTACCCGCTTAAACCACAAAGGTTTATCACTTCTTTCAACCATAATAAAGCCATTACCCGCATAAGGTGGCACTATATTGATTTTTGCACTATCTCCAGCTTGATATGATTTTTTATCCAGCGTTAATACTACTCGATCAGGACGCGCAGAGCTCTTACTTTGCTTATGCCTCCAACCATTTCCTGCTTGAAACCGCAAACTGGAACTCTGCCCTGTTTTGGTATCTTTTAATACCAACAAATAAGATCCCCACTCAACGGGAACAGCTAAAGTTGTAGATTCCTTTTCATTTAAATTAATACGCTGTTCAAAAGCTTTAATATTTTTTTCAGTATATTCATAGTGCCAACCCTCACCATCTGAATATTCCCAATAATAATCACGCCTTTCTTTAATTAAAGTCGCTAAAACTTCGGCCCCCCCTTTTAGCTTCCCTTTAAAATCAGATTTTAGAATATCGAATTTAATCTGTGTATTAGACGGGATATTATCTAAATCTATTTGTGGACGAATTCCAATCAATGAAGTTTGGGGCCATAAATTATAATCAAAAGATCGAGTAACAGGCCGACCGCCCGACTCAAATAAACTGGCAATAACTTTAATCGTAAAAGGCGTGTTTTTTATATCCTGCCAACGTGAAGGGACTTTTAAGGTAGCCAGTCCCTTATCATCCAATTTAATATCATCCTGTTCAAAAAATTCAACAGGTGATTTTTCATCAGCCAATCCAAAGAAGAATTGCTTTAATGATTTAACTGGGTGCCGATTAGCTTTAATAACAACCTTAGAACTTAAGCGATTTTTGGCAGCAGGAGCACCGTATAAATATTGTCCAGAAACAGCAATTTTTAAAGTATCACTACTATTTGTCCAATGTTCTTCAACTGTTTGATCACCCAGTAATAATTCCATTCTCTCAGGTAAAAAGGCTTCTACCTGAAAATGGTATTGATACCTATCAGTATCAGTCGTTTTTAACTCTAATGTCCATTGCCCTGTTCGAGCATTTGCGGGTAATTCAAATTCAGTTTGGTAAAACCCCTGCTTTTCAGCTTCACTCTTAGGATATAAAGTTAAATATTTAATCTTTTGTCCATCAGGCCTAATAAACACTGCATTAAGAGGAGGAGCCGTTTTATATTGTCCATCCGCATCACGTAATAAAGCATTTACTTTTACCGCTTCACCTGGTCGATATAAATCCCTAGGGCCATACGTAAATATTTCTAATGCCTTATAAGAACGTCCTGTCACATCAAATTCTGATAAATCCAAGGCTGGAGAATTTAATTTTAATAAAGCAATATTGTTATTATTTCTAGCAATTAATAACTGCGCTTTATGAGAGGGAGAGATAAAAATTGCTTGTCCGTGTTTATCCGACTTAGCCTCTGCTACAACTTTTTCTTCAGCATTAATTAAAGATACTGTTACATCAGAAATAGCTTTTCCAGTAGCTAATGAACTTACTTGAACATTCATTTTGTCTGGATAACTTCTTACATGTAGACCTAAGTCAGTTACTGTAAAAAAGCTTACTTGCTTTTCATATTCATAACTTCCTGCTGGTTTCATAACTGCTAAATAAATGCCTGCTGGTTTTAGTTGGTCAATAGCATTTAAATCAAGGTGAGTTGTATGCCTGGTATTTTTGGGTGGGTTTAATGGAAATCGACCGCTATAGACTAATTCTGTATAAGCAGAATATCGTTTCAAATAATAATTACTTTGAGTTGATCGTCCAGAATTAGCCCTCCAGTCAGATATAAAGTGATTAATTTTATCAGCTTTAATACGATGAAAATCAACATCAACTTCATTAATATTGACACTAATAACAGGCAAACCCTTAGCAAGTTTTGCAGCTAATACTGAACCCTGACTTGCAAAACTTACATTAGCAGGCATTTTGCGTGTTTCAACTTTTTGACTAACAGTCTTTTTTAGCTGTTTATCAGTAGCCGCTGTTAAGTCTTGATACACATCCACAATATAAGTTGTTGATGGTTCAATTTCTGGAAAATAGGCAAGCAAGCCATTTGCAGAAATAATCCAATTACCCTTAACCTTTTGCCCTTGCTTATTACTCACTTTAAAAAAGGACTGAAAATCATGCTGAGGATTAAGTGGTGTTGATAAAGTAACCGCTAATGCAGCACCCTTTTGATAGCTTTGTTCACTAATATCTACAACTTCTAGCTCTATATCAACGTATTGCTTTTTTATAGTATTTAAATCAAAAGCTTTTTGTAGTTCATCAACTTCATTAGCAGGCTGATCACTACATCCCAATAAAAAAGCAAACAATATAAGTAAAATAATTGAAGACAATTTATTCATGATCATTCTCTGTTGGATAAATATGAATGGCTAGCCAAATAGTTTTTATTTCTGGATTTGTCCAGTGTACCCGATGTTTAGTATGCGCAGGAATTAAACAATAATCCCCTGAATTTAAGGTAATAGGTTTGGAATCATCCTTAAATTGTAATTGCGCCTGCCCCTCTAACAAAATAACCCATTCATCTTGAATTTGGTCGTACCAATCATTAATTGAACAACATTGCCCTTGAGAAACAATTCTTTCAATTTTAATAGTCCCTTTTGAAAATAATGTTTCAAACAGTTCTTCGGGAACTTTTTGAGGAATATTTTGTAATATATTGATAACAACTGGGTTCATGATCTATGATGTTAGAAGTAGTTTCTGTTTATAATAATAAAAAGGCAGGTTTTTACAATGAATAATAAATATATATCAGCCATTATTGAGAAAGCACCTGATATTACTCAATTATTAATGACTTGGTGTGACAAAACAAAAGTCCTAGATTTTATCGCTCCACTTCTTCTACGCTTATATTTAGTTCCTATCCTTTGGATGGCTGGAAGTAAAAAATTCAGCAATTTTAGTAGTACCGCAGATTGGTTTGGAAATGAAGATTGGGGCTTAGGCCTGCCCTTACCCTATTTATTTGTTTTTCTAGTTGCCAGCACAGAAGTTCTGGGTGCCATTTTTCTGTTGTTAGGCTTTGGTGTCCGTTTAATATCTATTCCCTTGATGATAACCATGTTAGTCGCAGGTTTCACAGTGCATTTAAAAAATGGTTGGCTAGCCATTGCCGAAGGCAGTGGGATTTTCTCATCAGACAGAACCGCTGGAGCCATTGAGCGATTAGATGCGGCAAAAAGTCTGTTACAAAACTATGGCAATTACGAGTGGTTAACAGAGACTGGTAACTTTGTTATCTTAAATAACGGAGTAGAGTTTGCAGCTACTTATTTTATTATGCTGCTAGTGTTATTTTTTATGGGTGCAGGTAACTTTGTTAGTGTTGATTATTGGTTGAAGCGTCGGTTTTTAGATTAAAAAATCAGAATATATATTAACTTATTTTAATTTAATGTATTACTGAATTGATACCCCCCTCAATTGCTGGAGCATAGGTATCTACGCAAGCTCACTTAGAAAAAACCCTGCTAATAATGCAGGGTTAGCAAAGGTTTTACCCCACTTCATCTGTCGGCCGCTCAACTTAATTAAAAAGCCCTAAAAAGCCTCTGCTTTTTTACCTTTTTCAGCTACTATTTCCCAAACTAGCACACACGCCATACAGACAAAAAGCAAACGCTTTGCAATAGCTAATCCTGTTTCTTGCTGCCAAGATTCCAAATCATATCCTGCCTTTTTGAGTAATTTAAAAAAACATTCAATTTACCAGCGTCAGTAATACCAAAGTGCAATTTCTGAACTTTCTTGATCAGTTAATTTGGGATACCCTGCTTTATACTTCACGCAGTCACGGATGCGGAATTTATAGCAAGTTGTTTTTTGTCGATAGCAAGGCGCAGTCGTGACTGCGTGAAGTATAACTATTCACTAAACAACCACCCGCTGAAGAAAGCGGGTGGGTTAGAGAGATTGGCGACTGAAAGTCGGGATACAGGGTGAATAGCCCTGTTTGGGGCGCAGTGCTTTAGCCTGCAATGCTTAGCAAGAAAGCAGGCTAAAGCACTGCGCCCCAATAACAAACTCGATTTCACAGTTCATCTTTTTATATAAATCATTCTACTTCTGACACAGGGGGTAAATCTATTCGCCTAAAAAGCGAAGGTTTTAACCATTGCGAATGGAAAATAAATAACCCGCACCCAAATTATTGATTGGCATTTTAAATACCTAGCACTTGCAACTCAGTCGAGTGACTGCGTTGCATTAATACGAACCCCGTATAGGCTGACTATTTGGTCTTTCGTGATTACAGATATAGTTAACGTTGCAGGCTGTTTGCTATTTTTTTTGACGCGAATATTAAAAAATAACTTATAGTAGATTTCATCACCTTTTTTGCCAATTTTGTCGGTACTTACGAGAGCGCTCTCCTCAATTTCACCAAACAACTCGAAAAGTTTTTTCAATTGAGTCTCCAATTGTTGATGACTGATCTTTACCTTGGCTTGTTCGTTAAATATGGCATACAGTGCATCATGATCTTGTTGGTTATACATGTCCGCCACTTTTTTTCCCCAGGCTTTAGCAATATCGGAATCTAGGCTTTCTTTTCCATTGGTCATAGCATCGGCTTGAACTTTCTGTCTAACAAAAACAATGCCGGTTAAGGTAAGGTTGAGAAAAACTAAAACAAGAATAAGACTTAACAGGATGTTAGTGTATTTATTCATATTGACTCTAAAGCTTATTGATTAATTGTGCCGTACAATGGATACCAGCAGGTATTTTATTACCCGGATTACTCATCATTAATTGTACTCGGAAGGTGCCACTGGCAGAATCAATCAATGGATCAACAATAATAACTTTAGCTGTACCGGCATCAATTGCATCTAATTGTAGTTTGATCATTAATTTCTGACCCTTAACGATTTGGCCAAAATAACTAGCGGGGAGCAACAGGTCAATGTACAGAGGGTCTAATGTCGCAAGATCAAGAATGGGATCAATATTTACGTATTCACCTGTATTGTTAAAACGGTTCACTACCACACCACTAATAGGACTATAAACCGTCCGTAGAGCAAGCTCCTGTTTCTTTAAGCGTAATTCTGACTTTGCGATCAGTAATTCAGTTTCAATTTCATCGCGTTCGTGTATGGTTAAAATATCATCGGCATAAAGCGCCTTGTTACGCTTAGCTATCCTTATGGCAAATTCAGCCCTGATACTGGCTAATTTTACACCTTCCTTTTCCACAGCAGCTTTTAGCTGAAATAGAGTATTACCTTTTTTGATTGTATCTCCACGTTGCACATGGACTTTATCAAGTACACCTGGGACTGGCGCACTGACTTGCACCTTTTCGCTAGGTATTAATATACATCCCAGAGTAGATAGTAATTCTTCCTCTGCAGAAAGGATACTGGTTGGCGCTAACACAAAAACAGAAGCCGAAATTAAAGTAAGCAGTTGTTTTATTGTCATTTTTTATCTCCGGTAAAAGCTAGCGTCCGCTGACGTTGGTTATCCACTTTTATTAGTTGCATGCGTTGTCGGTAATGACTTCGTGAGAGTTTTTTCTGGCAATGTTGCTGTATAAGGTAGCCTAACTGGTGAGGTATAATTATGCCTGTCTTGCTGACAGACTTTATAAATTTCCTAAGCAAATTTCCCGACATTTTTTTTACCATCCGATCTTCAAGTGATAAAATCTCACTGACTAAGCCAGGATCTCCCTGACGAGCACTTCTTCCAGCTAACTGACGATCAATACGAGCGGCATCCTGCAATTCAGTTATGATCACGTGCAAACCACCGGCTTCCCTGGTTTCTTCACTAAGTTTAATATCTGTTCCTCTTCCGGCCATACTGGTAGAGACCATAACAGCACCGGTTTGACCCGCAACTGAAACGATATTAGCTTCTTCTTTGTCTTGTCGCGCATTCAAAACCTTATGTTCAATAGCTTCGTTGGTAAGCACTTGGCTAATTGCTTCGGACGAGGCAACTGAATTGGTGCCAATTAATATGGCCTGCCCCTGTGCAACAAGATGGTGGGTGATTTCTGCAACACGCAACCACTTTTCTCTTTCAGTCAGATACACCTCCTTGAATTGTTTTTGGCGCTGGCTTTTTTTCAGCAAAGGGATAGTTTCATTGCGTAGCCGATATACATCAAGTAACTCGCCGGCAACTTCCCGTACAGTACCCGTCATTCCACATAAATGATGATATTTTCGAAAAAAATTCTGGTAGCTGATCTCTGCATTTGTTTCCCTCGGTTTCGTTAGTTTGCAGCCTTCCTTTATTTCAATCATCTGCTGTAGACCCTGCCCCCAACTACGCCCAGGCATAACTCTACCAGTATAAGGATCTACAATTTGCAGAGCACCTTCATCATCAATAATATAATCACTATCAAGATGATAAACATGTAAGGAAGCAAGCGCCTGTTTCACTAAGGGTTCACGATAAAAGCTACTTTTCCACAAGCCTTGTAGTGACTCGCATGAGCTTAGTAAAAACTTGTGACCAGCTGCAGTCAGATGTATCGAAGAGGTTTCATCCTGATTGAAGTGAATGTCTTTTTTAAATTCCATAGCAATCGTCATAGCTGTTGTGAGCAGTGTTTCTTCCCGTTGGCCAAACTTTTCTTGGCCTGAAATGATCAATGGAGTTCTCGCCTCATCAATAAATACACTATCAGCCTCATCGACAATGGCAAAATGCAGACCACGTAGTAACAAATTATCAGACCAGGAAGTATCCTCCGTAAGTAAGGATGCCTGTATGATACGCGTTGTTTTTCGCTCATTAAGCACCAGCGTGTCCTTTAAAAAATCAAAAGTGAGCTCTTTGTTACTGCAGTAACATATATCACAAGCATATGCCTCGCGGCGTTCTTGTAATTCTTTTTCATGCGAGATAATGCCTACAGACAAGCCCAATCCTTGATACAACGCGACCATTTCATTGGCATCACGTTCTGCCAAATAATCATTTATTGTCACAATATGCACTGGAATACCAGCGAGACTGGCAGTGGCAGCAGCAAGAGTGGCAGCAAGAGTTTTACCTTCACCTGTTGACATTTCAGCGATACCTCCACGCAATAATGCTAATGAAGTCAGAATCTGAGTGTGATGGTGGCGCATACTGAGCACATGCCCACTGACTTCCCGAATAACAGCAAAGGCTTCAATGATAGTTACGGTATTGATGCCATCAATACGTAAATCCTTCCGTACATTAATCAATGCTTGTTGAAGTTCATCTGCATTACTGTTTTCAAGTTGTGCTGATCGTACCAATATAGATTCAACAATACGCTTATTGCGCCCAAGCAACTGGTTACCCAGCTTACTAAACTTTTCTTTTGACTTTCTAAAAAAAATATCAAGACTATTACTTTCCTGCCATATTATTTCGTTACGCAATCCAGCAAGAACGGGCTGTTTTCTGGCAAACTCAGACATCAAAGTACTCTAGGAAAGTTCGGCGAACCAGACGATAAATTCGATAAATCATGGCTTCTGGAGGATGTTTGAATTGTAGATAAATACGTTCTTCAACAAATGCTTCTGGTAAGTAGTCAAACTCAAGAACAACAAGAAAATACCTTCGCAATGTTTTAGGTGAATCAGAAGTTGATGGAGCAATAATGACATCACCACCGGCCGCTTCAGTCAGTATTTCACTGATCAGTTCTTGTGTCACAGAAGGAAATACAAACCAACTCGCGGGCATTAATACTGTGGATAAATCAGAAGCTTTAATGGCATGAATAGCAACCACATGTCCACGGACAAGCTCAATATCTGATTCTGGAATAATACCTCGAACAGTAATATCATTATCTGTTATTACATAGCCAATAAGATCACCTCGTTTAACAAACATGCCAGGTAAATCAGCTGTATTTCTAAGGGACCATACTCCATCCGCCCGAGCATATAGATTTAACGATTTTAGTCGCTTTTCGCTTTCTTTTAACTCTAACTCTAATCGAAATAACTCTTCATCATAAATTTTTAATTGCACGGGATCATCCCAAACACCCTGACGTTGTGCATTTGCTTCAGCATATTGCTGTTGTAAGACTTGCTGTTCAGTATGCAATTGATGATTTTTGCAGCTAATAAGTAAATCACCCTTATAAACAGTTTCACCAGCCTGTTTATGCAACCGTTCAATGAAGCAGTTCTCCTCGGCGAGGACACGGCGCTGTTCATTCATTTGCACAACACCTTCAATACTGGTACTTAAAGGCAAAGGAAAAATACCAAGCAATAGAACGAGGATGCCCGCTAAAAAAGGAATCATCACCGTTGGACTTCGGCGTCCTGACCGAATATCCGAGTCTTGCCAAGTTTTTTTCAATATTTTCAAGTTAGGCCAGATTAAAGTACCTATGAACGACCAAATCGCCAGAATAATACCAATCACGAAGTATTGCTGAGCGACTAATAAAATGATCGACACCATCAAAAACAAACGATAGATTAGTGATAACAAACCATAGGAAAATAACCACATTGCTTCACGTGCATCATAGGCGGGAGAAACAATACCTTGAACCCCAAATATAAAACGCTTACACAGCCAGCCCCAATATTGATTAGCACGTTGTCCAAGATTAGGGATTTCTAGGAAATCTGACAGTATGTAATAACCATCAAACCTGAGCAAAGGATTACCATTCACCAATACTGTGGAAACCCCTGCAATAAAAATTATATTGTAAGCAATCGATTTAATCATTCCTGGTTCGGCATTAACCCATACCAACATCGCCAAAGAAGCGATAAAAAGTTCGACAATAATCCCCGCAGCCCCCACTAATATGCGTTGTTTTTTATCAGCGAATGCATTTGCTGACGATGCATCAACGTAAGGCATAGGTAGAAGTACCAGCAACATGACGCCAAGCTCATGTACTTCACCACCACCACGTTTGACACAATAGCCATGCCCCAACTCATGTAACAGTTTTATAATTGGATATACCAGCCACAACAGTAAAACATTATCAGCAGCTAATACCTTGTCAGAAACGCTTTTCGTCAGTTCATCCCAATGTTGACCAACCATCGTTAGCATACTGATAATCAGTACACACCAAAATAGTAGAAAAATAATTGAAAATAAGGGCTTTACGTATTGTTGCGTGGCCACCAAGAAAGGTTCAGGATCAATAAGAGGAATTTTTATTGAGAGTGGTGATTTTAGTTTTGACATCCATCGATTTCTTTCTGCTTCCTTTCCTCGCTCAAAAAGCTCACTTATGTCACCACTCACATCCATGCGTACAAGATTTGCCTGATATAGACTGGCCAGTAATTGCAACATTTCTTCATGAGTAGGCATTTCCTCGCCTAATCTTTGCGATGATAAATCCCATAGGCGATCGATAGTACGCTCGCCATTCATTAGACCAACAATTAAATAAGACTCTTGCGACAAGCGTCTGACCTGCCCCGTGACATGATCTTCAAGTACGTACCAGCGCTTTCCTCGATAACGGTGGGCATTCACCGTAATATGATTTTTTAGTTGTGGTTTTAACTCGGCAATTTGATACCAGTCATGAGAAAAAAGAGTCGCACTCATGACAAATTTATTTCTGTTCGCATTAACACAATACTATCCCCAGAAACGCCATAGTCGTAATTTCATCCAGTCGATCATGCTACGTGTCCAGATACTAATCAGTAAGCGCTCGTCCACGGACACTTGCGCCACACCTTCAAGACCAACACGTAACATTTCAGCCTTATTATCAAGTTCAGCTTCAACACGATAAACAGTGGCTCCATCACGGGCCTCAGCCATGGGTGTGATACGCGTAACGGTGAAGGAAAACTTCTGGTCGGGTAAAGCCGCCAAGACTAACTGGCCAGTTTGCGACGCCCTAATATCATTAATACGAAATTCATTTACATACATAGCAAGCCTAAAACGCCGGCTAGGTGATAATTCAAATAATACATCGCCCTGCCGAACCTGTGCACCTATGCGTTGATTCAGATCTCCCGAAACAATAAGGGCATCAAATGGGGCGAGCATAATAGCTTGAGAAATCTGGTAATCAAGAAGTTCGATTTCTGCCTGTGCACGCTTAATTTGGGCACTACTGATCTGAACTTTTGTGACCTCATGTTTGGCTAGCGAGTCCTTATACTGGCGCTTCGAAGTAGCCTGCTGGCTAACCCAGCCCATACGCTGTAAACGCGACTGACGGGTATCCAGTTCTGCCAGCAGCACGCCCTTTTCAACCCTATCCCCCGCCCGCAGTGTGGCACTCTGCAAATAACTATCAAACGGTACCACGATAGCCCGTAATTCAGCACCTTCAATAACAGCTTCCGCACTTATATTATAGGTACCAGTCATTAAACTAAAAAACACCGAAAGTAAAACGAGGCAAGATAAGGTTATCTTACGACCAAGGTAACCTAGACCAAAAACATGGCCAAGCTGATTTTTAATACTACGAAAAATATAAGCATATAACGGCAAATTAGACTGGCGTTTTTCCTCAAGCACAACACCGACAAAATTGGTAAGCGCTTCGGCAGTTTGCTGTTCTTCATGGCTAAATGGCTGATCTGATTGACGGTCAAACAAAACAGCACCATAACATGACTCCTTGTCTACTAAAGGAATACTCATTAATGCGCGTTGTCCCCCTTCTCCAGCTAGTTTACTATGTGCCTGTGTTACGCTGTTATGATCATCCTGTGGTGGCCATAAAATAGATTCCTGTTGATCAGTCGTTTCCTGCAATGCCTGAGTCGTGAGTTTTACAAGTTCATATTTTTTACTGTGCCCACTACTGTCTGATTCAGAATGAACCACTAACTCAGCGTTTTGGACAAAGCCCAACACGACTCTTTCTGCATGCAAATACCTGCCCATAAGATTTACAAAACGCAATGCGGCATGTTCAAAGTCACGTTCACCAAGTACATGGGCGATACTCTCGATAACGATATGTTGGCGTTTATTATCATCAGCCATATTACTTAACAAATTTCTGGCGAGACGTAATTCCAACCAGCCCGTACAGTATTCAATTACAGCCAGCGCCTTGTGTAATTCAACTTCGTTTCCTGCTGCAAACATAAGGGTAACCACAGCTCGCAATGTGCCATCTACAAATACGGGGTAACTACCAATATGATGTTTGCCATCATTTAAAGGCGTAATAAGGGGCTGTTTTTTTCTCAACGTTTCTTCTGCAGCATCTTGTAGCAAACTATCTTGACTACTAACCTCAGGCCAGACAGCCATAGAACTAAATTGCCCACATCCTGATTCATCGGTGACCACTAATGCAACAATGACTTGGGGTAACTGACTGCACAACCACTCTAACCAGGTTAAATGCCAATTTTCATGTTGAGTATCCAGTAAACGATCAAGTTGCTGAATAGAATCTGGTAAGGAGACATGTATCTCACTCATACAAATATTCTTTTTTAATTATCATTACATCTTTTTTATCATATATATAAAACGCCTCGGCATGTCAAAACAAACCGAAGCGTTTATAGTTGACCGTATTCTAAATTACTTATAGCTTATTTGCTTCAATAGCATCCAATGAACCAAAACGTTTTTCATATTCCTCTACAGTATTGTTTAATAGTATTGATAAACGTTTAGCGGCATAAGGACTAACAATAATCCGATCTGTTAATTCAATACCCACTTCCTTTTGCCCTGCTCGCCATGCTTGGTTCGTTCCAAACAACAAGGTTACTTCCTCACGCGTGCTTGAAACATTACACACATTCGCATAAACACTGCGCATCTTACTGTCATCCCAACGAATGGTCGGCCCATTTGTTTTCTTTTTATCTATTGTATCATCTGCCATTTTTATACCTTTATGGTTATTAAATTTAATGTTTTGTTGTAGTGTTCAGCTTTTTCCAGACATCATATTGTCGACTAGATTGCATTTTACGTAAGTCTTCCAAATCACCCTGAATAACCTTGTCTTCATCCTTTAATCGACCCATATTCCAGCCGCGTTGACTTGCTACATTCGCAGCTAACAATAGATTAGCTAACTCTGGCTCTGACATAGACATACTTAAAGAAGTCAAATATTCATCCTTCTCTTCAATGGACTCATCCTTGATATCACCTACCTGCTCCTTGCTATTATCAAGAACAAGCTGCCAAGCGTGATCAAATTGTTTTTGGTCAATTTGCTTAAGCTCAGAAGACATATTGAATTCAGAAGACAAACTTACCTCATTATCTTCTGATGATGGCACAGGAGATTCAACTGAATCACCCACGTAAGAATCTGTAGATTTCCCCTGTTTATGTGAGTTATCACTTACTGTGATTAATGGTAGATTTCTTAAAAAGCTCTTTAACTCACTATCCGATAAACGTGATAATTCTTCACCATTCAATAAAGGCATTAAACGTAATGCCCTATCCGTTCGTAATGATGAACCCAGTGTACGATTATTATCAGAAAATAATGAGGTTGGTGCCACCATTTCCGAACCGAAATGAGTACCATAAATATCAAACAAACTGGAAGAAAGAGTGTCATGGTTTGTCGGGTCGGAAACTACCAACAGAGATCTAAAGTCAGCTGTATTCTTAATCCTAGCATAGTTACCGATAATAATATCTGTTGCCAAACTACCATAGAAATAATCAAAACCAGCACCACCAACCAGAATATCAAATCCGCCTCCACCGGAAATTATGTCACTCGCACCAAAGGTTGGCAGAGTAGACTGAAAATCCCTGACACCACTACTAGATATCTTAACCTCAACAAAGTCGCCAAAGAGAGCATCCGCACCGCCTTGCCCGAAAATACTGTCAGAGCCAGCACCACCAAGCGCTATATCGTTGCCATCTCCAAGGTAAACAATATCGTTACCTCCCAGAACAGGGTCAACATCATTTTTAATTAAAGTCGCCAGTTTAGTAGAGCGATTTTTCTCTATGCTGCCGGTATCAGCGATAACCAGGTCATTATCAGCGCCGGTATCAATGACATCACTGCCCAAACCAGCAAATACGATATCATCCCCTGCACCTGAACTGATGTTGTCATTTCCAGCACCTTCATTGCTAGTAATTATACTTCTCAGCAGGCCTGCATCAAACAACACTACCCCTGTATCGCCTAGAATCAGATCTTCGCCATTTCCACTCGTAATAGTATCCGAGCCAGCACTACCCAGAATAAGGTTATCACCACCGGTGACAACAATGGTGTCATCGCCTGCCTCACTATCTGTAGACTCTGCTCGGGTTAATACGCCTGCGGTAAACAACAAGCTGCCCCCATCACCGAGGATAAAGTCATTACCGATACCTGCATTAATTTCATCATCACCGGTTGCCCCTGCAATGATGTTATTGCCATCACCCGCATCGATAATATCTTTGTCACCCGTAACAAGGTCGCTGACAAGCAATGATTCAATAATGCCGGCCGTAGAGAAGGTGACCAGACCATTATCACCAATAATTAAATCATCCCCATCACCGGTCGTAATAGTATCCGAGCCAGCGCCACCCAAAACAAGGTTGTCACCACTGGCGACAACAATAGTGTCATTACCTGCTTCACTCGCTGTAGATTCTGCGCGGGTGAGTATGCCTGCGGTAAATAACAAGCTGCCCCCATCACCGAGGATAAAGTCATTACCGATACCCGCATTAATTTCATCGTCACCGGTTGCCCCTGCAATGATGTTATTGCCATCACCCGCATCGATAATATCTTTGTCACCTGTGACAAGGTCGCTGACAAGCAATGATTCAATAATACCGGCCGTAGAGAAGGTGATCAGACCATTATCACCAATAATTAAATCATCCCCATCACCGGTCGTAATAGTATCCGAGCCAGCGCCACCCAAAATAAGGTTCTCACCACTTGCGACAACAATGGTGTCATTGCCTGCTTCACTCATTGTAGATTCTGCACGGGTGAGTATGCCTGCGGTAAATAACAAGCTGCCCCCATCACCGAGGATAAAGTCATTACCGATACCCGCATTAATAACATCGTTACCGGTTGCTCCAGCAATGATGTTATTGCCATGACCCGCATCGATAATATCTTTGTCACCTGTGACAAGGTCGCTGACAAGCAATGATTCAATAATACCGGCCGTAGAGAAGGTGATCAGACCATTATCACCAATAATCAGATCATCCCTATCACCACTCGTAATAGTATCCAAGCCAGCACTACCCAGAATAAGGTTATCACCACCAGTGACAACAATGGTGTCATCGCCTGCCTCACTATCTGTAGACTCTGCTCGGGTTAATACGCCTGCGGTAAACAACAAACTGCCCCCATCACCGAGGATAAAGTCATTACCGATACCCGCATTAATTTCATCGTCACCGGTTGCTCCAGCAATGATGTTATTGCCATCACCCGCATCGATAATATCTTTGTCACCCGAGACAAGGTCGCTGACAAGCAATGATTCAATAATGCCGGCCGTAGAGAAGGTGATCAGACCATTATCACCAATAATTAAATCATCCCCATCACCGGTGGTAATAGTATCCAAGCCAGCGCCACCCAAAACAAGGTTATCACCACCGGTGACAACAATGGTGTCATTGCCTGCTTCACTATCTTTAGACTCTGCGCGGGTGAGTATGCCTGCGGTAAACAACAAGCTGCCCCCATCACCGAGGATAAAGTCATTACCGATACCTGCATTAATTTCATCGTCACCGGTTGCCCCTGCAATGATGTTATTGCCATCACCCGCATCGATAATGTCTTTGGCGCCGTTAGTTAGGTCAGTGACTAATAAGGTTTCAATAATTCCCGCCGCAGAGAAAGTAATCAGGCCGTTATCACCTAGGATCACATCATGTCCTGCACCAGTGGTAACCGTATCCTGCCCCAAGCCTGCAACAATAATATTGTTACCTGCAAGGTCGCTAATCACATCATCATAAATACCTGTATCACTGGCTTCAATTCGTCTTACTAAGAAGAGTCCACTTGAGTCATACAAGTTTTCAGCTAGACCAATAACGGCGTTAGCCGAATCACGAACTACACCCGCTTCAGCAAAAATGAGGTCATGGCCTATACCACCATCAAGGATGTCAGCACCCGTCATACCGCGAATCAGGTCATTACCTTCACCACCAAAGATAGTGTCAGCACCTGCATCACCTAAGAGCGTATCGTGGCCAGCTTGACCATCAATATAATCATTACCCAAGCCACCAGATATCTCATCATCACCTGCAGCGCCAAAGAGCACGTCATCACCTAAACCACCGGTAATGTAATCCTTAGCATCACCGCCATCGGTACGAATAGCTAAGCTAGCTACAGATGCATCGATGGTGTCGCTTCCTTCTTGAGTGAAGATAGATATACGACGTTCAAGTGTTGCTAGTGACGTGTGATTCGGGTTATTGAGATCATCGGTCGCTACTACAGTAACGAGATCGCCACCCTCATTGGTATACAAGGTTGTGATAGAAACAGAGCCTTCATAAACTGAATTCACAGTAATGATATCGTCGTTCTGACCAGACCAGATAACCACATCATTATCAAAGTCACCGCCTGTTGCACTGTAATTAATCACAACATCAGACATACCCGAAATAGTATTAAACTCGAGCACAGCAGCCGTATCGGCAACGGTACTATCAAAGTCACTGACAAACAGCGCATTATGACCAGCACCTGCATCGATATGGAATTCGCCCTGTATGCCATCTAAATTACCATGAGCGACTTCCTGATTGGTTAAATCGCCGTTAGCATCACTAGTAACAAAGATACTGTCATCACCGCCACCTGTATTTAGATTGGTAACCGTGCTGCTATTGGTCGAATGCACATTAAAGATATCGTCAGAATCACCTAGATTAATATCTAAAGTCTCAATACAGTAGTAGTTGATGCCTTTAAGTCTCTCGGTTAGAACTGCGGTACCTTCAACATCAACTGGCCCTGTGTTATCCACTAACAAACTAGTATCAACAGATGTTATAGCGGCTTCTTTAAACTCACCTTGGAAAACAAAGGCTAAGTCAACACCAACACGGTGTACAGAAACATTGTTGGTGTGTGGTAAGTCTAAATTTGAGTTGTTCTCGTTCAGGATTGGCTGCAGTGCATCAAGAATAGTTTCTATAGACGCATCAAAAGCAATAAGCCCTGTTGTCTCACCTAATATGTCTAAGGTGTAGGAGCCTGAGCTGGCATCGAGTGTCAGCATTTGCACATTACCGCTCGCTGGCAATACAGAACCTTCACGGATTATTTTAGATCTCACGTCAGGAGATTGATTTTCAGCAGAGGCAAGACCTGTCACAGGCTCTCCGCGCTGATTCCACTCAATAGGATCTTTACCGTCCAAATCACCAACAAAGCTAGCTCGAATATTACCCAAGTTGTCTCTGACAACCAGAATATTAGCGGTGCTTGTATTCAGCACGGCAGCAAGAACTGAAGTTATTTCATCAGGTGATTGCCTGTAGTTCAATAATACAGGGACACTATTAGAAGCATCGACAGGTATATCCAATTCATAAACCCAAGTAAAATCGGGAAGATTAATACCGGCCAACTCAGCGCCAAAATCGATGAGATAAGTTTCACCCTTTTGCTCAACTCGAATACCAGAAATATTAACACCGAACGTAGCATCCAACAGCGCCTCTAAATCAGTAGATGAGCTACCATAAGGCACTTCAAGTAAAGCGAACCCATCGTAACGAGTAATCCCCGTCAAATCTAATAAACCACTTTCTGTGCCATAGCCTTCAACTTTGAGTAAGAAGAATCCAGCAGAGCCGCTCACTGTAAGTTCTTGGATTTCAGATAGTGATGGCATATTGAGACCAGTGATAGTCTTATCAGTCAAATATCCAGCAGCACTCGGGAAGTCACCCGTATCATTAATCTCCAGTGAATCAGTACCCACTCCGGCATTCACAGTTAAGAAGCCAGCAATCTCATCGACTATCTGATCGTTGCTTGATACAAGCACCCGATCATCATCATCGCCAAGATCAAGGAAGGTATGGCCCGCAAGAGTTTTAACATTGATAACATCATCACCCTTACCCGCAATAATATGAGTTATACCAGCGTGTGTGGATTCAATGTCCAAAGTATTGTTGTTAGCACCAAGCTCAAAGTTAAGCTCTTCTAGCTCAGTGTAATGAATACCTCCAGCAATGGTACGACCACCAATGGTAGCGTCGCCACCCATACCAAAGCCGCTGATATGGTCACGAGTAATCACACCTGAACTTACTGTCGGATCATTACCATTGAACAAGTTCAACACATCGACTTGATCAGCCTCTATAACTTCTTCATTGAGGTTAACTGGACGATAGTAATAATCTGTCCCAGCAGCAGGTGCTATGCCATCTGGCCAATCAGAAGCGAAGGTAACCGTATCACCGCTTACTGAGTCAACCCGCATTGTTACGCCTTCGAGATCACCAGAGATGATAATGAATTCGTAAGGTGCATCGTTCATACGCGTATCGAACCCAGATTTTTCACCCACTAAAGGATCAATATGAGTAACACCAGCATGTGTCAGAGTCGCATTATTTGCTGTTGTAGCTCCGGATATTGCACCATCTGGAAGATACCAGTTAGTCTCACCAGGTAGCATGAATGGTTCGTTCAAATACTGATCTTCACTCACTCGCTCGCCACCACGAATAACCAGTGGGCCACGAATACGATTAATCTGCTGTTCCATTCCGGCAAAGGCTTTGGCATCACCACCATCGGCAATGTCATCATCAAGGGCTGAGACTGCAACGGTCTGTTCGGTAAACCAATTGCTCTTATCAAACTCAACATATGGGCTAAGTACCGCACCCGTATCAGCTGCGATTGAACCCGCTGTCTCGATATTGAAGCGAGCCAAATAGTTACTTTGATCCACAGTTGAAATATCAAGTTCAGCACCATCAATAATGACAGTAAATGGCGAAGTAGGAGGAGTCAGTGCAAGAATATCGGTACGTAAAGCAGCTGCGATAACATCAACTGTTACATTTGCAGTTACCTCATAACTTACCTGATGCTCTCCGAGATCTAAGATCCAGGTTTCACCGATCGTAGGCGTACCTTCAAAGAGTACAGTTGCATGTGGAGCTGCGACTTCTACCTGAAGACCTTCATGATTTCCATATTCCTGAGTCTCTTCAAATGCATATTTAGCGTTGTAGGTACGTGTGATCTCAGGTTTCAAATCAACACGTACAATCTCGCCATCTTCAGGTTCTGATGTAAGAACCACATTGAAAGTATCAGTCACTTCAGAATAGTTATTGAACTCTTCAGCGATTAAATAAGTAATTTCATAAACGCTAGTCTCATCCAGCGTCATCGTCAGATCATCTAAAGTAATAGTGCCGGTCAGACCGTCATAGCCGGTAATTCTAGAACTTGTACCCGCTCCCGTACCCGATAGAACCGTCAAGGTCTTACCGACTAAAGTGGCGGCATCATCATTTATTTCATGATTTTGAAGGCTGACATTAAGCTGATAATCCATTTCGCCAACAAGGCCTGTAACAAAGTTATCGGCATCAAACCAACGACTATCATCGAGTGAATCATGATGAGAACCAACGCGAATAAAATACTTACCCGCGCCATGTGTGGCATCAGAGAAAGTGAAATCAAACAATGGATCAGTTGTATTGTTGCTGCCACGATCACCACTGTTAGTAAAATCGCTAGATCTAGCAATCACAGTGCCGGCTTCATTAACCAATTCAAGATATGGCGTCACCTCTACACGGTGAATTATGGACTCATAAACTGGCACATAACGCACATTAAAGATATCAAAAACATACTCGTAGCCGACAAGTCGCTCCTCTGTCTCGGTTTGGATAATACTGTTACCAAAGTCCATATCGAACACAGCATTAACGGTGCCATCACCTTTATTAATCTTCACGCTAGAACCATTTAAGCCAGAAATAATAAGTCGGTTACCAGAGGCCGTAACAATGTCATCTGAAGGGGACGTTGTGGTTAAACCCGTGTTGATTGCTGCGGCCAAACCAGTCGCAACATCGTCCAAATTATCATCACTAAGAACTGTGTACGAAACCGTCTCACCATGCACTGTGGCATACCAAAGGTTACCGGTAACCACTGCAGCACTTTGATCAAGTGTGATGGTCACAGAGCCAGAATAATGTTGGCTTACTGCACTGACAGAGGCTGCACTTTTATCTGCCGCTTCATTAGTCCAAACACTGTTTCGAATAAGCTTAAGAGTCCCCAAGGCCGCACTACCATCTATCTGAATAACAGGGCCGGCAGGAGGACTGGCCGCTGAGGCAGTTGCGCTGGTAATGTCACTATGTCCGGTAAGGGCTAGCGCTAAACCTTCAGCAATTTTATCCAACGGATTAGAATCAGCGACATTTGCTGCGGTAACCAAGTAAGAAAGATTTGCTCCGGCTACACTAATCGTCCAGATATCTCCAACACTAGGAGCATAAGTATCATCCAACTCAAGTGAGTTAGTATCTGTAGATTCAACTGAACCACTAACCGTCACTGCCGTTGTGACAGGAGCGGCAGTAACAGTAACCGTGTAAGTAAATGCTCGTCCAGCATCATTGGTTATTGTAAGTTCGTCATTGTTAGTCGCAAAGCTGTACCCCGTATTTGTAAAACCTAAGAAAACAGAGGCAATGTCTGCACCTGCCGTAGCATTCTTAGTTGATATGTTACCGAGTTCATCCGTAAGCGTAAGCGTCCATACTTCACCCGCTGTTACTGAACTAGCGCCGGTAAAGTCAACAACCAGAACACTACCCGAAGCAACGGTACCAGAGGTTTGATCAAAGGTTTCCGTCCTAGAAAAAGCCGTACTGATAACACTAAGACTTGTTAACTCTGCATCAGAGACTACACCGATGATGCCATTAGCTGCATCAAAAGGACTGCCGTTTGAAGCTGTGAAACTAGCATTGCTGTTAATAGCGCCTCGTAACTGCTCAGTGATACCCGCAAGTGTTGCAGTTGTTACGGTGATCTGAAGGTTTTGTCCTCCGAGTGCAACATCAATAACATCACCCACACGAAGCTGGGATTCTGTGACAGTAAGTACACTATCATAGTAATCTGGTGAACCTGTAACCAACGTAGAACTCGTGATAGTCGCACCGACGATAGGATTAACGCCTGCTACCGTTAAGCTAACTTCTGTATCTGGAAAACCTGCATCATCAGTCCTACTGATGGTGAGCTCTCCTGCCGCGTAACTAACATTATAGTTAGCTATGCTGTTATTTGATCCATCCTTAGCTAATGAGGCAGTAGCCGTTGTGAAAGCAGCCCCTACTGTATTGCGGAGCCCATCCGTTGCAGTAAAGTTGTATGCAGTACCATCTAAAGTCAGTGTCCACATATCACCAACAGCAACATCATCCGTCAAAGGCATAACCAATGAGGTCCAAGTTTCGACCGTACTACCAACTGGATTAATTACCGTCGAATTATCGGTTGGTGCTGCAACAACAGAATGAGCCACTCTAAAATCAGTAGCGCTATTACTGCTGTCTAAAGTAATACTCAGCGTTGAACCATTAGAAACAACATCATAACGATTTTTATCAGCACTGGATAAGGTATCAAAGTTTGCATCCAAGCCTGCCGCTAAATCATCCAAACTCGTAGAGTCAACATCATAAGTCAGAGTAACTAAGTCACCATTAGAGTCTGTAAGTGCAACACTCCACGTTTCACCCACCTTCGGCGAATTAGCATCGGTAAAGTCGAGATCAAGCGATGTCCAATCAACTGATGCATAACTAGCATCAGCCACACCGGTAATTACCGGATTAATCTGACTAGAGTGCCGTGTGATATTCACTCCGACTTTGTCCTGACTAAAGTTGGTAATGAAAGAAGCTCCGTCAGTGCGTTTTACCGTTATCGTTTTATCAGTGGTATTAACCGTAACATCGGCGGCGCCAAAGTTGCTTGAACTCGTAGTAATTTCCGTTTTGAGCCCCTGCAGCACTTTAACCGTGCGTTGACTTGTAGAAACATCATCTGCAGTTACCGTATAAGTGAAGGTTTCTACATTGCTAGAGCCATAATCTAAAGTAAGTACCCATTTCTCGCCTTCGATGATTCCATCTTTTCCTGTGATCTTTTGGACTCCAGAAAAATCAAGTGTCGATGACACAAAGCTATCGTTGTAAATCACACTCTGTATTGTTACGCCACTGGTAGAAACGTTCTGAGAGAGATTTACATCAAAGCCATTATCATTAAGGATAGTCAGCACGTTACTGTTAACGACCCAATTAGTGGTATCAGGCGCAAGTACATTAGTGTCCGCATCAATGTCAGCGATTAAACCATCGATGACATCCGCTATAGCCGAATCCGCATCTTGCACTACGTAAGAATAAGTCGTGTCATTGAGTACCAGCTCCCACACATCACCTGTAGTAATGGTTGCCGTTGCATCAAACGTCAAATCAATACCAGTATAAAAAGGTCCGGAGTTGGCATTATTGCCTGTCACACTTCCTGCAACCGGGCTAAGCATTTCAGGTGTCACTTCAAAACGATAAACATCATAACTACCATCGCCTGTGCCCTGTATTTTCACGTAAGGAGTCGATGAGTCTATGCTGCCATTACCAATATTTTGATCATAAATATTGTACCAACCAGTAGCATCGTCCACGTCTTGATAATCAGCAATCGAATTATTACCAATATCTTCATCGTCATGGATCGCTTGTGGCGTAAAGCTTAAGGCGTCTTCTGCATGACCCTGCACAGAAATGTGTAAATCATAGTCTGCGCCCTTAGGCACCCCTGAAGTTCCAACCCACCACCAGGCATTAGACACTTGCGCCACATAGGTACCAACCTCCGTGATGCTATGAGTCAGATAGTCATCCAACCAGGTGCTACTACCTGCAAGTCCAGTTGTTGGGGCACTATAATTCTGCGCATTGAACGCGTATTCATCTCTAATTCCGGTGTCTTTATCGTAACGGAATAAATCTAAACGGCTATTCCACCAAATAGAGTCATATTGTTCATAAATAGAACTTCCTCGGCTCGCGTCGTACTCAAAGCCATGGTCAATATCAAGCGTGACATTGACTGCATCGCCATGGGCATCAAGCATCTCTTTAGTCACTTCAAAACTAAAGAAGTCACGGCTATCATCACCAGTCGCATTAACACTAAAGTGTGTGGTGCCAGTAGAGTCCATGATCTCTGAGAAGCTATTAGTACCCCAGCTATACGCATCAAGGTCCATCGCAAACTCAGCTGAGTCATTACCAGTCACTTCATTAGCACGGGTACTACCAAAAGTTCCTGTTAGCTGAATGGCGTCGTATTCTGCACCTTCAACTAGACTGCTAATGATTGGGTCAAGCGCTGAAATGACATCAAATGAATCAGCACCAGTCGTATAATCAATGCTTAGACCATCAGCCGTCAATTGAGTCACCAATCTAGCAGCAACATCAGAAAGGGATTCGCCCAAAGTACCTTGAACTGAAGCTGTTGCTAGAACTTGGCCATCATCAACTGATATCGCCCACAATTCACCGTCAATTGACGCCGCAGCTGGATTACTTAAAGTTACTGTTGTCGAGACCACAGAAACAGACAAGGCCTGCGTGAATTCCTGACCAATAATAACATTTGAAGAAGCCGATAATTCACCAAGCAGAGTGGCACTATTTGTAGTATCTCTGGCGACAACTAATTTGGAACCACTAACCGAAAGTACGTAGCTATTAGCCGTAGCCCAACTACTTAGTTGGTTTGCGAAATCCAATGCAATGGCATTTGAAGAACTCTGATTACTGGTCACCTCAAGATTACTTACTGGACCATCTAAGTAGAGATAAGAGGTTTCAGTGAATAAGCCAATTGGAATACCAAATATATATTGTTGATAACTATTTTGAGAACTGAAGGTTAACTCTAGTCCGGCACTATTATTGACTGTCGTTACAGGGGTTGCGACAAGTAAGGCTCCATTAGCATCAGCACGAAGTGTATTAAGACTAGAGTTACCAATAGCCTGCCCTTCACCTAACACAACAACAGAAGTCGGCTCTACTACATCAATACTGCCATCAGCAGTCGTGACACTAACACCAGGTAAGTCATCAACAATTTTCACATCGACTTGATTCAACACTAAGCTTTCGAAACGCTCATCGTTGGTGGTATTACCAATACTATGATCTATTCGGGTGAAGTGAGTCCCTTCAATAATATTGTCAGAATCAGCAGATAAACCCACATTCTGTGGCGTGTTCCATGTTGACTGATCAAAATTCAAACTAGTTAGAATAGATTCAATCTGAAGTTGGTCATAATCAAAATCAACGGCAACATTTCTATTGGTGAATACCATGCCCCAAACATCACCGGCGGTAAGCGTGCCCGTTAAGTTTAGATTGTTACCAACAGCGGTAAACAAAGCAGGAGCTGTTGGTAGTGCTAAATCAGCAGGCATTTGAGAAAACACCACACTAGCTGATACCACAACAGAAGATTCCATAACCATACGGTAATCTTCATTTTGTCCCTGAAGTGCCAACAATAACCCAGCAGCTACATCTTCTAAGGTGTCGCTCTTTTGAACTACATATTCAAAAGGGTTACCGTCTAAGGTAATGGTCCAGGTATCAGCTTCAACCGCATTACCTTGCAAGGTAACAGTGGCCATTTCTTTATCAACCGCATCAATTACAACAGTTGCATCAGCAGAGCTAATGACAATATCGTCACCAGCTCGATTCTCAAAGCTAAGTACTACGATTGAGTCTTCGACATGATGAACACTCTGTCCTTGCAGTGCATCCAGTTGCGCTGCCAGTCCACTAGCAACATCTGCCAGTGAATCAGTGTCTTGGACTGTATGGTGATAACTACCAGGCGCTTTACTTAAGAGTATATTGTAGCCATCATTTTTAAGGCTATTACTGAGTCCAGTAGCTTCTGCTAGATTTGTATCATTGCCAGATTCAAGTATCAGAACTTCTGCTTTATCATCATCGACAACAAATACCGAAACAGTAGTCACCGCTAGTTGATCGTATTCATCAGAGTCACTGTCGGTTGCGCCTTCAGTAACACTGTGCTGAATATTAATATTTTGCAGACCTTCTGCAAAGTTATCGTCTAAAGCCTCAATATCAATAAACTGAGGTATAAACCAATTTTGCTGAGTGAAGATCAAGCTAGTTCCTGCATCACTTCCATTCAACAGCACCGTCTGAGCACCTGCAGCTTTTGCCGCTTCACTCAATGCAACAGCACTGGCTTCAATACGCACATCGTTTTGTGGCGCCTTAGTCAGATATACTTGGTATCGACTACTGGTTAATAATTGCCCCGCTGTGCTATCACCGTCGTTATCTTCGTAGACACGTAAAGCACCTGCTTTAACGGTTTCAATAACAACGCCGGCCTCATCATTGTCTCTTACATTAGCAATCCAGTTTTTCAGCCATAGTTCATCATAGCTGCCTGTATTACCTGAAACATTGGTATCAATAATACCGCTGTGTCCTAGCAGGTCATTACTGACTACGTTAATAACATCGCCAGTTTCACCACCGACACCATTAAAGGTATCGCTGCCTAAACCACCAATCAGTTCAAGTTCAACATGTTCATTAGTACTGTCGATGAAGAAGGTATCGTTACCGGCTAGTGCGTCTACGGTTACTTTCTCAAGGCCCACGTATTCAACAAACAAGCCAGCACCATAGACTCCATCAGCAGATACAACGAATGTGTCGCCAAACTCAGTACCGATAACAGTAAGGGTGTCGTAACCATCACCACCGTCAACATTAACGGGTGCATTTAAGGTGTAAGAAATAAAATCGGCACCTGCACCACCATTAAGGTTGGTAATCGGCGCTTTACGATCGTTAGGATCGATTTTAACAAAGGCCCTAACGATAAAGTTATCATCATCTTCGTCACCAAACAGCCATAAGTCTGCAAGATTGTGGTAAACCGTAAAGGAGTCGTTACCTATACCGCCAAACAAAGTCGTAGCATGGTTTACGCCATCACTAAGCTCACCTTGAGAAGTTGGTGTGGTATCGAAAATATCGTCAGGTGCTAAGCCAGCATTGGCATCACGTGCTGATTTAAACACTTGTCCTATCTGGAAGATATCATCACCGGCATCACCATAGGCAGTAACTTTTGAACTGGTGCCATCGAAGATAAAGGTATCATCACCTTCACGGCCGTAAACAGTAAGTGCACCATTAATACCATCATTATAATTAACGCGTTCTATCCGATCTTTTATCTGCTGGCCTTGCTCATCAACTGCCACTGCATTAATAGCACCCTGTCGAAATAAGAAGTAATCATCAGAATCTGTTCCGTAAATGAAAAGATTATCAACACCGGTATCTGATGCATCTGCAGCATCATCAACATTGATTAATGAATTACCTTCACCAGCCAAACCTATTTGATAAGTATCACTGCCTGCTTGTCCATGAAGAGTCAAGCTTGCGCTGATACCATTAGCAAATGTCTGGTTTCCAATTTTAGTGTAATTAACATTGATTCTATCGTCGCCAGCGCCTGCATTAATGATTGAATCAGCGCCAATAGCTTCAATATTAATGGTGTCGATATCATCACCACTATTAATAATAACTGAACCTGCACTGTTAATATAAAAACTGTCTGTGCCAGAGCCCGAATTCACGGTGATATTGGAGTAAGACAAATCATTAATAATATCTATCTCGTCTGCACCTGCGCCTGTATTAAGCGTTACATCCGCAATATGGTGCAACCCTTCTATGGTTACCCGATCATTAACATCGATAGAGTTATCATTGGCATCTTCAGCATTGAAGTTAAGTTCAACGTTCTCTACACCGACCATACGCAAGTCGTACTGACCTAGGCCTTGTAATGAATCGAAAGATACAACCTTTTCAACAACACCTTTGCCTGTCACATGAGCACTGGTCACTGCCAATGTTTCGTTGACAGTCATGATTATTTCTACCGACTCAGCCAGATAAAAACCATAATCATCTTGTACTGCATTGATATTAATTTCGTGATCAACGTCAGTGCCACTGATATCACGCGTGATAATTAAGCCATCAAGCAATGGCGCTTCTACGTCGGTACGCAAGGCTTGACCGCCATCAAGGGTTTCAATTAAATCAGTAACATTAGCATCATTAAATTCAAGGTCACCTATTGCACTCTGACCAACCGCGACGGCATAAGCCTTCCAATTGTTTGCATTTAGATAAACACCATCGTCTAATACATTGCTGCTAGCAACATCATTGTCCACATCTTGATTAAAGATACGTATAGCAACGGCTTCTAAAGTCACTTCATGATTAGAACCAACACCATAGTAAGAATAGCTGTAATAAGAATGATCTAAATCATCAACGATAGTTGCTAACTGGTTATTAAGCAGGATCTCTTTGCCACGAGTTTCAGTGGTGTTGCCAACAGTACCTGTCACCCATTCAGTGTCTTTTGTAGCTAAACCACCAGAGGTATCACCAATGGTGTAATGAATGGCTAAAATTTCGCGAGTATCAATCTCACGAACGACACCATAGTTTGTTTTACCCGCAGTGCTATCTTCTTGTGGACCATCACCATAGCCATTGTCGTTACGTGTGAGTGTTTGCGCTGTTTCTCCATCAGGGCCAACGGTAGGATCTAATCGGCGATCATAATTGCCTAATGATGCATTCCAATCGTAAGCGGCGTCCCAAGTCTCGTTATCCCAAATATTTTGTGAATACTCGTAAGTTGTAGAACGAATTGAGGTATCAAGTTCAGTCTGCTTATAAACCCTTAGTGCGGAGTCTGATGCTATCTCGTAAACACGGCCATCTGGCAAACTTCCATCTTTGAGGCTTGCACGTACACTCGATAAATCAAGATAAGCTTCCAAGTCCTCAAGGGCAGCAACAACATTGCTGACAAGACTAGAAGTATTAGGAATCTCATCGAACATTGGATCAAGCAACAAGGCTTTCAGTTCATCGATAGAGAAGTCGTAAGTGCTGATCAGGTTTTGACCCATCAACTGTAAACCACGTTTCACAAAACCATCTAAGCGATCTAAAAAGCTAGTGTCTTCTACGATAGGGTTTGAGTCGCTCAATGCTGTTACCGCAGTTTGCAACGGAGTTAGATAATCAAGTGCGAAAAATTCATCGACCAATAGATTTTTTGACAGCGTTATATCAGCACTGGCTACACTACCATTGAGAATATCATCGATAATTCCCACTTGAGTATCTTTATGGGCACGTTCTAAAGCACTCTTCAAATCATCAGGAGTAAAGCCCGTACCATTTGTCAGTGCTGCTAATGCGGTAAGGTCATAATCAAAATCAACCGTTTCTAGACTTTGCCTTTCTAAGGTGACATTTAGGCCTGCACTGTCTTTGGCATTAATAGTAATGGTATCTGTATCTGCACCACCCACCACACGGACTAATCCTGCGATACGTGACATATCATAATTTTCTGGCAGTGTTTTAAGTACTGTACGCTCAGGTAAGTCCTTAAACTTATACGCAGCGGTGCCGGTTATTTCTTCTGCATTATAGTTTTGAACAATGTTAATCGTTGTATCGCTTTCCTTCTGAGCTTCAACATCGTAGAACAATGAAATCATATCCCAGAACAGAGCTTCACCCGGATCTTGGTTTGTACTTGCATAACCATCTCTTGAAGCCCATTTGTCATCTTCTGTTCCGGTAATCCCGCCCCAAGAAGTGGTGGAGGTATACTGATGCGTACCAAACAACCAGTAACTCGTTGTGTGATAAACCGGTACAGCACGTGCGTATAAATCATGTAAAAACAAATCTGGATCATAACCCCAGTTATCGAGTTCTGTGGCGCTATTAGACGAGCCTAAACGCACCCCATCACTTTGAATGATATTGCCCGCAGCAGTATGGGCTACGACCCAATTTAAATAATTTCCGAAGAAAATTTCATCAAGTTCCAACCCACCAGCATTGATCGAACCCGAATCAGCAAGGCTATTAAATAGATCAAAATCAATTTCATCTGGCAACTTTGGCGCAATAATAGACTTGCCGCTCGGTTTTCCCTCTAGGGCTACATCTGTGACGAAGAAATCTTCCCAATCGCCATCAGGGTAGTTTTGCCCCCATTCTTGACCAGAGAAGTTCAAAGCCTCTTCAAGCAAATTGGTATTTTGAACGTAAGCATCAACTGCCGCAGTATTGTCTTGACGAACATTGAAGAGCCAAGAACCGTATTGCTTTTGTACAATACTAGACAAGCTCATGCCAGCTACAGGGTTTGTACCTGCCCGCTCAACGCCTTGGGCGAAGAGTTTTAAAGCCACAGCTAGGTTCGCTTCAAGCAAACGCCAATGGGCTTCATCAATAATAGGGTTCACATCTGACTTAACCCATCTCTGGAAGAAGGCTTCCCACGCGGCAGCATCATAACTGGCATCGCGTTTCAAAAAGACAACATCATTATTGACGGTAGAATGTGAACTTAGCACATCATCAAGCACGTTTTGCTCAACCGTATAAGTCGCATTAGATTCAGGATAAGTTACTGAGAACGTCTTTTCTGCACCACCATAATTGATGTGATCTTCACCAGAACCCAAGTTCATTAATAGGGTTATCTCTGAATTCAAACCATAAAGGTTAATAACATCAGCGCCGGCACCTGTAAGCAAGGCTAATCGCTCGATACCTTGAACACCTTCCACTTTAAGGCCTGCACCGAAAATGTACTGCTTGTCATTTTCATCGGTGAATATATTGAACTCATCATCTAGACGTGTGCCAGAGAGAATCAAGGTATCGAAGCCAGAACCACCATAAATAGATACGCGATTATTTTGCACGTAGTTAATCATGGTGTCTTTTTCATCTTCTGACTTGAGATTATTCTCATCGCTAGCACCAGCAACAATACCACCACCACCGGTGTCAGTCGGGACGCTTGAACCCGCCACTCCACTTTGTAAGTGAGATTTTAAGAAGAAGGTATCGTCATCCGCTTCACCGAATAAAGATAGCTGACCAATATTGTGATTGACCTCAAAGTAGTCATCACCGATGCCGCCATAGAAGAAGCTGTTGTTATTAACACCGTCAGTAATACCATTGAGACCTTTGACCACTTCAATCAATTCGCCATGGCCATCATCAATAAAGTGAGTTTCGATAACACGCCCGATTAGGAAGTTATCGTCACCTGCATCACCAGAAACATTAAGTGATGCCAAAGTGCTATCAACAACAAATGTATCGTTACCACCGCCACCATGAATAGACACGGTACCAAGGGCTTCGGTGTAATAAACACGTTGGTAGACGCTTGGGTCTGCCATTGAGATTGATGGTGTTGTACTGGCAATTGCATCCGCAATATCAACAGGCTTGTTGATCAATGCTGCATTACTTGACTGCAGCAAATGGAAATTATCTTGTACATCTTGTGTCGCATCTTTGATATTTATGTACCAAGGGTCACGGTTAGTTCCCGTACCCTTGATATTCATATCTGAGATTGTATTCAGTGCCAACAACGCTGCTTTAATAGTCGCAGCATCATCGGTACTACTTAAGGTACTGGTAGTTTCTCCATCGTAACTCAAGGTATAGCTACCACTTTGATCTGGCAATATGCTGTAGACCTGAACTTCATTATCTTTGCGTTCGAACATGGCATCGATATCTGGCTTGCCGGCGAGTAATGCCTCACCTGTACCATCTTCTGCCAAACGTTCTGCAAATGAGCGGATAACTGAGACAGTCGCAACCGCAGCTTCTGAAGTCTCAAAACGCATGAATTTATTTTCTGTCGTTTGAGGTGCTGTTAGCAGTTTGATCATCAAAGCATCAACGCCCACAGAAGCCACTTCAGCGACTATACCAACGCCTGCTAATTTGCTTACTATGTCACTAGCGGTATCACCAGCTGAAACAGTAATGTCTATATCATCGTAACTAAGATCAAAATCAACTGAGGTGTTGGTGATTTCTAATAGTTGATATTGAGTATCAACGTCTAAGTGGAAAAGATCATTAGCATCATCGGCACCACGAATTTCTAGTACATCGCTTTCAGTTGCTCCTGTTCCGCTATCCATCACATGGATATTAGACTGATCAGTAACATCACCACTTAGGGTCATCACATAATTATCTGAACCAAAGCCACCATCAAAATAGGCGCCTTTAGTAAAGTTTGCTACGCCAAAGTTATTGATGCCTGCACCGCCGTATATTTCAAACTGTTCGAAGACATCAACGTTTATCTCGTCTTCGTGTATGGCGACATCTATTTCTGGATCAAGCAATGACTGCTGTTGACCTGTGACGAGGAATGATTCATCCGATAGGCTGAAGTTCAAGTCGCGCTGTTCAATCAAGATATCAGTATCATCACCTTCGACATCGACCTCTTCGAAGATATCTGTACCACGACCACCAGTGATGGCATCACTACCTTCCCCTCCACTGATACGGTCGTTGTACTTACTACCGATCAAACGATCATCACCATCACCACCACTTAGACCTAGGTTGTCTACTGCTCGAGACAAGATGACAGAGTCAGAATTAATGCTGTTGCCTAAAATGAGTTCTTCATTCGGGCTAAAGCCAGCAATAATAAAGTCGTCACCAGCCATAGCATCGACATTAATGGTGTCGAACTTATCAGTGGTATCTGACTCATTGGCTTTACGATCAATTCCACGAATCGTGATAATGACTTGACGTTCGCTTAAGTTATCCGCTTCGCCCAAATCAACACGACGGTGTACTACTTGTACGGTATCAGTATTTTTCTTTAAAACAGGATTGTTGTCGTCATCGAAAAGACCTGTTTCTAATGACTCGTGACCCACCAAAAAGTGATCACCAACGGTAGTGCTATCACCACCTTGTATCAACACGCTATCGTTGGCGTTATCGGTATTGTAAGTTGGATCTTCAAACCAATCAGAACCACCATCAAGAACGGCTTCACCGCCACCCTCAGGAATAGCCCAAGTAGGTTTCTCAATCATCCGCGGTACATTTTGCTCGATAGTCTGGAACGAGGACAAGTAGCCCTCGGCCGTGCCGCTTGGAGCATTAACAGGCAATACGGCGTAGTCGCCATCACCGTTAAATTCAATGTTCCAATTACCGTTGTCATCAAGTCGCTCAATAACTTTATAGCTAGCTGAAATATTATCAATAAGTGCCTGGACACCTGCACCACTGAAGTCGTAAGTTTGGGTAATGGGTACTTCTGATGAGAATTCAGCTAAATCAATAGTAAATGCAGTGTTTCGGCTTAAACCATCACCATCAACGGTTATTTGTGTCGCAACACCTAATTGATCAACAGCACCCCAAGCAGCAAATTGTGTTTCAAGGAAGGTGACAACCGCCTGAGCCGCGTTAGTTGCCGCCACGGTATCTCCAGCACTGTTGGCTGCATTTAGAGCTGTTAAGTCAACCGTAATTGACGCGTAATCTGGATGAGTAAAGGTTGTACTCGAAACACCCAAAGGTAGCGTCATATTGACATTAATGTCTTGACCTACTGCTAAGTTCACTAGTGCTCCCGCATTCGCAGCATTCACTACAATAGCTTGCGTCGCTGGATCGGTCAGTTCGATTCTGAAAACACTGCCTTCATCATGTACAACAACATTTATGCCTTGACCGATCATTGCGTTTTGCAAGCCAATATCAGTAAGGTCAGATGCCGTTAGCGCCACACTTAAATCACCGTAATACAGGTAAGTACCTGCAACTACATCTACTTTATTAATGTATTGCTGCTGTTTGTTATCAGAGGTATTAACGTCCGCTTCAACTTCCATATTTTGAATATTGATAAAGCGGTCCATGACATAATTTGCATCGCCGTTCATATCGGCATCTAAAATGGCAACTGTCCACGGATCATTTTCAATACCCGTACCACCAACTCGCACGTCAGTAATGCTATCTAGCGTTTCAAGATACAGCTCAACTTCAAGCGCGCTCATGTCACGTTGTAAATTCACGGACTCGCCGTTATAAGAGAAGTAAGCTTGATCCTGCCAATCTTCTAAATACAGTTCTTGCGTAGCAACAACAGCATTGCTTAAGTCGCGAGAATATACCGTTGAATTTTGAACAACAGCGGCATTGAGCGTGTATTGCTCAGAACGCAATTGTAAATAAGATCCATCTTCTGTTTGCTCTGCTTGTAAGAAAGTAATCTGCCATGGATCAACAGAAGATCCTGTACCCGTGACATGAACATCATCAATAGCATCGAACTTTTCAAGCGTTGCTTCTATCGCAGCAGCGCTTAAAACATTGATGTCGATAGCTTTATCGCCATACCAAAGTGAGACTGGTCCTGTAGGCAGGATTAAATTCTGAACTCGGCCAGCATTATCCAGCACTTGTGACTCAATACTTTCTTGGTCATTCACAGCCACCATCGAAATTTCAGCTAACTTCATCACTTCATAAGTGGTATCACTCGCATCGATAGGCGTAAAACTGATAGTCCAATCAGGATTACCCGAACCATCTACCGCGACAACAACCGCTACCGTAGAAGCCCTTAAAGCATCAACCGTATCAAACGCAGCTAAGATAGCTGCCTCGTTCATACCGCTGTCTAATAGCACTCTCTCTGTGCCGTACCAAACCATGGCAGAGTCGCTACTAAAGTTAATGTTTTGCTCACCATTGGTGAGGAAGAATGATGCTTCTGTAGGATTACTAACACCATCAACATAATCAGAGTTAGGCATCGTAGTACTGGCGACTGAAATTGATAAGGCGTCAGAAATGTTTTCTAGAACCGTTAGGCTCAAGTCAAAGAAGTCGTCATCTAAATTAGTCGTGGCATCCAATAACTGAACAACCCACTGACCAGGCTCAGTGCCCGAAGTTGCTTTTACTGCATCAATATCTGTGTGAGTCAGTAACGCGGCCTCTATGGCAGCAGCCGTAGCTTGTGCCAATGTCACTTGCTCTGTTTGGCCAGAACCATTCACAAAGGTGTAGGCAGACAGGTCTAGTGAAATTTCAACCGTTTCACCGTTATAAGAAAACTCAGCTTTAAAAGCGTCAGCCGGAATATCCAAGGCTTGACGGTCATTAGCAGGGAAAGTCACATGATGAGTAACCGTTGCAGAGCTGGCCGTCAGTGTAGGGTTAACATTTAACTCAAAGCTCAACAGGCTAAAGTTGCCATTGATGTCTTTGATTGCATCGACGATTTGTACTGTCCAACTTCCTGCAGTATCACCCGCAGTAACGACCACTTCATCAATACCGAAGTGTGCTAATAGCGCTTGCTCTAGTGACGCTTGCGAACCATCTACAACTACAGCTACTGTGCCACCGCCATACTCTATCGCAGTGATCTCTTCACCCGATGGAATCGTAAAGGATTGCACTGTATTGGTAGGCTGATTTATATCATCACCCAACACGGTAGTTTTAGTGATAACACCTGCGGCTAAGTCATCACCGCCGATAATAAATTCGAGGGTATAGAAATCACCATCAGAATTTTTAATTGCTTCCGCAGAAGCTGGGCCTGATGGGTTGTCAGAGAAACGAATCAACCATGGATTGTTGGTAGTACCTTGACCACTCACACCCACACTGTTTGCTGGGATATCAGTAAGACTTTCAAGCGCTGTTTGAACTTCTGCTGTCGTCATTAATGACGATAGCGCAACACCTTGATCGTTGTACCAAGCGATACCATTAACTTCGACAGGCTCTTCTTCGTTGTAATCAAGTACATCAAAGGCCAACAACTGAGCACCGTGGCGAACAACTTCACTCATGGTGTCGGTAATGGTGGTGACATCCGGCGTGTGATCTGGGTTAGACAAGTAGTCAGCACCGAGTACATCCAAATGATACAAATATTGCTGCGCACGTGTATCACTACGCTCAGTAACTGGGCCACTATGCTTTTGAACAAAATACTGATGCGCCAAGACCAAATAATGGCTGTCTAAATCAGTTGTTGCGCCATTAAGGGTTATAACCCAAGGATTGGCCTGTGTGCCATGAGTGCTCTCAGTGCCAGACGTTGCAGCGGTTACTGTAACGTTGCCCGCACCGATAGCCGTTATATACTCAAGCGCCGCTTGCACTTCTGCAGCAGTCATACCTGCAGTTAGCGTTGCTGAATTACCTGATGTGAGGCCATCATCATTTTTAGTTTCATCGTAGCCGTAAAATACGGTGACATTATCTAGACCGTCAGCCAACCAGATATTTTGCTCATTATTTTCTGGTGACGAGGCTAGATAATCGGCAACATTAACGTAAGACTCAAGTATCGGTGCACCATTAGAAGTGGTCTGGTAAACACCTCCTTCTTGTAAATCAAAACGATAGAAGTACTCGCCTTGACGCACATTAGTAATATAGCTTTGAGGTTCTTCTGGTACAAAAATGACTGTGCCATTTGAATCTTTAACTACATTGCCATCATCATCCAACTTAGGCGTTTGCGCCAAGAAGGCGGAATAGTCCGCTGGATAAACTTGATAGTTACCATCAACGTCACGATCTGGTTGCCATTCACGGGCTTTATCTTGACCTAGTGTGATATCAACGCTCAATAGAGAGGTATCCATCAAATCACCAATGGTGATGTCGTCACTTTCTTTTTGAGTATTGAGCTTTAAAGATTCGATATCATCCATGACAATATAGTCGGAAGCAAAATCGATGGTTAATTTAGCCAGGGTATCCGCTACTCCAGCATTGAGTTTGCGTAGATCGACATGACTGGCATCGTCATTGATTGATATATCGAAGGTATCTGTACCCAGCCCGCCCAACATTAACAGATTAGCGCCAGCTACTAGCGGCACGTAGTTCCATACTACGGTATCATCACCATCACCAGCATCGACATTGACTGAGCCCGTGCCCGCATCAATAATATCGTCTCCGTCGTTACCTTCAATATTGTTCACGCCACCCAAAATAGGGTTGCCTTCATCATCTACACCACCGACGAATATTTCATCGTTACCAGTACCAGCTTTCACTGTGTTACTGCCTAAACCAGCGTGGATGTAATCACCGAACTGGGCTCTGAACAATGAATTGTCTTTGGTAATGGTAAGCGGGTTACCAATACCATCTGTAGGAATACCCTGATCATTGTAATTAGCGTATGGCGTACCGTTTAACTGATAAATAGGGGTTAAACGTGTATCGCCATTAGAATCAACAAAAGTCGCTAGAGTTTCATTACCCCCCTCAATGTAATCATCCCCCCCATAAGTAGAAATGGTATCGAAACCAGAACCGCCAAAGACGCGATCATGACCTTCACCAGTAAAGATAATATCGTCGCCAGCGTTACCGTAAACAGTTAAACCGTTATAGCTGGTATTACTACCTTTAACGACTACCTGATCATTACCGTCACCAGTTTCAATCCTATAGGCTTCATTGTTAGTATTACCATCCCCGAAGTAGCCTGTGTCGATAAAAATAACGTCATCATCTACGCCCGCTAATAACGGCACACCCAAGTTATTACCACTATCAATGGTCAAGCTTGATAATACGCCGGCATTTTCAGAGTCAACGATCATTTCAATAAAATCGCTGCCAACACCCAAGTCGACTTCTATATTCTCAATACGACCATTCAAGCGTTTAAAACTGTATCGGTCATTATGAGAAGTACCTGCTACCACTAGAGTGGTAACATTTTTCGCTAGATATACTTCGGCACGCAAACCTGTGCTAACAACAATAATATCTTCGTCAGGGCTGTCCTCTTTTAATGTGCGGATGCGGTCACGTAGTGCGACTTCTTCTGTTTTCGTGTAGTACTCGGTATTGAGGTATCCCTCCTCCGATAACTTCTGCAAAGTCAAGTCAATATCAGGGGTAAACACGTCCACAGTGTAACTGTGTGCGTCAGTATCCACTCCGTTATCATAATGTAGTGTGAGTTCCTTTTTACCTAGATCATGGGTGGCAATATGATCAGGTGCATTGTGAATACACTCAAGATCAAACTTGGCCAATATCTCATTAACAAAGCGGTTACGCGCTTCAAACAAGGTTATTTTACTGACACCGGCATCTATACCAACCCATAGGAAAGCTTCCAGGAATAGATTCAACTGGCCAGTCATATCAAATAAACACTGGGGACCATGTGTAATGCGTTCCACCAGCTCTGAACCGTAGAGTTTGCCATCTCCAACTGGCAGATCGTCAAGGAATTTAGTTTCCATGTCGTTGAGATCAAAACCAATAATAGCTTCAATTCCACCTTTCACTCCCGCCTCAACCAGACCACCAAGACCCAGACTGGCAATTACACCAACCGCAGCACGAAGCTGTATTTCGGCCTGATCTTCCAGAGTATTTTCTTGGCCGTGATCGTCCAGATAGAAACCATTAATCAAACGCCATGATTCGGCCACATCAAAATCTAACTCCATCCACTCACTGAATCCGCGCGTATCGAAACCGAAATCAAAGTTCGTGCTGGCGCCAATTTCACCAAAGAAACCAACATTAAACCCGGGGTAAACAGGGAAGGTTTTTTGATATTCAAAAAACAATTCAAGGTCAGGCAAGTCATACCAGAACAAGTCCACCTCACCTCGCCCAGTGATGAATTGCAGCAAGCTGGCTGGATCTTCCAGGATTGGAATTCTGAAATTTTTCTGCCCAGCGGGGTTTCCAAATGTAGCACGATTATTGGTGGGTTTGTTGGCACTCGATTTACCACCTTCAACACCATCTTGTGATGGCCCTGCGATGGTCGATGCATGACTGCCTAGCTGTGCATTGCGATCTGCTTCTGATTTAGCACCTGCGGTATTTTTAGTGGTTACTGCTGATGAGGTATCAGTTGCGTAACCACCCGTTAAATCAAAATCACCAAAATCTATATAGCCAGCGGATTTAAGCGTTTTGGCTTTTACAAGAAAATCTAAGGTAGCATCGAGTGCTGCAATAACTTTCTTAGCAGTATCCACTGTTGATGCTGGTAAACGTAAATAAGCAATATCCAGGAATTTAAGTTTAGCCACCCCCATATCCAGATCCATGTTCAACAGATCAATAACAGGTTTTAATGGACCAATAATCTCCCAGATGGTATCAAACGTATCACCCAGAAAACTCTCGAATACAGAGCCAACGTCAAGACGAACCTGTTGTAGTGTGATATTCGGATCACCAAAGGAGATACTGGCTCCACTCTTAGTAGATAATGAGCCACTGGCCAGATCCTGGTAGTAAATAATAGTAGTATCGATAGAAGGTAGAACGTCAGCAGCAGATGTGGAAACCTTGGTGAACAACTTGGCTTCAGCAAAAGCATTGGCATTAATGATCAATTCTACTTTTTCACCTAATTCTAAGCGGCCGTCGCCTGCTATAGTACCAGAGGTACCACCAATGTCTTTAATATCAAAACCAAAGTGACCGCTGATACCCGCGCCTGTATCGTTAATCACATTTCCATTTGCATCGGTCTGCAATAGACCAGACGTGACATCTGTAACATCAACTTTAAGAAAACCCAGAGTACCTTGAGCGGTAGAGCCATTTTTAAGGCGAGCATCTACATCAAGCGCAATTTCTTCACCTTTGGCGTTAATACCCGATGTATTAAGGAACAAACCGAAGTCCGGCGCACTGCCCTCCAGACCCATGTTACCTAGGCCTATGCCCAAGCCCATAAGATAGTCAATTTCAGCAATCAGCGCGGCATCAACATCCAGACCTAAGCCCGGCATACCCACAGCAAAGTCGACGGGCATTTCACCATCAACCAGAATACCGCCAAATTTAATATTGAAACTCAATAAGCCATTAGCTGAAAAGGTTAATTCAATGTCGTCAGCGCTAATGGGTAAACGCGTTTTTATCTTGCCATTTTCATCGTACTGAATCGCGCCAGAACCGTCTTCTAAATCAGGCACCACAAATGAAAATAATGGGCTGTTTATGGTTTTCAGGCCCTCATAAAGTGAGGTGCGAATTTCGTTAAGTAAGGACTCAAAAATCTCACCACCCTGCGCTTCAAGGTCTTGTAATTTTTTGCCTAAGCCATTGGTATAACCATTAGCATCTTTGATGCCTAGAACTTTTGTTTCAATGCTACGCAAGCTATTAGCTAAATCGTCAAAGGCTGAACCGCCGACTAAAGGCAATTCGATATTATCGATGCCATCAGCCACTTCGTTAATCGCCGAAAAGGCACCCTCTAAACCTTCGCGGACGGTTTTCGGGTCATTTAACAGGTCTAGCAACAACACAATAATGTCGAAATTCATGTTGAATTTAGGCAAATTGTAATCAAAGGTACTGACAAAATTTTGGCTTTGATCAACACTGAATGCTGCTTTGGCAGACAGCACGTTATCGGCTATACCATCCGCGTTACGATCTTTGTCTGTACCGCCCAATGGCAACGCTTCAATAGGGAAGAACATGGGTAAGTTCAGGTCTGCAGAACCGAAGGCCTTAGACTGAAAAGCGTCTTTAACTTCCACCAGATCCAGATAACCGTTGCCATTACCGTCAGCACTGGGATCGCCTAAATTAGCGTAGAAACCCAAATCAATGTTTGCGCTACCATGCTTGCCTAACAAGCCAATGGTACCTAGTGAACCCGCATCAAAACCCAATTCTATGTCAAGGTCTTCAACACCTCCGTGCAATGTGGCCTGAATACCTGTGAGTTCATCTATGTAAAAAATCGGCGTCCGCACATCACTCAAATCAAAACCGAAACCAAGATCAAGGCCTGCTTCGGCTCTTAAATCTATTTGTGCATTGGCTTCTACATTAATGGTATCAAGTGCGCCAGGCGCTAGGCCTAACCAATCATCCAGACCAAGATCATCAATATCGAGCGCTAAATCAAACTGCTTTTGCGCGATCAGATCGAGGTTCAAGTCAAAATCGAAAGCCGAATTGAAGTAGCTCATGTCCACCATGTCAGCATCTGAAGCTACACCAAGCGGCGCCAATAAAATACGCAGTTCCTCGTTGAGCATGGACTCCAACTGCTGGACGTTACGAGCAGCATCACGAACGGTACTAACAGCATTGCTAAGGCCCGCCGCAAAACTAACACCCCCGTCCCCCAGAATATCAGCAAGACTCACGTCTATAAGCGCAATATTGTCATAAAGAACGCCGTCTTTAATATTAAAGCGTGTCAGATCACCTTTCGTGGATGGATTAGCTCCCGTTGTATCAATAAAGGTGACACCTGCCAGTTCTGCAATTTCGGCAGGAGTCATTGTAAGCGATTCAACCAAGACATCAGTCGCATCATAACTACCCATTAATTCCCACGAGGTGTGTTCATAGGTTTGTACAACCGTTACGTCATCTTGGTAAAACTCTACGCCCCAGAATGTGTTGCCTGTGCTTATTTCTTTCCACTCTAATAAGCTAATACCTTTACCGTCTTCAAGGATTTCATAGCGAGTATTTTGCGGGCCGCCCGCCGGTAACATTTCATAATCATCTGTCGCAAGAACAGAAGTTTCACCCCAGCGTTCTTCATAAAAAGTAACATCGTTGCCATTTTGTTGGCCTAGAATTTCTCGGTCAGTACCAATCAGGTCTTTTAATACGTCATCCACCCCACCAATAATCATATCGAGGGACAAGCCGCCGAAGGAAAAGACCTCTTCTAAATTATCAAACTGAACAGAGCTGGGGATACTCGCAAGGAACTGCCCCATAGTGGCTTCATCAGGCAAGTTACTACTAGTCGCAGTAATATAACCAACATCGTTACTGAAGCCATCTAATGCGCCAGAAAGAGAGACAGGTAATAACACTTCATAATGAGCGTCACCCATTAAGCTCGGTGAACCTATTAGCGATGCAGTATCGTCACTGAGCATATCCTGAAAATTCAAGATACCCTCGAAGCCCATACCGACAGAAGCACCCAGTGATAAAGCAGCATCGTTGACTTCAAAACCAATAGGCCCCAGATTCACACCAAAATCGAAAGCTTTTATTAAGTTGCCTCCAATTTCATCCTCTAAATCCACATCATTAATATCTTCTTCAACAGTGATTGTGGTTGTGTCGGTAGAAATATCATAAGAAATACTCTCAACCGTATAGAGCTCATCCGTATTACCAGAACCTTGCAGATAGAATGTATCACCGACCATGAATTTACCGGCACTGGTCGATTTAATCGCACCTACATGGTCGCCCACAATCGTAATGGTTGCAGCTGTGTTATCGGTTGAACCCGCAGTAATGCCGGTAACATCGATATACGCTTCGCCAAAATTAAAATGAGCGTCTAGGCCCGGATCTCTGACGTAAAAATCGCCGTCGCCACCTATGCCAAAGTTGAACATAAAGTCAATACCGCCACTGATTACTAATGGCTGAGACTGGGTAATGTCGATAGGTAGATCAAAATCAAAATCACCGAAAGAAATTAGCTCATTTAAATCAAGATTAACCAACTCACTGAATTCTTCCAGTGTTATGGCCACACTGTATTCTTTTAAACTGGATGATGAAGCTAAGTTGATATCAAAACCCTGACTAGCCCCTGTGGTTTGCAATGACTCTAAAAGGCTCTTGGTGGTTGCTGAATCATTACCCAGAAGAAAGGCATCAATTGAACCAACAAAGGCTTGGACTTTATCTTGGATTGTCGTGTTTAAATTAGTTACTGTGTCACCAAGCAGGTCCGACAGAGATAAATCTGTAAACGGAATCGTCGTTGAATCATCAAGATAGTCATCAATTTTGGTACCGAGATTAGAAGACCAATCTGCTAATTCACCCAAACCAATGCTTAATTTGGTTTGATCCGACAAGCTCTTAAAATGATCAGAGGTTGGTAACAAGCGCTGCCCTTTTCCAATACTCTCTGTCATTAAATCAGTGACCGGGAAATCAGGATGGCTCATACCTAAAACGTGACCCATTTCGTGCATCAATACAGTCAGCAAATCAATGCTGTCATAAATACCATCATCAGTGTCATCGCTTTCTGTACTGTCTAAATACCAAGTGCCACCAGCAGCATTATCATCAAGAGTAATGGTATAAGCACTGCCCACGCTTGTGGTTCTGCCCACAACACCGGATTCTCCAATATCAGCTTCTTGTACTGTGATATTTTGTAAGTTGGTAACCGCGTCTGCAGGTAACACGGCCTCCCAACGCGCAATGGCTTCAGCTTTTAGGATCGCTAACGCTGCTGCATCAACTGTACCATCAATGGACACTCCACTACCTGACGCAGCAGTCGTAACAAACTCGCCATAACCTTGAGATGATTTAAAGGATGTAAAGACACCGTCAACAACACCAACTTCATCTAAACCTTTTGTTTCGAAAGTGCCATAGGCTTTAACCTCATGATAACTACCGCCATTATCCGTGTAAGAGTAAGTTCTATAATCTTTATTAAGATCGCTATCTCTTGTCACTGCAGACTGAGTGATTTTTTCCTGAATGGCTGAAAAATCAAGCGTATCAGCGGCGCCATCTGAGAAAACGGTATCCATACCAAACTTTTCATGGAAGAAATAGGTATTAGCCGCTAAATCGACTTTAAAATCTTTGACCTCAGGATCAGGTGAGGTTGAAAACAGAATGTTAAATATACCGGCTGCTGCAGTGGTGACAGAAACAGTTATGCCTGTAAGCTGATTAATCGCTGTTTCCATATTAGTTCGTGTATCGGCATCGGTTTCACCAATATCGAATGTCGCACTTAAACGAGCTGGGTCAGGGGCAGGATTAGAACCAAAGTTAGCAAATGAAAATGTTACCTTTTCGCCAGCAGCAAATGTGCTTGCTGAGAAGTCCACATCAAATGCAGCAGGATCAGTAGGATTAATACCGCGGTCTACTAAATCAGTGACAGTTATTGGGCGACTGTCATCGATAAAGACATTATTACCAAGGCCACTTTCAAATAATTGAATGTTTTTGAAATTAGCAATGATCTTAGAGCCATTGAGAGTGGTTGAAATGCTAGAACCACTCGCCAAACTACTCGCATCTAAAACAAAGTTGTTTACAGTGGTATAAGCTGGGGTCTGAAACTCAATATTAAAGACGAAGTTGCGAATATCTTCAGGATCTGAGCCTGCTGGTTGAGAGACAGTGACCGATAAACCACCAACCTCATTCAGGCTGTCCGCAAGTTGCTGCATCATGTCTTGATAGTCAGAAAATGCTGGAACTGTAAATGAAACTGAACCACTGCTTCCATCTGGGTGATCAAAACTTAATGTGAAGTCTCCACCATTTATTTGATTCCCTAAGGTCACTTGATGAATATGGTGTTGCTCTGCACCTGTCGCAGGGTCTGCAAGAGCTACTGCCGCTTGAACGACCACTGAACCATCTGGAGCTGTTTCATTAGTTGCTGTTAATGTCAAAGCAGCCGGATTGTCAAAGCGGTCAAGTTTTAAAAAGGTAATCTCAAATGAACTTGCCCCAGCAACAGTCACGCTTATGTTGTTATTAGTAAGCGAGGTCCTAAGCGCTGCTTGAATATTGCTAGCGGTAAGGGTATCGGTTGCAGCAACCGATATATCTGTAGTGGTAAATGCAGCGAGAGCTGAATTAACACTGGTCGCCAGACTAAGGGTGAAGCTATCTCCATCTACGGCATTCAATGCTAATAACTGCGTTTCATCACCTTGTTCTTGTATCGCAACACCACGAGCCACATCAACCTTATAGTTACCCGCTTGCCCTTCAAAACTTAAGGTGTTGCCATTTTCATCTGACTCGCCGCCATCGATGGTGTCAACACCACCTTGGCCAATAACAAAAATATTGTCATTATCATTACCGACAAATTTATCATTACCTGTAGAACCTATAACCTTGGTAAAACCTGCCACTGCATTATTAGAGAGATTGTAAGGTGAGTCTGCGGCGAGCGCAGCATTGATCACGCCAGAAAGAGAGTTCCAACGTTCACCCAGTACCGAAGTCGCACTACCAAACGATACTTTAGATTCGCTGATTTCACCCCAAACAGGAATGGTAAAAGAATCCCACAAGGTGTAATTATGTCCAGCCGTACCATCGACAGTAACGCCAGCAACCGTGTCTGAACCAATCCGATTATTATCATAATCTTGATAATTTAGAGTGATGTCTCCCTCTGAAGAAATAACACCTTTCAGACGTGCATTGCCATGGAAGGTAAATATATTATCACCGCCGCCACCAACGATATTTTCAATACCTGTAGAAAAAATGTAGTTACCCAGCAAGACATCTTCAGGCAGAGGTATGCCTAGGCGCTTAACGGCAGCACTGTGCAGCTCATCTCGCACTAGAATAAAGTTGGCACCAATGGATAACAGAGGAACCTCGGCATCAGAACGTCCAATACTAACAAGGTCAGAAAACTCACTATAATTTTCTGTCGATATTTCCCAAATGTCGTAGTGCAAGGTGTTCTTAACTTCGCCACCACCACCAAGCTGACCTTTAAGGCCATAGCCTGCCTCAGAAAGATCCAAGGTATCAAAGAAATCACTAACGCCAGCTACCGTAATGTCCGGTGCTTCAATGATTGCAGCAGCTCCCCAGAGGCCACTGAACTTATAGGTATCTGCACCCCAACCACCGGCAAGCACGTGAAAGCCCGGTGCAACAACATTATCTGAAAACAATGAAGGCTCACCGCTGATGACAGTCGACATTACAGTGTTTGCAATGCGCTTCAGAATAGGGTTAGTAATTGAATTATCAACAAGATTACCACCCACTTCAAAGACATTGCCACCAAGCGATGCATTACCCAAAGCTTCGATAGGATTGAGCGTGGTGTTTAACGCAATATTAATACCCGCGCCATAAGTGACATTGTCAATATTTTGAATACGACCTGTAAAACCAGTCTTTTTACCTAGCAAACTGGTTAATACAGTTTGTGTGAAATCGTCTTTGGTATAGGCAGACATGTTATTTGCATTATCACCAATAACAAGATTATCGGTATCGCTAACGCGAGTAGCCCCAGTAACCGTCAGTATCCAAGACTTTGTTTTACTGGTGTCTGGGTCGACGACAACGGTGATTTTATTTGCACCTAAAGCTGCAGCCAGTGCATTTTCAATTGCACTGGCTGTAGTTGCATCATTTTGGTTGACGGGGATGTCTAATGTACTGATGCCATTAACGGTCAAACGGAAATTAGTGAGAGACTGATCCACTAAAGTAAGGCGTTGTTTTTCTGCCACGCTTACGGCTGTACCACCATCAGCAATGGTAACGACATTAGCAGCAATACCTGGCACAACTGCTGCATCTTTAACAATTTGTAGGTTTGATGCGTCAACGATAAATGCCTGCTCTGCAGCACTGATATCAACCACAACTTCGACCACAAATTCACCACCGACAAATGTCGCTGCTAGTGTGTTTATTTTAGTCGCAGCAGTTAGGGCCGTATTAATGCTTGCTAGCTGTGTAGTATTATTAGCATTGTAAGTGATGGGACCTGTGGTTTTCCCACCATAACCAAGCGTGAAGGTGCCACTGATGATCTCATTGGCAACCACTGGTGGCATTGCAAATTTATAAATGCGGTTAGTCTCAACCAAGGTCGCATTATTGTTATCTGTACGGTCAAGATACGAATCAATAATTCCGACCTTAACAGGTGTCAGTGATTGGTCAGTTGTAGCCGATGATAAACCATAAGCGGTTACGCCCATTGATTCGACAGTATGCGTAAGAGAAGTAAGCACAATCTTGAAATTACCAGTACCCACATCCAAAGCAACTGCAGCAGTAGCAACTCCAGCAGTTAACTTAGCATTCAGGGCAGCTTCAATGCGTCCACGTAAATCATCAGCGGTCTCTCCGGTTTGAAGAGAGACATCAACATACACATTGCCAGTTACTAGCGTGTTGTCAGCTACCGTACGCAAATTATATTGCAGACCTACAACACCTTGTGTCGCAGTATTAATATCCAGTGTTTGTAATTGTTGTCCTGTTTTTAGTGCAGTCGTTATGCTGGATGTTCCTAGTACAGCATTACCCGAAGCCGTATCTTTGGCTACGATAGAGGCAATAGAAGCCCCTGTAACTTCGATGAAATAAGCCCCAGCCACATCATCTTTAACCACCACCGTTCCTGCCAAAGTTGGCAGCTCATTAATCAGCTGCTGTAGTGCAGCCTTAATAGCGGCCTTATCAGCCGTTAACGCCAAGTCAATGGTAGAGTGAGTACCAAGATGCAATTTGTAATCAGAAGCACTCACCCCGTTAGGAATAATGGTAAGGCTATGAATCTGAGGTGATTTATCAGTTGGAGAAGTGGAAGCAGTTAATTCAGCTGCAGCCGTCGCCCCAGAGAGTGAGATGTCAGTAAAGACTGCAGTATCCTTGTTGTCAGTTACAAGCCAGCGTAAGTCAAAGGTTCCTGCTTCAAGCCCTGCCGAGACTAAAATAGTTTTTGGTGTGCCAGCAGCTACTGCCTGAGTCTCATAGATAGCATTTTCAATACGCTGCGCCAAAGCTGCATAATTAACGGCGGTGCCATTATTGATTGTGAATACAGCGGCACTACGAGCTCCACCAGTAGTGACGGCAGTAAACTCAACTATGTTATTTTGATTAGTGTAGTTAATTAAATAACCCGCGGCATTCTTAGTCACAATGACAGACTGAGCACCCGTGTCCAAACCAAATTCAGTCGCCAGTTTGGTGTTTATTTTATCGGCAAGAAATGTCGAACTGTCACCCGTTGCAACACCCGTCGCCAAACTTAAAATTTCTTGAGTACCCGCTGTGGTTTCATAAGTCAGTTTAAAGCTAGTTAATTCTGATATCAGCAGCTGCTGTTGAACAGGCGGCACCATAAAGATAGGCGCGGTAGTATGACCATCAACGGTTAAGGTGAAACTACCATTTTTTGCTTCAGGGATAGACAGACGCTGAACCTCAGCATCTCTATGACCATCAATAATAGTATCGACCTGAACTGAAGATTTAGAAGTTTTAGCCAAGTTTACGTAAGTAATTTTACGCAGATCTGCAAAAGTACCACCTGAGATATCAACCGTATTTTTCACTGCAAGGTCAGGAGCACTTAAACCTAATAACCCCACTAAGCCATCAACATTGAAGAGTTGTGCTGACAATGGCTTAATACCGGTACCGCCAATAACAGTACCTTTAAAAGTTGTGTTGCCTGCGATAGAGAATGTATTTGAATTAACACCACCTCTAACGATGGTGTTTTCACCCACATCGGTAAAGATGAAGGTTTCAAAAACACTTTCTCCCAGCAATTCATCAACAAATCCTGATGCTTGAGAATCTGTACTTAAGGATGTAGGTCTAGGCGCAACACGCTCTACAGTAAGAGATAGCTGACCGGTATTACCTTCCACTTTACCCTTTGCACCAATAGCCGCAAAATCGAGCATACCTGTCACAGCTGCAGTGGTATAAACGAAAGCGTTACCGTTGATATTTTTTAAAGCCTTAGTTAAAACAACGTCGCCGGTGTTATTAAATATAATATTAAAGGTGGTTTTTCCCACATCGGCAGCTGGCGTTTTACCAAAATGTCGTGGCTCTTTAACTGTGACAGAACCTTCACCGAGCAATTCATTTAATTTGTTCTGAATCTCTAAGCGATTGATTTCTTTACTACCCGCCACAAAGGTCATTAAGTCGGTGACTTTATGAACACCCTCTTTCACTACAGTGACTAACGGTGTTACCAATGATGATGTGACCTGCAATAAATCGACATTATCGAGTTCTTTATTAGTGAAGGTTATATCCCAAACACTATCTTTAAAACTTTCTGCGGTAGTATCTGCATCGATAGCAGCCCCATCAACAGTAACGCCAGTAACCTTTACATTAAGCGTTACTTGAGCATTAGTGGCAGATGTAAATTTCAGCTTATTCAATTCTGTTTTAATTTTTGCTGCTGTAGCGATGACATCAACTTTACCGGTAGTTCTATCGGTAATAATTTGAATAGGAGTTGCCGTCGTTTTAATGGCATGTGCGCCACCAGGATCTGTAAAACTTAACTTAAAAGTTCCACTAGCCTGCTCAGCTCCAGTAAAGGATAAGCGTTGTGTTTCTTGTACCTTATAATCAAAGGCGAATTCGCCCGCAGTTGTATTGCTTATTGTCAGTGGCTGAACTTCTTTAACCGCACCAACCTGCTCAAAATTGAAATTTAGTTCATCAACAACCTGACTAAAATCAATATCTAATACATGGCCATTCGCATTTAGCGTGCTGGTATCTATGGTTACTGAGTTTTGTTTGCGTAACACTTCAGGGAGTGCAATAGCCTTAAGCATTTCAACTGCAGAAGCCGATCCAAAGATAAACTTAGCATCAGCATTAGGGGCTAAAATAGTTTCAAATGCGTGAACATCTCCTGCCGGAGTGCCATCTTCAATCGTAGTAACTCGGCCTTGTAAATTATTTGTGCCCTTCAATCCCGTTACATCTACCGTCATATCGGCAACGTCACTTGTGCCTGGGGTTTTAAAGGTGATTTGCCACTCTTTTAAATCTGCAGTAAAACTTTGAGTTTTAACTTCTACACTGTACGTTGTAAGAAAGCCGCGCTTCAGTTTATTCATCTCTGTTTGAATTGCTGAGCGTGTTATCTCTCCCTGCGCAGCCAAATCAGCACCGGTGGTATCAATCGTAATTGGATCGGTAGAATGTTTGCCAATTTTTAATACAAATGTTCCATCAGTAACGTTATTTAACGTCAGTTGCTTTACTTCACGAACAGAAGAACCTTCTGTTGTGGTCCATGTAGCAGGCTTACCTTTTAGGGTTGTGTGATTAGTGATTGTTGCTGTATTAAGGTTACTGATTTCTGGATTTGTAATGGTGATTTCAAACTTATTACCGGCACCATACAACACGACACTGGCAAAAATCTTAGGATTAAGGTCGTTTAATTTTTGCTGAATTTGAGCCGCAACATCGTTAGGGGTAGAACCCGAAGCAATAGCAACTGTAACAGCGGCGCTCAAATTTGGCGTTGTGGCACCGTTACTCTCAGTTTTTGTATATTTGAAATTTAATGTAAAACTGCCTGATTCAGCCAAGCCTAAATCAACTTTAATAGAGCCATTAGTATGCTGAGTAATTAAACTTGTAGCAGGATCAACAGTATTAACACCAGCGACTGCTACAGTCGTAGTAGGTGCTGTATAGGTTAGACCTGTTGTGCTGACAATTGTCATTAATGGAATATTGGTATAAACCGGTTTTTTAAACTCGACATCAAAAGCGCCGGTACCACTGCCGGCTGATTTAACCGTCACCAAGTCCCCGACAGGTGCATCGGTACCCACAGTCAGAAGCGTTCTTAGCTTGAGTTCTAGTGCCGTTTTAATATTTGTAGCAGTTACAGAAGTTGTACTAGCTACCGTAATAGAAATTGGCGCTGTCGTTTCAACAGTGCCGTCAGGTTTAGGGAAATTATTTAGCTTTATAGTAAAAGTACCAGACTTTGCTCCACCCAAGAATATTCGCTGAACTTCATTGGCATTGCCTTCACTATTTACCTGTACCGTGTTGGCAGTAAGCGCAAAGTGGCCTGAAACATCACCAAAACCGGTTAATGTTTTTGTCCAACTGGTTTTATCTTTAATAAAAACACCAGTACCGGCTGTTAGGCTAGAACTGTTGAACAAGTACGTCATCTCTTGTTCAACACTAGAGAAATCTAGTACATCACCACGGTTTGATAAACCTTCATCGGTGGTTTTATCATCCTTACCCTTTTTGCTTTCAATGACTTCATCCTGACCCCAATCATTTAAAAACACATAGTGGTCGTAACCTTTACCACCAACAAGGGTGTCGTTACCTATCCCACCATAGAGGACATCGTGACCTGCACCACCTTGAATATTGTCGTCACCAAGACCACCACTGAGGTGGTCATTGCCAACTCCGCCACTGAGGTTGTCGTCGCCTAGACCACCACTAACTCGATCATTCCCGGCATCACCATTAAGGTTGTCATCACCTTCACCACCACCGATAGCATCATTACCTGCTCCGCCATAAAGAATGTCGTCATTCTTTGTACCGGTAACAATATCTTGGCCACCACCGCCATTCCAAACACGACCACTTTGAACACTGACGACCTGAGTGTAATTATCGGAAAAAATCAGATCATCGCCACCACCAGTACTATTAAACAACAATCCGAAGTCGCCTAAAACAGTCATACTATTTTTCGTATTAATACCTGTATCACGAGTACCAATCAAACCATCTATTCGATCAATACCATTTTCTTTAAGGCCTGATCTTGCCGCAGTCAGTTCTACTGCTGATATTTTGATGGTTTTAATGGTGGTTGTCAGCGTGTATTTATCATCAACTGTTGGGCCACTAGAGGTGTACTTTTTAATAATAGTAAGAGGATCAGGGTTTGTTACCGTCTCGGCACTTAATACAACATTGGCTTGAATGGTTCCACCTGAGTTTACCTTCTTCTCTTGGCGAGCTTCCGCGATCAGCTGAATTTCTGGAATATTGACTCCAGCAGCTAAAGATTGAAAAGTTATGGTGAAGTTGTAAGGCGTGGAACCAGCAGCTGAACCGGCACCTGTAACCGTCACCATCGCAGCAGGAGGAACAACAGGCGTTGCAGGTGTCGCGTTTGTAGAAACAGTAGGGCTCGCTTTCAACAGCAAGCCATTGATGGCTGCTGCCATTTCTGTTGCGATAGCCGATGCAGTACCAGAATTACTAATTTCAATAGTTTCAACACCACCCAAAGACAACTTAAAGCTTTTTATATTGCTCAGTTCCTGCGCAACTGTTGGAACTGCTTTAATTTTAGGGATCGTTAGTTTTTGGACTTCGTTAGCTGCTGCCGTTGCCGCTATACCATCTGCTGTATTTAAAAGACCTGTTGCCGCTTTATAAACCACTCCTGTAGCAGACTTACTCAAATCTACAATCACATCTTTAGTGTTACTAGTTTTATATTGCGAGTAATCCAGAATATTAACGCCGTCAGTTTTGGCTAGATTTTCACCTGCTACATATACAGTGCCGTTACTAACTTTTCCTTCAAGCACAGTACCGGTTGTTTTAGCGGTTAGAATCTTGCCCTGCAAGGCATCTTGATCTTTGATGATGTACGTATTTTTACCCTGGCCACCAATAATGTTGGCTATATTTTCTGCATTAACAACATAGGTGTAGGTTACAGTTTCAGTAGCAGTGCCTACGTTAATTTGCTTCGTAACAACGGCTGTGACTTTAACTGTTGAGGTTATGACTGCAACCGCAGGAGATGTAACTGTCGTACTGGTACTATCCAACTCAAAGATTAAATCGTGAGTCACTTCACGAAAATCTAAGGTACCTTTTTTACTGGTTGACTTAGTGTCATCAATAAAAAAGTTAACGGTTTCTGCTAAAGCAGGCGTTGCACCTTGGAAAAACTGGCCCCAGTCGTTATTGAATTTATAGGTATTATCACCTGAGCCACCTACAATCTTTTCTACGTTGATGGCATTTTTTACAGAGTGAGTGCTGGTAGCTGCAATTGCATTTGCTCCCTGCAGGACTTCAACTCCGTACTTAGTGTCCGAAATTCGGTCAATCTCCAAAACTTCAGATATTACAGAAGCACTAGGCCCAGTAGCTGTTGCTGCTACGGGTGTGGATTTAACCGATGGATTAAATTCAACGGTAAGCGCCTGAGTAACAGCAGAAAAATCTAAAGTATCGGCATCATTGCCTTTAACTACTACACCAGAATAAATTTTAGTGTCGGCTTCTTCTATAACCTGATCGACACCCCAATTATCTTTGAATACATAAGTATCTGTTTCAGAGCCGCCCACTAAGGTTTGAGTACCTGTACCACTGACAATAAAATCTTCGCCAGATCCGGTAGTCACAGTCACATCGCTTAAGCCAGAGACATCAAGCTTTTGATCACCTTTATCGGCAGTGAATGATGCGAATGATGCGTTAGTAAAGCCCGTTAAAGTACCTATACCTCTAATGACATTAGCAACAGATAGGTTGACATAATTAGTCAAAACAGTACCTGAACTACCAGAGTTATACACCAAGTCAATTTTGCCGTTGTAAGTACTAACAGCTTGTTTAATGTCTATTGACGCGCCGGCATCATCAATAATAAGCTTGGTATTACCTACCTTTAGGGCCTTACCGATAACTAACTGACCAATTCCCCCCGTTCCAGTAGTAACCACCGCAATACTGTTCTTTGCATCCAACAATGCTGATGCATTGACTGCTGTTGGGTCAATACCCATAACAGCGAAGTCTTTAACCCATTTATAGGCATCGTCGCTTGATAAAGCAGTGCCTTTTTTACTGATAGCAATGTTGGCTGCCGATATTGCTGAAGCGTCTAAAACATCTACTGTTGTATTCAACTCAAGCTGAACTTTATAAGTAAGCTTACCCACTTTGATGATCTTAATAACAGAGTCGTCACCGTCGGCAAACTGAAAGGTTCTTAACGTATTGGGTGATAGAGCGCCAGTGGTCGAATCAAATACTTGTGCAGTAATTTTAAAGGGTGCTGTAGCAGTTTTACCTGTCACGGTAATCCGAATATCACTACTAACTCCAGTGAAGCTGATTGTATCTGTATTCGCAGCAAGCTCTACGGGAGTGGTTACGCCGCTCAATTCAGCCAAACTAACTACTTTAGGTTGAACTGCCGCCAAAACTCCAGTATAGCGTGGATCATTCGATGCAAAAGCCACTTGCTCAGCTGACATAGGATCAAGTGTGTGCGTGATATAACCAGACTCAGTTTCCAGTATCCAGTCACCACCAATAAATGCATTACCAGTCAGGTTATCAGAGGCAGCAATATCTGCCTGCGTCACACCCGCTAACCGGTCAACAAAACTAATACCAACCTCACCCTGCGCAATATTACAGCCGTAAATAAGGATATCGCCATCAGCTTTTAGTGCTCTACCCCATGCTTCAAGTTGCTGACGATAACGTTCCAAAGATGAACTACTCAGGCTCGCCGTACCTAGCCTTAGTAAACCAACCGCTCCATGAGATAACACATGCAGAGCGGAAATGTCTTCATAAACAGCTAAAATATCGGTAAGCTGTTCAACTCCATCCCCTTCTGCATCTAATAACACAACTGTGACACGATCCGCTTGTGTACGTTCGACCGGTACATCAATTAATTCATTGCCGATTCCCGTTTCAGAAATTTCCGCTACTTCATCATTATCATCTGCAGGATACCAATCGGCAACCAGCACATTTCCAGCATTCGTTGTTTCGGTATGCCAGTCAAGTTCGTTGCCAGCATCACCCATAAAGGTACTCAGTAGAGCACTATAATCTTCAACTGAACGGTCAATAACAACAAATTGGTGTCCATTTAATTGTTGTATATGATGAATGGCAGAAGCTTCCGCTATTTGATCAGTCGTTACACCATTAATTTCAAGCGCGACATTTTCTAATTCATCTTGAGGATCAATCGCGATACTTTCTTCTGCATTTGTCAGTTCAGATTGTGTTACAGTTTCGGTTTGGCTGTTTGATTCAGTGAGTTCGTAATCATGCTGGCGAATCAGTTGCAAGTCTTGTGTGTTACTGGCCTCTGCGAGGCCTGCATCAATCAACTGTTCTACCATCAACTCTTCATTGAGCAGTTCAGCACTCAGAGCCAGAGGCGCGGCATCTGCAGATAGCAGATAGCGGTTTTCCATTTGCTCCATCAGATAGGTGTTACGTCGACGGGAAGTGAGCCCCTGATTGTTCCATATAAACTGGCGTAAATTACGTAGCTTGTCAAAATGCATTTTAAATAAACGATAGAAAATAGGCGACATAATTTTATTCCTAAATATTTTTTCATACAATACCGAAAGTTTTTCTAAAAGAACGATTTTCAGTTATGCGGACTTGCTAGTAACAAGCTCATATTGATTGATTATTAACAACTCAATATTACATCGGTTGGGGGTTTTCAAGCACTAACCAACTATTAATAGCGACTAAATCTTCTTCCTGTAGCCCACCGGCTGAGAATTTTAGCCTGAGCACATTAAGCACATAGTCATAGCGTGCTTTGACTAAGGCTTGCTTGGCTCTGGAAAAGTCTTGTTCTACATCAAGGATCTGAATCAGGCTATTTTTGCCACTGTGATAACCTGCTGTTGTTGATTTCAAAAGACTTTTCTGAGCTTGGACTGATTGCTCAAGCGCACCTATTTGTACGATAGCTCCGCTGATCCGATAATAGGCATCATTTGTAGATCGCTCTACGGTGCGGATTTTGTCGTTGCGATCTTCAAACACACTGTTGCGTTTCTCTATCGCTTGGCGAACTTTTGCAGATGTTTTTCCACCTGAAAACAAGGGCACATTAACCTGAAGTCTGAGATCAGCATTATCAACATCACTGCCGCCACCATATACCGAACCGTCGGTTACCGTATTACCCCAAGTATAAATCAGATCAAGAGTTGGATAATGCCCACCCCGCAGAGCTTTAATCTCCTTATCAGCCTCTTCGAGTGACAAGTTGATCGTGTGTAATTCAAGATTGTTTTGCGCCGCCATTTCAACCCATTTTTTAGGATCAGCAGGTAGGGGTAATTCAAGAGTAATATCAGCCCGCAGTTTAGATAACGTTCCTGGCATTGACCCAAGCGATTCGCGAAGCGCATAACGACTATCAAGTAAACGATTTTCTAATTCCACTTCCTTGCTGAGTGCATTCAGATAACGGGCCTTGGCATCTTCAACGTCTACTGTTCGACCGAGACCACTTTTATGCCTTTTCTCAGAGGTCTCATAATATTTCAGCATCGCAGCTTTTTCTGACTGAATGGTTTCAAGCTGATCGCCACGCTCAAGCACAAGAAAGTAACTTTCTGAGAGGCGCAATAATAGTTGCTGTTTGGCTAGGCTATAGTCAACAACGGCTCGGTTGACACTAATTTCTGACTCGAAATATCGCTGCCAACGAGCATAGTCAAAAATTGACTGGGTTACGGATAGGTTGTAACTTTTAGTAGGGTATGTGGCAGAGCCAGATTCAAATACCTTATTGTCCGAATCATTAATCGTCTGATCAGACGATTTATATTCATACTGGAACGACACAGTAGGGAGCAAATCGGCTCGGCTCAGGTTAACAACTTCTTGGTCTGACTGATATTTGTGATAAGCGGACAGATATTTGGTATCCTGCGATTCGGCGATCTTCCATAAATCCAGCAGCGTATCGGCATGTGACAGTGGCGTCCACACGGTAAGTAACCCAGTCACTATGAATACACAGTACTGCTTTGCAGGCTTGTTTCTTTTTATTATTTTTACCGCATTTGGACCCATGTGGAACTCCTTATAAATTATTCTGCCTCATGACTGTGGTGACTTTAAACTAACATTTGTAAAAACCTTTAATATAAAGTAAAAAATAAATGTGACCTTTATCACGTTTTGTTCATCCTAACAGGTTTATCTAGGCATTGTCCTAATTACTCTCAAAGAAACCTTGCAATCTAGAATACCCTGCAGGATACTAAGGTTAATAGCATCCCTATAGAAATATAGTAATGAAAAATTGCTCATCAACTATTACACCTCCCCCCCAAAAACAGGAGAGTTTCTATACATGATAAATTTATACCCGTACATCGACATACTCAAATATCTCTAACGAATTGCTAATTGAGGATCCAAACATGTCAAAACAATCAATATTAATGATTGATGGTAATCAAGCCGCAGCAATTGTCGCCCATAAACTTAATGAAGTTATTGCCATCTACCCGATCACTCCCGCCTCTCCAATGGGTGAAGCAGCAGATGAATGGTCATCCCGCGGTCAAACTAATCTCTGGGGAACAGTGCCAGAAATTATTGAAATGCAATCTGAAGCTGGTGCGGCAGGAGCCATACATGGCGCTCTACAGACGGGCGCTCTGACTACCACATTTACTGCATCACAAGGTTTGTTGTTGATGTTACCCAATATGTACAAAATTGCGGGTGAATTAACGCCAACAGTATTTCATATTGCCTCTCGCTCTTTGGCTTGCCAAGCCTTATCTATTTTTGGTGACCACAGTGATGTTATGGCCGCACGAATGACTGGCTTTGCTTTACTCTCTTCCAACTCACCACAAGAAGTGATGGATCTTGCTTTAATTGCAACTGCTGCCAGTCTGGAAAGTCGATTGCCAATATTACATTTTTTTGATGGTTTCAGAACCTCTCATGAACTCGCCAAAATCAAAACCTTTAATGATGATGTTTATCAGGCAATGATTAATGATGACTGGGTAAAAGCGCACCATGATCGAGGTTTATCGCCAGAAAACCCTATTTTACGTGGCAGTTCACAAAATCCTGACGTTTATTTTCAGGCTCGTGAATCTGTTAATCCCTACTACACCAATATGCCCGACATAATGCAGAACGCTATGGATCGTTTTGCTAGCCAAACAGGTCGAAACTATCACTTATTTGATTACATTGGCGCCCCCGATGCCAACCGAGTCATTATTTTAATGGGTTCAGCTGCTGAAACAGTCGAAGAAACAGTCGATTACCTGGTCAGACAAGGGGAATATATAGCGGCAATCAAAGTCAGGTTATATCGTCCGTTTTCAGCAGAAGCGTTAATCACTGCCCTCCCCGTCAGTTGTACTAATATTGCTGTACTAGATCGCACCAAGGAACCAGGAGCAGACGGTGAACCTTTATATAAAGATGTAGTAACTGCAATTGCCCAAGACTTTAACTCAACAGACTGTAAATTTACTGCTATGCCTCGGATAATTGGAGGCCGTTATGGACTATCATCCAAGGAATTTACACCTGCAATGGTCAAGGCCATTTTTGATCACCTCAAATTACCCCAACAGAAGAATCCATTCACAATTGGTATTAATGATGATGTTAGCCATTACAGTCTGGATTGGGATGCAGATTTTCGTACTGATGCCCACAGCAACACTTTTCAGGCGGTATTTTTTGGACTAGGCAGTGATGGTACCGTCAGTGCCAATAAAAACAGCATCAAGATCATTGGTGAAAATACAGATTTACACGCTCAAGGCTACTTTGTCTATGACTCCAAAAAATCAGGTGCTGTTACTATCTCGCATCTGCGCTTTGGCTCTGCACCGATTCATTCGACATATCTAATTGCTGATAACGATGCCAATTTTGTGGCCTGTCACCAGCCCATCTTTCTCGAACGTTATAATATGCTTGATCTTGCTGCAAAGGATGCTGTGTTTTTGCTTAATTCAGCTGCTAAACCCGATACAGTCTGGGATACCTTACCAAAAAAAATACAGCAGCAAATTATTGATAAACAAATTAAGTTTTACAGTATTGATGCTTATGCAGTTGCAGATAAAACGGGAATGGGAAAACGCATTAATACTATTATGCAAACCTGCTTTTTTGCCATATCTGGAGTCTTTCCCAAGGATGAAGCCATTCTAGCCATTAAACAGGCTGTTGAAAAATCCTACGGCAGAAAAAACAAACGAATGGTTGAGCTAAATTTTCATGCCATTGATGAAACCCTAGCCTGTTTACACGAAATCAAAATTCCAGCACAGACATCCAGTAATATTGAAATACACTCTCCCGTTCCTGATTCTGCACCAGAATTTGTTCGCAAGGTCACTGCAGAAATAATTGCTGGTCATGGAAATACAATTCCAGTCAGTTTATTTCCAGCAGATGGTTCCTACCCTTTAGGCACCAGTGCTTATGAAAAACGTAATCTAGCACTCGAAATTCCGGTTTGGGAAACAGACTTATGTACACAATGTGGAAAATGCGTCATGGTCTGTCCTCATGCCGTTATCCGCAGTAAAATTTTTCCTGCAAGCGACATGGCTGATGCCCCACAAGCATTTAAACACACACCTATGCTGGGTAAGGATTTTCCAGCAGGCCTAGAAATAAGTTATCAGGTTGCACCAGAAGACTGTACCGGCTGTGGATTGTGCGTTGATATTTGTCCAATCCGCGATAAATCAAATGCCAGTCGCAAGGCTCTCAATATGTTTCAGCAACCACCACTGAAACAACAAGAACAGAAAAACTGGGATTACTTCCTATCACTCCCCGAATATGATCGCCGTCTGCTCAAATCCAACACCATCAAAGGCTCAATGGTGATGCAACCTTTATTTGAATTTTCAGGTGCCTGTGCGGGTTGTGGTGAAACACCCTATCTAAAACTGGCTAGCCAATTATTTGGGGATAGAATGGTAGTTGCAAATGCTACCGGTTGTTCCTCCATTTATGGCGGCAATCTACCAACGACGCCCTGGACAAAAAATAGTGAAGGCCGAGGGCCCGCCTGGAATAATTCATTATTCGAAGATAATGCCGAATTCGGTTTAGGAATTAGAGTTGCTATAGATAAACATTCTGAACAGGCTGTTGAATTATTAAAACAACTGCAGCCACATATAGATCAAGATCTGATTGAAGCAATTATTACTGCCGACCAATCCGATGAATCAGGTCTTTATGAACAGCGCCAACGCGTCAAAAGCTTGCGTCAGCAGTTGCAAACTATTGATACGCCTGTTGCCAATCAGCTGTTACAAATGGCTGAAAATCTTTGCAAAAAAAGTGTCTGGATCGTGGGTGGTGACGGCTGGGCTTATGATATTGGTTATGGTGGTCTAGACCATGTGCTGGCCAGTGGTCGCAATGTTAATATTCTGGTTCTTGATACTGAAGTCTATTCCAATACTGGTGGACAAACATCTAAAGCTACTCCACGTGGTGCTGTGGCTAAATTTTCAGCAAGTGGAAAATCAACAGCTAAAAAAGATCTAGCCCTGCTGGCTATGGATTATGAAAATGTCTATGTAGCTCACGTTGCATACGCAGGAAAAGACACTCAGACATTACGTGCTTTTCTGGAAGCTGAAGCACATAACGGCCCCTCACTGATTATTGCTTATTCACCGTGTATTGCCCATGGCATAGATTTATCCAATAACCATCAGCAACAACAACTGGCAGTAAAAAGTGGTCATTGGCCTCTATTCCGTTATAACCCTAACCGTATCAAACAGGGTAAAAACCCGATGCATCTTGATTCTTCTCCCCCATCCATTCCATATCAAGACTTTATCCGTACAGAAGCACGTTTTGATATGCTTTGGCAGACTCACCCCGAAGATGCCGAAAAATACCTAGCTCAGGCACAACGTGATGTGAATCATCGTTATCACTATTATCAACAACTAGCTGAGCTGGACTGGTCTGATAGTAGCAGTGTGGCGACAGTCAAAGCCACATACAAACACGTTGCTAAGGAGATTTAACATGGTAGATTTAAGCACTGAATATCTTGGTTTAAAACTTAATCACCCTCTAGTTCCTTCTGCATCGCCTTTAAGTAAGGATTTGGCCACAGCCAAACAACTGGAAGATGCTGGGGCCTCAGCTTTAGTCATGCATTCATTATTTGAAGAACAAATAGAATCTGAAGCCAAACGGCATGATCGATTCTTTCATCAACAGGCTATTGGCCATGCTGAAGCAGAAAGCTTTCACCCACAGCATTTTGATTATGATAGCTATCAGGATCGCTATCTGGAAAAACTACATCAATTAAAAACTCAACTCGATATCCCTATTATTGCCAGCCTTAACGGTACTACATCAAAAGGGTGGATTGAATATGGCAAAACTATTCAACAGGCAGGGGCAGATGCTCTTGAACTCAATATCTATCACATTGCAGCTGATATTGAATTAAGTGCTCAGGCTATTGAGGACCAATATATAAAGATATTAACTGAATTGCGGAGTCATGTTTCCATACCCATTACCATAAAACTGTCATCCCAATTTAGTTCGCCCCTGCACTTCATTCGCAAACTGGAACAAGCCGGTGCTAATGGTGTCGCGCTGTTTAATCGTTTTTATCAGCCAGATATAGATCTAGATACCCTGCTAGTTACACCTAAAATACAGCTATCAACTTCAGCTGAGACTTTATTACGCATACGCTGGACTGCCTTACTCTACGGCAGAGTCAATCTATCCATTGCTGTTACTGGTGGTTTTCATAATATTGAAGATATCATCAAAGCTCTACTGGCTGGTGCTGATATTACTCATTTATGTAGCGTACTGCTGGAAAAAGGCCCTCAGCACCTAAAACAACTAATTGATGATCTAAACGAATGGCTTGAACAGCACGAATATGAATCTATCGAACAGCTAAAAGGTAGTCTCAGTCAAAAAAATGCAATCAACCCCACTGATTACGAACGGGCAAATTACATTGAAGTTCTAGATAGCTATACCTCATCTAAAGGTGTTTTAAGGTAAATACAGACTTATTCCCCTCTTATTATCCTTTTTCTCCACCGTATAAAAACTATTAACATTGATAAACTCCGTGCCAACATAAATACAGTCATTGTTAACCATAACCCTATATTCCCTAAATGCTGAGAGTAATACCAAACAGGAAAAAACACGCAAAATAATGAAAATATCATGGTATTTCGCATTTGTGCGGTTAGCATCGCGCCAATAAATATTCCATCAAACAGATAACAAAGAAATGAGACTAAAGGCATCAATATTAACCAAGGTAAGTATTGATAAGCTACTTCCTTAACACTTTTTAAATCAGTAAGCTGATTAATAATTTCATAGCCAAAATATAAGTAAAGCAGTGAAAATAATATAGCAATTACAAACGACCAAAGTCCTGCTGTTAAAACTGCCTGTTTTAACATTAGCTTATTCTTTGCCCCGACAGCTTTTCCAACCAATGCTTCAGCTGCATGAGCAAAACCATCTAAAGCGTAAGCCATAAAAGTCTGAAAATTAAGCAATACAGTATTGGCCGCTAAAATAACACTGCCTAATTTTGCCCCTTGTGCTGTAAAAAATGCGAAAACAAAAATCAAACACCAGGTACGTATAAAAATATGACTATTAATACGCATCATTGATACGATCTGGCTAATATTCATTGCATCACGCCAATACCAAAAACCTTTATACTTCTTCACCTTTCGTAATGCGGCAATTAAAGCAATAGCTAATCCAGAATATTCGGCAAAAACAGTTGCTAATGCCACTCCTTCTACCTGCATTTTAAAATGATAAACAAACAGTAGATCCAAGCCTATATTTATTAAATTTGTTAACAGCACCACAAGAAATGGAACTTTGACATTTTGCTGCCCTAAAAACCAGCCCATTAATACGTATAAACATAAAGTAGCTGGGGCACTTAAAATTCTGATTTCAAAGTATTGAGAAGACAGCAATTCAATATCATCACTACTTTGCAATAGACTTAAACTCAATGAAGAAATTGTCTGATTTAAAACTAGTAATGCAATAGAGATAGCAATTGCCAAAACTAAGGCCCTCATTAACACTGCATTGATCTCTCGCCTATTTTCATCACCAAAGGCATGCGCAGTTAATCCCGTCGTCCCCATTCTTAGAAAACCAAATCCCCAGAAGATAAAGCTAAAAATTAATCCCCCCAAAGCAACGGCTGCTAAATATTGCTCAGAATCTAAATGGCCTAGTACTGCCGTATCAACCAACCCCAGTAATGGCGTGGAAATATTGCTTAAGATCATTGGTAGAGCCAAACTTAAAACTAAACGATGATTTAATT